>Ga0256843_1001989_pt1 | contig 15340 bp, 11 predicted proteins | sample AlvinellametaG_FD_191572 | JGI IMG/M metagenome (GOLD analysis project Ga0256843, IMG submission 191572) | Pompeii worm associated microbial communities from hydrothermal vent at the East Pacific Rise, Pacific Ocean - Alvinella | ecosystem: Host-associated > Annelida > Integument > Unclassified ... | reverse complement strand
AGAATATGCTGATGGATCTCAACGATCAACTTGAACATCTCTGTCGCACCGATCGTTCCACATAACCCTTTCATATCGATACAGAGCATTTTGATCTGCTCATAGCGGTGCTCTTTAACCAATGTAGCGAATGTTTGAGCACTCTGCCCATAGGCATCCTCAAATTCGGTCAATATCTCCATATAGAAACCGCTGTTACCATTGGTATGGGAGAGACCTCTTTGTATATCGAGCACATTCAGATCTATCTTGATCGGCTGTTCACTATGGCTTAGCTCTACCGATACCCGTTCACTCGCCTTCACACCTTTTTTATCAAGCAGATACATTTGGAAAACCGTATAGAGCTTTCCGATATTCAACGGTTTTGTCAAGTAGGCATTCATCCCGCATTTGAATATCTTCTCACGCTCATTCTCCAGTGCCAATGCGGTAAAGGCGACAATCGGCATGGTATCAAAACGTGCATCCTTACGGATCTCCTCCGTTGCGGTATATCCATCCATCACAGGCATATTGATATCCATCAATACAATATCGAAAAGTTCGTCTCTCTCTTTTAGCGTATTGACTGCGATCCGTCCATTATCGGCAAATGTAACTTCCATTCCGGAGAATTTCAAAATATTGGCAAGTACCTTTTGGTTAATGGTATCGTCTTCTACGATCAAAATACTTTTCCCACTAAAGTCTGAGAAGCTACGTTGAGAGATCCCTTTGGCTTCACGTATCTCACCCGTATGGGTCAGGCTCTCCTCTGTTACCGTATTCTCTTTAGATAGCGTAACAGACGGTTTTTTAACCGTTTTCTTCTCTTTTTCATAAAGTCCTACGATCAACTCGAATACACGCTCCTGACTTAACGGCTTGTTCAATCCTTTATCAATAAGCGGATAGTGTTGTTTCTGTTTCGGATCTCTTAAGAGCGTATCGAGTGAAATGACTTTGATATGTTTTTTCGCTTTAACCTGTTCTAAGTAGTTATATATCTTCTTATGTCTGAATATATCGATATCCAGTACTACAATATCATATATACTCAAGTCGACTTTGTGTCTAAGGAAATGCTCTTTCTCCATCAACTTCACATCATGTTTGAAGTAGGCAAACATCTTTTTGATCGCCAAGGCGGAATTGTAGTTATTGTCAACAATAAAAACGCGTTTTGCCGTAAGTGCTTTCTCGGGCAAGTGGTAGTTTCGTTTATTGCTAGGATCAACCATCTTAAACGGTAGCGTTACCGTAAATGTCGTGCCCTTGCCTACTTTACTGTGAACGGAGATCTCACCATCCATTAATCCGATCAGCTCTTTGGCAACAAAAAGTCCCAATCCGCTATATTTCTTTGTCTCTTCATCATAAATAGGCGTAAAGAGCTTCTCTAAAGCCTCTTTATCAAGCCCGTCTCCGTTATCGTTGAGTCTAAATTGAAGTTCGATATCCTCCTGGTAGTTCCCGAACATAGAAATGGCAAGACTTACCTCTCCCTCTTTTACAGTACTTAGCACATACTCCAAAAGGTTATGCAGTGACTTCTCCAGATGTAAAGCATCTCCTATAAGATATCTTGGAATATTCTTATCAATATCAAAGATCAGATCCACCTTACTACCATAGAACTTCGAACATGCCGACCCTGCCGCCTCATTCAGTACGTTGTTCAGGTTCAGTTTCTCATGAATGATCTTTACTTTTTTCGATTTTAAACGTAAAAACTCGATAAGATCATTGGTAACGGTTAAAAGCTGCTCCTCTTTTTCAATGATCTCCTGCGGCAAACACTCTTTATGCTGTACCGTTACCTCTTTATAGGTATGCTCTACGATCTCATGGATATTTTCCGTAATACTGGAGAGAAAAACACTTTGTTTATGCTCGATCTCCTTTTGTTTCGAGACCATATCCTGATGCATCTTCTCTATCTTATTCATCTGTCTTGAAGAGAGATACAAGATCAAAACACCAATAATACCCAATGCAAATAGCGCAACCCACATCCATAATGTACTTGATTCTATCTGATATATATTCTGGGCATAGAGACTTGATACCAAAGGAATCCACATCCATATAATATTTTTCATCACAATTATCCTTTTTTTATCTGCATTTCAACCCGATAAGTGCACTTAATGACTTAAATATCTTCAAATAATCATATCTAAAAAATTTATAAGAGCGGTTTGTATTAAGAAAAAAATAAGATACAAATAGGGCTTTTTCTTAAAAAAGATTTCAGAAATCTTTTTTTTATGCTATAATTTAAAAATATCTTAAATGAAAAGGGGCATAGAGAGATGAGAGTATTAATGCTAGAAGAGGATATGGGTCTGTCAAAAGAGATAGCGAACCTTTTGACGGAGCACAACTATCAGTGTGATGTCGTTGGCAATGTCAAAGATGCCCAATACTACTTTGATATCCGCAATTACGACCTGCTACTGTTGGCATGGCCGTCCTCTACACCCCAGACAAGGCTCAATGTCATTTCCGAGATCAAAAAGGTAACCCCGAAGACATCGGTCATCGTGATCTCGGAGCGACTTGACAAAGAGAGCGAGATAGAAGCCCTTCGTTCCGGTGCGGACGACTACATCAGAAAGCCGCTTGATAACGAAGTGCTTCTTGTACGTATCGAAGCGAAACTCCGTTTCGGTGCTTCCAATATCATCGAGATCGAAGACCTGATCATCAATCCTGAAGAGGAGAAGATCATCTATCAGAACAATGAGATCGAACTGAAAGGTAAACCGTTCGAGGTCTTGACGCATCTTGCCATGCATAAAGACCAGATCGTCTCCAAAGAGCAACTGCTCGATGCGATCTGGGAAGAGCCTGAACTTGTCACGCCCAATGTCATTGAAGTTGCGATCAACCAGATCAGACAGAAGATGGATAAACCGCTCAATATCACGACCATCGAGACCGTAAGAAGACGCGGATACCGCTTCTGCTTCCCCAAAAAGATCGATTAAGCCCTCTCTTTCCATGCCGGATGGGAAACTCTCTCCCATCCTTTCTCTTCAAACATTTAAAAAATCCTTTCGTTTAAATAAAGCATAAGCATTGCTAGGTTATAACTCGTATAAATTTAAACTAACCGAGGAAAATATGGCACTATTAATCACTGACGAATGTATCGCATGCGATGCATGTAGAGAAGAATGTCCAAGCGAATCTATTGAAGAGAACGATCCGATCTATGTGATCGACCCTGACAGATGTACAGAGTGTGTAGGTTACTTCGACGAGCCACAGTGTATTGCTGTATGTCCGGTCGATTGTATCATCTCGGACCCTGATAACGTAGAGAATATCGACGAACTGAAATTCAAGTTCCAAAAACTTCAAGAAGAAGAGTAGTCCAACGTGGCAAAGCGAACCGCGATCATCGATATCGGTTCCAACTCCGCCCGTTTGGTCATTTATGAAAAAACAAGCCGCTACGGATTTCATCTTATCTGTGAGCAAAAATCCAAAGTACGCATCGGTGAAGGTGCCTACGAAAAGAGCGGCTATCTTCAACCTATAGGCATCAGACGTGCCTTTCTTGCACTGCAATCCTTTCTTTTTACCATCGAGAAGTATCAGGTACACAAGACTATCTGTGTTGCGACATCCGCACTCAGAGATGCCCCTAACGGTGCACACTTCGTACGCTGGATCAAAAAAGAGCTGGGACTCTCGATAAAGATCATCGACGGAAAACAAGAAGCGACCTATGGGGCGATCGCGGTCAAGAACCTCCTCCCGATCCAAGAGAGTATCATCACCATCGATATTGGCGGAGGATCGGCCGATATGTCTCTCATTAAAGATGGGGTCATTATCGATACCTACTCACTGAATGTCGGTACGGTACGGCTAAAAGAGCTCTTCTTCGATAAGGAGTCCTCACGGAAACATGCCTATAAGAAGGCAAAAGCCTATGTAGAAGAGGCACTACAGGCACTTCCTGCGCATTTTAAGAGTCATATTGCCGTAGGGATCGGAGGAACGGCACGTACCCTGAGCAAAGGGATCATGAAACAGATCGACTACCCTTTGGATAAGCTCCATGCATTTACTTACGATATAAAGACACATCACAGCTACCTAGAAGCGATCACCCACTCCAGTGCCAAAGGGCTTAAGGCCTTTGGCTTGAAGAAGAACCGCTACGATACGATCCGTGAAGGAACGATCATTTGGCTGGAGATCCTCTCTCACATCGGTGCAAAACGTGTGATCACAAGCTCGGTCGGGGTCAGAGAGGGGGTGTTTTTGGAACAACTCCTCAAACACGATAAGCTCTCCTTCCCAAACACGATCAACCCTAGTGTCGTCTCCTTGCTCGACCGCTTCAAGACCTATGTGAACATCGCTTCAAAAAAGAAACATAAACGTAAACTGGGGATGGCGCTTTACGAGCTGCTCCAAGTAGAGATCAACGATAAGAAAGCCTATGAGAAAGAGCTTCAAACAGCGCTCAGACTATCTAATATCGGAAAGACGCTGACTATCTACAGATCACACCAACATGCCTTCTATATCGCTATGCAAGAGCTCAATTACGGCTTTACCCATGAAGAGATCCTACTGATCTCTCTACTTTTGAGAATGCATGGTAAAGAGCTTTTACATAAACCGCTCTTTAAAAGCTTTGAGTCACTGCTTCCTCCCAAAGAGACACTATTGTGGCTGAGTTTCATCTATACTCTCAGCCTCTTTCTACATGAAGCTTCCAATGATGCCAAAATACGTTTTACCTACGAAAACCGTACCTTGACAATCATCTCCGACCAGTCTCTTTACCTTGCTAAGGAGAAGATACGCTCACTGGAGAAACCGATACCGTTCGCTATTATTATTGAAGATGAGGAGAAGTTGCCTCATTGTAAGGCTTTAGGGGTATAAAAGTAGGAGTGGGGTTTGCAGGGGTCGGTTTTGCCGACCTTGCCTGCTTATTCCCTTACTTAGAACTTAGAACCCATGGAGAATTCGAAGACAGAGGTCTCATCTCCCGGTTCGTCATCCAGTGCATATCCGAATACCAAGTTGATCGGACCAAATCCCGATTGCCACTCTATGACCGCACCGATCGAAGAGCGGGTAATATCATCTTGTTCATAATAGCGTCTTTCATCTTCTCCCGTATCAGGGTTTGTGATCGTATACGGCTCTCTATCCATTCCGATCATTCCTATATCGTAGAAGAATGCCAAACGCATCTTTGCCGCTTCTGAAAGCGGTACGCTCGCTTCAACCGTTGCCGAAGTACGATAGGTACCTCCGATACGATCGCCATTAGGCAATACCGGAGAGATAGAGTAAGGATCATACCCTCTAACACTTCCGATCCCTCCCATGAATAGACGTTCGGCAACAGGTAGCTTTTCATCCTCACTACGTCTACTGATATATGTACCGCGGGCTTTAAAGCGTAAGATCAAATCATAATCTAGTATATCTTCCATACCATAATATGCACCGAACTTCATAGTGACCTTATTAAAGTTCCCATACCCGTCAGGATACGTTATAGCATTATAGTCATCTCCATCCAATGAAGCAAACTCAACATTTAGTGCAGCGATATATCCTTCTCTTGGCTGATAATAATCATCCGTATTATCAAACTTGATACTTGCAAAACCGGAAAGTTTACGATATTGATCATTATAGATCAAGCGTCCGATATCCGTAAGATTCGCATCATCATTATATGTTGACTGGTTATCAACATATCCTACTCCCAAAGAGGCGTAGATATGACGGTAAAACTGGCGTCCGATATTCATTGAAGCACCTAACGTATCTTCCGTATAATCAATATACTCATACTTTCTTTTATAAAAGTTAAGTCCGAGACTATACAGACTATCCCATAGTCTCGGGTTTACGAAAGAGAGGTTATAGTTTTGAGAAATTTTAGAGACATCCACACCGAAACTTCCAGTAATCCCTGTTCCCAAAAGGTTCTTATCGGAAATACTCGCATTGATCATCAAGCCTTCATAACTTCCGTATCCTCCCCCTAAAGATATGGTCCCGGTTGATGCCTCTTTAACCTTAACCAACAGATCCACCTGATCATCCGAGATCCTTTTACTCTGAATATCGACATGTTCGAAGAAACCTGTACGTCCTAAAGCACTTCGGCTATCTTTCAGGTCGGTCGCACTAAAGAGATCTCCCGGGGCAAGATAGATATAACGCCGAATAACACGGTCTTTGGTAACATCATTCCCTGAGATCAATACATCATGAATATAAACTTTCTTCCCCGGTTCGATCACATATTGCAAATTAACGATCTTCTTTGCAGGATCTTTTCTCATCTGAGGATTGATTTTAGCATATGCATATCCCAGATCCCCCACTGCATTTTTGATCATTGTAATATCTTTACGCATTTTGGTAATATTGAAAATACGTCCGGATTTTAATTTTAAGTCTTCAAGTAATGCTTTGGTATCCAGATCCTTCACATTACTTGAGATCGAGATCTGCCCTACACGGTACTGGGGTCCTTCATTGATCTTATAATCGATCTGTGCCGTATAGTTGCTATAGTCCACCTTCATTAACGGTTTACTCACCTCAGCATCGAGATATCCGTGTTTCATGTAGGTCTCTTTTAGACGATAGGCATCATACTCCAACTGGTCGACATGAACCTCACCGTCATTCAACAGCGGTAGCCAACCAAGATAATCCTCTTCTTTATTGACGAGATCACGTTCAAGATCACTTTTACTTAATGATTTCGCCCCTTCAAAGTTGATCTTCTTGATCTTGATCTTCTCCCCTTTATTCACTTCAAATACGATCGAGACCGCATTCTTCCCTACCGGTGTCTCGGTCACTTCAATAACAGAGTCGTAGTTCCCTTGACTCTGCAAACGTTCACTCAAAAGCTTTTTTGCCTGTTCGACTTTTGCTTTATCGTAAAGGTCTCCTTTTTTCAATCCGATACTATGCAATAGCTGCTGAGACTCATCTCCCGTACCGAACCCTTTGATCTGTACATTCGCGATCGCCTTTCTCTCTTTGAAATGAAAGGTCAATACACCACCTTCCCTATCAACCCAGACATCCTCGAAATAACCTTGATTAAAAAAGTTCACCAACGCTTCATTGATCTTATCTTCATCGATCTCTTCTCCTACATGTAGTCCGGAGATCTCCTTTGCCACTGACGGCGAGAGGTGTGAAAGCCCTTCGAACTTGATCTGTGTGATCTTCTGCGCAAGCAGGAGAGATCCTATGAGCATCCATGAAAATACAATTTTTCTGAGCATAAAGTCACCTTAAAATAATTTGTATTAATTTTATCTTTTTTTCAATAAGAGGCGTATGAAAAGATGGTATAATCGCGCAGACACAGAAGCGCTGAACCTAAGCAAAGTAGCGCTACAAGGGAGTTTAAGAGATGAAACGCATCGGTATTATCGGGCTTGGATTAATGGGTGGTTCTTTGGCTTTGGCACTGCGCAGAAGCTCTCCCGATCACTACTTCATCGGTCTTGACCACAATAAAGAGCACACCAAAGAGGCACTCGCCCTTGGTATTGTAGATGAGATCACCGATGATCTCGGAACGATCGAGTCGTGTGATATTATCTTTCTTAGCATCCCTGTTGATGGCATCATCGCCGTTGCACAGCAGCTCAATCCAAGTAACAATATGTGTACCGTTATCGATCTGGGGAGCACCAAAGAGAAGATCTCCAATGCCATTCCTGCCAATAAGCGCCATCTTTTCGTTACCGCCCACCCGATGACAGGGACGGAGAAGTTCGGTCCCTCCGCTGCATTCGCCGAACTCTATGAGAACAAGGTCGTTGTCCTGTGCGATATGGAAAAAAGCGGTGAGCACCAGCAGCGTACCGCCAAAAAGCTCTTTACCCAGATCGGTATGCGACTGGTCTTTATGGATGCCAAAGAGCATGACAGACACGCAGCGTTCATCTCCCATATGCCGCATGCGCTCAGCTACGCCCTTGCCAATGCCGTCATGCGCCAAGAGGACCCTGAAAGCATCGTTGCACTTGCAGGCGGAGGATTCCGCGATATGAGCCGTATCGCCAAATCAAGCCCTTCGATGTGGGAAGATATCTTCCGTCAGAACAAAGCGAACCTGCTTGAAGCGATCGAAGCCTTTGAACAGGAGATGAAGATGTGTAAAGCGATGGTCGAGAAAGAAGAGTGGGAAGCGCTCAACCACTGGATGGCGGATGCCAACAAGCTTCACGACATCCTCTAAACATTAAAGCCTATAGCGGAACGTGGCGATCACTTCCACCGGCATACCCGCTGCTTTTGCGATCTTCTCTTTGAGTATCCTCTTCTCTTCACTACCCAACACCTCTTTGGTGATCACTTCACAACGGACCTGCATGACTTTCGGCTGACGTACCAGTTCGATATGGCTCAATACCGCCTCATCCTTACCCAGCCGGATATGCCGGTTCGTCAAGGCCTCCTTGATCGCGGCATGGCGGCTCATGGTCTCGAACGAACGGTAGAGCGGCATAGCGATAAGCAGCGCGATCACCAGCCATATCGCCACCCCTTTCTTTGCCACATGGATCGGAGAGAATCCCAAGAAGACAAAGGTCAATGCCGCTGCAAGTACGATCCCCACAAGGTTGGTCAAAAAAAGCAAAAAAGCAGAAGAGAAGATATGCCAAACACCCCATCCCATACCGATACCGGCAACGGCGATAGGCGGTACCAATGCCACGGCGATCGCCACACCGGCAAGAGAACTGACGATCTTCTCGTTACTCTTGGCATATGCCGCCGCCGCTCCGGAGACCATTGCTACACACAGGTCCAACAGAGTAGGGCTCAGTCGTCCTGCCATCTCCGTGCTCAATGTACTGATCGGCGTGAACCATGCGATCAACATCGCCGTTAGAAGCACCAAAGAGACCCCTGTTCCGATCGTCTTTGCCGCAGTCACCTCCAGAACACTGTCCTGCCTCAATACCCCCATGCTCAAACTGACAATAGGCTGCATCAAAGGAGCAAGCAACATCGCACCGATGATCACGGAAGCTGAATCGATAAAGAGACCGAAAGTAGCGATCATGGTCGCCAATATCAACAGTATCGCGAACGTAGAGGTGAACTTCGCCTCTTCTCTCAGGTTGGAGAAGAGTGCCGCATAACGCTGCTGAGAAGCGTGTGTAAAGAACGGTATGCTCTTTCTTAGGTAGGCTGCGCTCTCCTCATCGTTAGGGAGATGGTCGACCTTGGCACTGTTCTTCCCTTTCACCTCCTCGTTCTGACGCTCCCAAAAAGCATCGCCCACACTAAGCGCCACCCCACGCTCCTCCACACGCAAAACAATATTCTCTTCAGGGTGTACCGTACCGTCAACACGTACGGGCAACACCTCTTCCGTCTCGATACGTAATGCACTTGCACGTATATAGCCCAGTGAGCGGGGAAGTGTTCGGCTTGCCATGCGGGGGATCAAGGTTTGCAGAAGATACCCCATATACTGGACCATAGAGACAGGGGCAAGGATCAAGAGTGACAACTTGCCATCGGCTGCATGGATCTGTGAGGAGATCAATCGGGAAGCGAAACTTCCGTTATGATACTCCAGCGCCACCACTCCGACCGCAGAGATAGAGATGCGTTTTTCATTCTCATCGATCAAGCTCATACGCCGATGGTGCAACCGCCCTACCCGCTGTAGCGTATGCCAAAAGAGTGACAAGCGGGCAAAGAAGCCTCTGCTAAGAAGTGTGCTCTCATCCGCATCCAGCGGCGGAGCCTCCCCCACAACGACCTCCTGTAGAACGATCTCGTTATTGCACAACATCAGATCGATCCGCTCCTCCATTGAGGTCGCAGCAAGTGCCAATGCTTTCTCCAGCTGAGAAGGGAGTGCAAAAGTACGCATCAGCCGTTTCTGCTCGGGAAGCGGGACGATCCCCACACTCATACTCTCCTGTGAAGCGAAGTGCAATACTGTTTTGATCTCTTCTAACGTACCGCATACGACAAAGTGGCTGAAGTGATCATGTGAGATCTGTAGTAGTTGATGAATAGGGAAGAAGGAGACACGCTGCGTATCCAGATGTGTCCGTATCTTTTGAAGATATGCCTCCTCTACCGTTCCGTAGAAGAAGGCAATATGCGATAGTGCCATAAAGGTTCCTTATGCTCACGGCATACGGTACTTCTCTACCAGTGCCTTGAGCGCTTTTTTGTCAATTATAACACTTTTATCCCCTTTTTGTTTAGCATAGAGTTTACGAACCATCGCTTCGACTTCGGGATCCTCGCTCATATGTGCATAGAGTATCTTCAGTGCATCGGATGTTCTAAAGTGCTGCTTCCTCTCACGACGGGTCAACTTTGAAAGCAAGAACATCGTGACCATTCCCGCAATGAACTCCAAGAGTGCCACTGCCCATACCATGCTTCTGTCCAAGGTACTATCTTTATCTTTCTTCACCACACTCTCAGATCGAGGGTGCTGCGTATCCGAAGGCAAGGTGATATCGGTCTGTACACTTCCGCTCTTCTTCTCATTGCTTACTGTTAGGGCAGGTTGCTGCTTGCTCTGCGTGACATGCACCTCGTATGAAGGGATCGTCAACTGCTTCAGCTGTTTGCTCTTAGGATCATACGCTGTGATCGTACGTTCAGGTATCGTAAAATCGTGATCACTGATAAAGACGAACTTCTTGACATAACGGCTTTGGAGTTTGCTCCCCATGATCTTGCTGCTTACTTGCGCATCATCACCATAGACCGTGACCCCATCGATCTCATAATCGGAAAGATCGAAATCCTCCAGTGAACCGTTACCGGAGATCGTGATGGTCAAATTTACCGGCTTGTTCGCCTTTGTCTCCTGCTTGTCCAGTTGACTCTCGACATAGAACGACCCGACAAGATCGCTCGCTTGAGGCAGAGGGTCGACCTCTATATCCACACGGTTGGATGCGATCGGCTTCCATATGGTACCGAAGAAGCGTCCGAAGATATCGCGTTTGCTGGTATCAGGTACTCCGATCTTTGCCGTTGCAGGTCCGATAGTGAAGTGCCCCTCCTTCTCAGGGATCAACACATAACGCAACTCTGTGATCTGATGATCGCCTTTTACATAGTGCTTCTGCTCTCCCACCTCCTTGACCAAGAAACCTTTGAACTCAGGACGGTTGTATTGCGGGTTGTCCGAGAGCTGGATGTCGTTGCGTAAAGAGAAATAGACCTTAACGACAAGCGGCTCTCCCACCACCACATGTTTTGGGTTTGCTTTCATCATCAAAGAGAACGCACCCTTGGTCAAGCGCTGCGGCGTATCAACCTTCACGACCTTCAACACCAAAGGCTGTGTCTGATAATGCTTCCCGTCTATCTCGACATCAAAGGAGGGGATCTGCATATCACGTGTCGGGGTGAAGGTCAGTATCAAATTGGTCGTATGGGTGACACTGCTCTTTCCGTTGATGATCTGCATCGACGTATGCTGTGACTGGCTTCTTCCCTCTACCCTTACACCATCTATCTCCTTGATCGGCGGGAAGTTCACCCGGTCTCCCTCCGCTCGGATCAGTAGCTGTGCGGGATTTCCCGCAACGACCTCTTGCTGACTTAGTTCCGCACTGACCCCTGCGGCAAATAGGTTCACCGATAGTACGATATAAAGTATCACGCCTAAATAGTATATCTGTTTCATCTCTTTTCCTTCGCTCTATTCTTTCGTTGGCACTGCCCTACCACGGATTGACCTTGTCAATGGGTTTAGGCTTGCCACTGTTCATCTGGTACATCATTGTCGGGGTCTTCTTCTGCCCCATCTTTTTTAACAACCGTTTCAACTCCGCTTGTCTCATCTTCTCCTCTTGGCTCATAGGTTTTTTTGCTCCTGCACCCGTAGCATCTTCCGTCCCTTTTTTCTTCTGCTTTTGATCACCTGCTTGAGGGCTTTTTTGCTGTTTTTTGCCCTCTTTCTTCTCTTTAGACGACTGAGGGTCTTGCGGTTTTTGTTGAGACTTTTTCTTCTCTTTTTGAGAAGAGGGGTTTTGCTTCTGCTGCTTATCTTGCTGTTTTTGCCCCTGCTTGCCCTGCTTGTTCTGTTGACTCTTCTGCTCTTTTTGTTGCTGTGAGTCCTGCTTTTTATTTTGCTTGTTCTGCTTGTTCTGCTGATCTTTCTTCTGTTGATCGCCACTCTTTTTTTGCTGATCTTGCTTCTTATTCTGCTTTTGGTTCTTTTGCTGTTGTTTTTGCTGTTGCTTTTTCTTCTGTTCTTGCTGCTGCTTCTTACGCTTGGCAAGTTCCAGATTGAATCGTGTATCTTTATCTTCTCTTATCTTCAATGCCGATTCGTAGGCTTTGATCGCCTTATCGAGTTTATTCTGCATAAAGTAGGTATTGCCGATATTGTGCAGACGCTGTGCTTCATCAACACCTTCACCTTTCGCCTTCTCATACGCTTCGAGTGCCGCTTCATAGTTCTTTGACTTATAGTAGGCATCTCCCAGATCGAACTCTTTTTGCGGTGTGGCATTGGGCAGTTGGCTAAAGAGTGCCGCACTTTTAGTATACGCCTTGGCATCATACGCCGCTTTTGCTGCTTCGATCGTCTTAAAATCAGTAAGCCCCGCGTGTAGTGTACTAAGCAGCATACTTGCGATCAATCCTTTTGAGAGGGATATTCTCATTTGACACCTCCTTTAGCCCTTCTTGTACTTTGGAACTGAGGGAAAGAGCTCAACCCTATCAGTAACAGAAGCAATCCTAAAGCCAACGGTACATAAAAATACTCTGTACGCTGACGGATCGTCACCTCTCCTTGCGCGTGTACCTTATATTTTGCATGGATCACATCGGCCAACTGCTTCATATCCGCATCTCCGTTCCCTGCGATAACATAGGCACCGCCATTGGCCTTTGCCAACTCTCCCAATGCATCGTTACGCTGAGTGATCGCGATATTCCCGTCTTTTCCACGCATCGGTTTCCCCTGCGCATCCAGAACAGGCGCACCTTTTTTCGTCCCCACAAGGACAACATAAAGATCGATATTGTTCGACTTTAAGATATCGGAGAAACCTGCAATGGCTTTCTCGTCACCCCCATCGGTAAAAAGCACCAATATCTTAGGCTTCTTCTCTTCCAGAAGATTAGCCGCCAACTCTCCCAGCGCCGAAAAATCGGTCGAACCGAAGTTGATGTAGCTGTCATCCACACCGTCTACGATCATCTTCAACGTATCTTTGTCACTGGTAAAAGGTGCCAGTACGAACGAGCTGTAGGCAAACGCCGCCACTCCGATCTCATCGGAAGGCATCGCATCAAAAAATGCATCCATCTTCTTCTTGGCAAACTCCAGCCTGTTGGGGTAGACATCTTTACTTCGCATCGAACCGGAGATATCGAGCGCACTCAATACCGTCAGTCCCTGTACCTCTACGCGCTTCTCACCCTCATCCACGACCGGACGCGCCATCGCAACGATCATAAAGAAGATCGCCATAAAGAGAATGATGTTTCGCATACGTTGGGGCATACTCTCATCCCCCGCACTCAACCGCTCCAGCACCTTCGCATCGAAAATCCGTGAAAGACGCTCTTTATTGGTCGAGACCAGCACGGCAAAGAGGATGAACGGCACGATCATCACCCAAAAGAGATAGGGATATACGAACTCCATTAGCAACCTCCTTGAGGTTGAGTGATGAATGATGAATGATGAATGATGAATGATTTTGGTATGCACTGTTGTACAGTGCTACTATCGAATAAAAGCTTTTCACAGAAAAGCATACCGTCATTATTCATTATTAATTGTTCATTATTCATTATCATACACCTCTTTGATTTCTAAAATAGATGAAAAGCAGCAAGCTCAAGACCGCCAAAAAGAGCGGATAGACGAACAGGTACGTGTGTTCGACCACTTTTTTATTGTTAAGCTTGCTTGCTTCCATCTTGTCGATCTGCGCATAGACACGCTCTAGTGCCTGTGCATCACTTGCCCCGAACGCTTCACCGTTGCCCGCTTGCGCTAATGCTTTTAAGTAGTTGGCATCATAATCTCTCGGACCTCCGATACCGATCGCATAGAGTTTGACATCTTGCTTTTTGATCATCTTCTTGACATCTTGGAAAGAGACCTTGCTCATATTATCCATACCATCGGTCAACAAGATGACGATCTTGCTTTTGGCTTTACTCTTGCTCAGCATATTGTATGCCTGCACCAACGCATCATTGATCGCCGTACGCTTTCCTGCCAAACCCAGTTTTTGCATACGGGTAATGTTCTCGAGAAAATCCTTCTCAAAGGTCAACGGCGATGCGATGAACGCGACATCGGCGAACGTGACCATACCGATACGGTCATCGGGGCGCTTTCGGATAAAATCCGCCACCACCTCCTTGACCACATCGAACTTGCTCTTATACGGATCGTTCATATCGAACCCGAACTGCCTCATCGAGTCGGAACTGTCGATCACCAATACGATATCACGCCCCTCTTTTTTTGAGTTGGTATAGCTTTTTGTAATGACCGGTGACGCCAATGCCGTCACAGCGGCGATGATCCCGACCCATTTAAGCCATGCAAGAAGCGAACTCTTGTGTCCCTCACCGGCGATCAATGTCGCCACATGCGGGAAGAAGATCGCCCTGCTTCTCTCCTTACACCACTTCGCACATGTCATAAAGAGCAAAATCACTAAAAATGCTAACGGATATTCAAAACTAAATTGACTCATCTGCTACCTGTACATAAAGATTAAATTGGTTCAATGTCTCTTGGTCGACCTCATCGACCACCTTCTTATACTTATACTTCTCCAATAGCGGCTCAAGTTGAGCAAAGAGCTCCTTACGCCTTGTATCGGTCGCAAGCAAACGCCCGTACCGTGTCGCTTCATAGGCTGCCCTCTTACTATCGCTCCAGTCTATCGCTTTGAGTGCTGCAAGATACTGCTTTGCTTTGTTCACTTTACGGTTCTCCCAAAGCTTTTTGGCAACAAAGAAGAGGATAGCCAATAAAAGCACGACACCCGTACCGATAAGCCCCCAGTAGATGTAGAAACTGCTATCGGGTATCTCAAGAAGCGGTTTGATATCTTTTAATTGCGCTGTTAGGTTCTGCTCATTCATCTTCATATCCTCTATCTATAGAAGTATTGCTATGCAATACACTCTTCAACTCCTCACTCCTCACTGCTTGCTCCTCACTACTTTTTCATCCTCTTCATCAGGTTGATCGCCGCATCCTCATGGGTATAGACCTTGGTAAAGCGAACACCCTGCTTCTTGAACTGCTTATAGAGCTTCTCATCATTCTTCAAGAGCGCTTTTTTGTAGCTCT
>Ga0256843_1001988_pt1 | contig 15347 bp, 11 predicted proteins | sample AlvinellametaG_FD_191572 | JGI IMG/M metagenome (GOLD analysis project Ga0256843, IMG submission 191572) | Pompeii worm associated microbial communities from hydrothermal vent at the East Pacific Rise, Pacific Ocean - Alvinella | ecosystem: Host-associated > Annelida > Integument > Unclassified ... | reverse complement strand
ACCAACGAAACTTTTCAACTGGAGAAATATAGTAGCTTTTCAAGATGCAATAAGTCATAAGATACAATCAATAAATGTATTTTCACTTAATTTTTCTCAAACATTTATGCAAGTTATAAATCTACTTGTAATTATAGTAGGGGTTTATGAAATAGCAGAAAATAGACTAACTGTAGGTGGACTAATTGCTGTTAATATTCTTGTTTCAAGAGCTATGGTTCCAGTGATTCACTTTTCTGTTATGCTTGTAAGATTTAAAGAGATCAAAGAGTCTTTAAATATTATTAATGATTTTTGGCATCTACCATTAGAAACTGATAAGCAAATAGAAGTAGGAATTGGAAAACTAAAAGGTGAAATTGAGTTTAAAGATGTAAGTTTTTATTATAAAGATAGTAAATACGCCTCAGTTGATAACATAAACCTTAAAATAAAAGCTGGTGAAAAAGTTGGAATTATAGGTCAAACTGGAGCTGGTAAGTCTACAATACTTAGAATGCTTACTGGACTTGATGTTGCAAGTAAAGGTAGTATATTTATAGATAATCATGATCTAAATACTATACATCCTATTGAACTTAGACAAAATATAGGTGTGATGCCACAAGAGCCATTTTTATTTTCAGGTTCACTAAAAGAGAATATTGAACTATCTCATCCAGTTAGTAAAGAGCGGATGATGGAAGTGATTAAGATGACAGGTTTAGAAAATCTTGTTAAAAAATCTGGTCAAGGTGATGGTTTACAAGTAGGTGAGGGTGGATTAAATCTATCTGTTGGACAAAGACACCTTGTAGCAATGGCAAGAGCAATTGTAAACAATCCTTCAATACTTATACTAGATGAACCTACAACTGGTCTTGATATTGGTTTAGAACAAGCACTAGTATCTAAAATGAAAGAGATTGTAGAAGATAAAACACTTATAGTTATCACACATAGATTTACAGCACTAAATTTAGTAGATAGAGTAATAGTATTAAATGAAGGTAAAATAGTAGCTGATGGACCAAAAGATCAAATACTTTCAGCACTACAAGGGAAAAATAATGAATAGATTATTTGAAGATGAACAGTGGAACTATTATACATCAGTAATACCTATAATGATTATGTTTGTGGTATTTGTAATATGGGCATCTTTTAGTGAACTAGATGAAGTAGTAAGAGGTGAGGGTAAAGTTGTACCTTCAGGTCAAACAAAAATTATCCAACATCTAGAAGGTGGAATAATATCTAAAATAAGAGTGCAAGAGGGAGATGTAGTAAGAAAAGGTGATACTATATATGATCTATCACAAGCTTTCTTTACTGCTGATTTAAAAACAAAAGAGATAAAACTAAAAGCTCTTCAAGCAAAAGCACTTAGGATAATATCTGAGGTAAATCTTGAAGAGGATTTGATCTTTCCAGATAGTTTAACAAATACGATACCTAAAATTGTAGAAAACGAAAAAGAGATATTTTTACAAGATACTCAATCAAATATGCAAAAGATACAAATCGAAGAGGATAAACTAAAACAAAAGATATTAAAACAAACAGAACTACAATCAAAACTAGAAAATCTAAATTTGGAGTTAGTTTTAGCAAAAGAAAACATGAAAATACTTGATAGTATGTATAAGAAAAAAGTAGTTTCAAAACAAAAATATCTAAAAGAGTTACAACAAAAACAAACACTTATTACAAAAGTTGCAAATATTAAAAACTCAATACCTATTGTAGAACAAGAGATAAATGAAGCTTTATCTAAAATCAAAAGTGTAAAATCTGGAATAAAAAGTAAACTTTTAAAAGAGTACTCAAAAGTACAAGTAGAAATAAGTACACTAAAAGAGGGTGAAAAAGCAAATATCGATAGAGATAAAAGAAAAGCTATAGTTTCTCCAGTAGATGGTACAATCAAAAAACTTTATTTTTATACTGTAGGTGGGATTATAAAGCCAGGGGATATAGTAGCAGAAGTAACACCACAAAATGATTCACTAATAATAGAAGCAAAGATTAAAACATCAGATAGAGCCTTAGTATATAGTGGGCAAGAGGTTAAAATAGCAATTACAGCTTATGATACATCAAAGTATGGACTATTAAAAGGTGAAGTTCTATTTATTAGTTCAGATAGTACTGTAGATCCAAGAACAAGTGCTATGTATTATTTAGTAAGAATTAGAGCAAATTTAGATGGTTTTGCACCAGATCTTCCAATCTTACCAGGTATGGTAGCAAATGTAAATATATTAACAGGTAAAAAAACAATTATGCAATATATTATTAAACCACTAAAAGATATATCTAGAAACTCTTTAACAGAAAAATAATAGTTTTATTTATTTTCTCTTCCATATTTTAGATATAAACTTTTATGATATTGTTTTATCATATTCTTTTTAACTACAATTGTAGGTGTTTTTTTACTGTTTTTAAGTCTTTTAGCATTTTTAACATAGTATTTTTTTATAGCTTTATAATATAGTGGATATATGCTTTTTATAGAGTTTATATCTATCTCTTTTATATATAAAGAAAATTTATTATTTGGCTTTCTAAGTATACTCATACTAGATCTATTTATACCAGCTTTTACTAAAAATCTTGCAAGTTTTTTAGTAAACTTTCTATTTAAAGGTTCATATTTTAGATTTAAAGTTCTTTTGTTATTTACCATACTTAAAGAATCAGTTATATCAATAAGATCATCTTTTCTTAGTTTTCTTGGAGTTGATGGAGCAGAATTTTCTTCTATAAAAGTTATTTGTCCAGAGTTTACTGTTTGTGTTACACCACCTGAACTTACATTCATGCTTCCACCAGTAATACTCAACTTATTTTGGCTACCTGTAATTACTGCTGCATTTAAGTTCAGTATAATAGTAAGACTAATAATTAATTTTATCATCCTCTTAATCCTATAGTTGAAAATTTTGTTTTAATTTTGAAGTTTCTTGGAGCTGTATCAGCGATCTTTCCTGTTTTAATTTGGAATGTACCATTTTCGATTTTGAATCCCGCAGCATTTTTAGAACTATTTTTTGCATTATATAAGTATTCTTCTATTCGTAAAGTAGATCTTTTACCTATTTTTATAATAGTATTATCTTTTAGTCTTATTTGAATAGTAGATTTTCTAAATGTTTTGATAATATCACTTTTTTTTATTTTAAATCCAAGTTTAGAAACAGGAATAATCTCATCTCCTCTTGTTACTAAAGCAAATGCTTCTTCTGCTTTATCGATTCGACCTTTTTCGATAACACCAATAATCGCAGAATTTAGATTTGACAATAGAACCAAGAAAATAACTAAACTTTTCATTAAAATATTACACCTCAAGTACTGTATTATAGTTCATTTTAACAAAATTTAGTTAAAATAAAGTTAATACACAATTATAAATGGGAATAAATGAAAAATATCATCAAATATCTACTCTCTGTACTTATTATATCAATGACAATTATAGCAGTAAACTATAAATATCCAGATCATTTAAAATATATAAATGATAAAGTTTTAAATATATTTTTTAAAAATAGAGATTCTAATATAATTCAAGGAAATGTAGTAATTATTGATATTGATGATAGAAGTATTAATGAGGTTGGACAATGGCCATGGAGTAGAAATACAATGGCAGATTTAATAAAAAAATTAAATAAATTATCTCCAGCAGTTATAGGATCTACTATTATATTCTCTGAAGCTGATAGAACATCACCATCTAATTTTTCAAATGATCCAAATGTTGAAAATTATGATGAAATTTTTGGTTTAGCTATAGAAGATTCAGTAGTTCCAGTTGTCCTTGGATATAGTTTTTTAGATATTGAAGAGACAAGAGAAAATCATATAGTACCATATGTTCCAGCAGTTTTTAAAACAAAAGATAGAAGTAAAGATAAGATATCATTTTATAATCCAAGTAGTGCATTACTAAATATACCAACTATTCAAGATGCATCATACTCTAGTGGATTTTTAAACTCAATTACCGATGAAAATGGTAAAGTAATATATATGCCAATGTTGATGCAATATAAGGATCAACTTCTACCATCTATGGCACTAGAGCTTGTAAGAACAATATACTCTTCAAGAAAGATATATATAGATTGGAATGAAAAAGATAAAAACTTTATTGAGTTTGAAGATATGAAAATACCAATAGATAATTCAGCACTACTAAGAGTAAACTATTTTGAAAGTTACAAAAAAATTAAAAGTGTATCAGCTGTTGATATTTTAGATGGAACATTTATAAACTACAATAAAAATGATTTTGAAAATAAAATTGTACTTATTGGAAGTAATGCTTCTGGAATTGCACTTTATACACCTACTCCATTTGGTCAAATATCAGCACTTGAACTACAAGCTTTAGTTGTTGAAAATATATTATCCAAAAGGTATTTAACTATTCCATATTGGGAAAAAACATTCCAATATGCTTCTACAGTACTTATCTCTATGGTTATATTATTATCAATATTTTTTGGTTCAGTTTTATTAAATATTGGTATAGCAATAGCTAGTGCTATTATATTTTACTTTATATTATTAAATCTATTTGTTGATTATGGATATATAATAAATAGTACTTATATTATAGAATCGATTATTATATCTTTAATAGTTTCTATAATTGGATATTTTCTTAAAAATAGAGCCGATTTACTAAATGTAAAAGGTAAATTTGCATCAAAAGTATCAAAAGAGGTTATGGATGATATTTTAAATAATAACAAAAATAAAGATTTATCTTCAAAAAGAAAAGAGGTAACTATATTTTTCTCTGATATTAAGTCCTTTACAAAAATAACAGAACAAATAAATGATCCTAGTAAATTAACAAGATATATAAATCGTTATATGGATGCTATGACAAAAAATATTATGTATCTAAATGGTACAGTAGATAAGTTTATGGGTGATGCTATTATGGCTTATTGGAATGCTCCAGGTGATGTTGAAAATCATAGTGATAAAGCTTTATGTTCAGCTATAGAACAAGTAGAACTACTAGAAGATCTAAATAAAATAAATATAGCAGAAAGACTACCAATTATACAAATAAGAATAGGTCTAAATGCTGGTGAAGTTTTTGTTGGTGAAGTTGGTGGAGAGCTTAGAAGTGATTATACTATTATGGGTAAAAATGTAAATCATACAGCAGTATTAGAACAAGCTGGTAAATATTATGGTGCAAGTATAATTATGTCGCAAAGTGTAAAAGAAAATCTAAAAGATGAATATACTTATATGTTAATAGATATGATGCAAGTTGATGGAACTAGTGATGCTTTTAATATATATCAAGTATTTGCAAAAGAGTTACCTACTAAGTTTGCAAAAGAGTTTATAGAAGAGTTTGAAAAAGCAATAATGTTTTATAGAGATGCAAATATTGATGATGCTATTTTAATATTTAGAAACCTTCACTTAAGTGAAAATAGTATGAATAAAAAGTTATGTGAGATTTATATAAAAAGATGTGAAGCAGCATATGAAAAAATAAAAAATGGAGTATTTAATCCAATTCAATCTATAGATAAATCATTTATATCATCATAATATTTAATAAATATTATGGGTAATATAATTTATTTCTTTCCATAAAATCTTTAGCAAATTTATAACCATTTTCACGAGATAGATACATCCAGTATGTTGCTTTTTTGATATCTTTTTTTATCCCATAGCCATAATAGTAAAAATACCCAACATAGTATTGAGCAGCAGGATAGTTTTGAGCTGCAGATTTAAAATACCAATACAATGCTTTTTTATGATCTTTATTTACTAAGTTATTTCCATCTTTATAAAAATGACCTAGTTTTAATTGAGCTAATTTATTACCGTTTATAGCTGATTTTTTTAGCCAATATAGAGCTAGTTTAGAATCTTTTTTAACACCCACTCCACCATAATATATCATAGCTAAATTATATTGAGCTAATTTATCATTTGCTTTTGCTGCAATAGTGTATAGTTTGGCAGCTTTTTTATAGTCTCTTTTTACACCATTTCCAAAATAATATATAGTAGCAAGATTATTTGTAGCTACAATATTTCCATTTTCATGTGCTTTTGTATACCAATAAAAAGCTTTTTTACTAGATTCTTTATTTATAAATTTAGCATAATACATTCCAAGATTTAGTTGTGCTATATCATAGCCTTGCTTTGCTGATTTTGTATATAACTCTATTGCTTTTTCTTCATCTTTAAGCTCAGGAATAATACCTTTTTCATAAAAGTACCCTAGCATATTCTGTGCTTGCATATGACCTTGTTCTGCTGCACTACTAAGCCATATAAAGGCTAATTGAACATTTTTTGCTACTGCTATACCATTATAATACATTAATGCAAGATTGTACTGAGCATTAGCATTGTTTCTATTAGCAAGTTGAGTATATAATTCAAAAGCTTTTTTATATTGTTTATTTTTATAATATTTTGAAGCTTCTTCAAATGTATTTGAATTTAATATACTTAAGAATAATAATAAATATATAAAATTTTTCATATTATCTCTTTATAGTTTCGTTTGTATCTTCAATTTTAAAGTCATCTATTTCATCTATATTTATAAGGTTTGAACTATTTTGATCTAAAGTAGTATTTGTATCTATTGTAGTTTTAGAATCATCAAGTATACTCATATCTTCTAACTCTATATCTTTTAATATATCTTCTTCTTTTATAGTCTCTTTTTTAATATAAGGTTTTGGTACTATAATATCAGATTTTTTTACTTTATTATTTTGATTATATATACTATCACAAAGTACACTATGGTGATTTAATTTTAGGTTATGAGTTAAGCATTTTGGCCATTTTTTATTTAGTCCTAATATATAGTCTATTCTATTCCAAATAAGTTGATGTTCTTCATTATTTGTAATAAGCTCTTCTTTATCAAAATAATCTTTTTTGTGAGTAATTTTAAGTTTTGCTATAACTGTATCGTTATCAGTTTTTGTAGTTAGATATATATTATTTATCTCTAAATCTGCATAATAAACTTTAAATTTAGCAATAGCTCTAGATGCAGTTACCGAGTTAGCTTGAGAGTCAATTCTAAATCTATCATCAGCAAGTAAAAATACTTTTTTACTTGCATTTAAAATATAATCATTTTGTATATTTTTGTATATTTTTGTTGTGTATAATGGTTCATTTTTTTTTGCACAGGCTGTAAAAATAAATACTAAAATTACTAAGCTTATAATATATTTTATCATTTTTCTCTCACTTTACTAGCACCATCGAAATTCATATTTTTTAATATCTCATGTGTATAAGATGAATTAACCATGTCAGCATATAATTTTATATTATTAGTAATACAAAAATCTGATATATTTCTAAGAATATTTCGTTTTTGATTATCTAAAACATCGGTATAATCAGAATGAACTCTAATACAATGTATATTTACTTTTTCTAATTGATCAAATGAAAGATCATTGAAATTAAATCTTTTTAATATTACAGATCCACCAAATCTTTTAATAGTATATGTAAATTCTAAAAACTCTTCAAAATTATTTTTTGCAGCAAATGATGTAATACTAAATACTATTTTATCTTTTATATCTTCATAATCATATAATAATTTTGATTCAATCCATGTTATAAATCCATCATCTTTAATTGAATCAATAGATAAGTTCACAGCTAATTTATAATCTATGTTACTATTTTTTATATATTTAAATGTTTTTTCTACTACATCTTTATCAAAATTTATAGCTTCATGAATCTCACTTGCAACAGAAACAAAAGTACCAATTGGTATTATTGAACCATCAAAATTAATTAGATTTGGTGATACCTCTTTCATAATAAGCTTATCATCACTATATCTATATGTATCATATTTATATGCTAAAGTAAATGCACTATTTTTAATAATTGAACTTACTATTTTTAATAGTTTATTATTTTCGTTATTTAATTTTTTATTATCTTCATTATAGAATGATATTTGTTTTGGAATATTTACTGTTTTATTAAATTGCATATTTAGTCTATCTAGTATCTCTTTGGTACTACTATAATAATCAAAAGGTAATGAACAAAGGTGTGCTATTTTTGTATTTATTTTATATTCATCTTTTAGTGTTACTATACTATTTGAAAGATCATTTAATAGTTTATTCATCTGTTCAAACTCTTTATGCTTTACAATCATAGTAAATTCACTTCCGTATATTCTAAACAAAGATATATTTCTACTATCTTTTGAAATAATATTATTTATATTGTTTACAAAAGATAAGATTAAATTATTTGTTTCATTTATTGTATGAGTACTTGAAAATTGTGAAATACATAATAATTTAATTTTTACAATATATGCAGGAGTTTTTGATAAAAATAGATTTTTTATTTCAGATTCAAATATTTTGTTATTGTGTAAACCTGTTAATTCATCACTAGAAACTTTTAGTTCAAGTTGATTTCTATTTACATTAAGTTCATTAATAATAGTAGCCATTTTTTTAGATATTTTTGTAATATCTTCAGCAACAGCTTTTATATTGTTATAAACTAATTGTTTTGTATCAAATCTATAAAAATTATTTTCTAATATATCACTTGTGTACTCTTTTAATTTTAGTAGATATTTATTAGTAGTATTTTGCATTATTATATAATTGAATACTAAAAAGAAAAACACAATAGTTATAAATAAAAGTGTATAATATAATACAAATTCATATATTCTTGATTTTATAATTGAGTATATATATTCATTATCATTTTGATAAATAATTTGTGCAAACTCTATATTTTTGATATATAAAGAGATTAAATTAGGCTCATCTTTTAGATTAATAAAATATTTTAATTTATTAATAAAAAAATCATTTTGAGTATTTTTATTATTTTGGTAGCTTGGAACTCTATACGAAATTGTTGATATAATATTTAATAATTTATCTTGATTTTCAGCTTGAACTTTAATATATATATCATTCTCATCAATATCAAAAAGCTCAGCTGGTTTAATAAGGCTTATTGTATTTGAAAGAGGTGTTACCATCCCTTGACTAGCATCCATTGTAATATCATTTAACTGCCATGACATATCAATATTTTTATCTGAATGAATAACAATACTTTTTTTAGTAAGATAATAATCAGTATATTTTATATTTATATATTTATAATTATAACTCTCTACTAAGTTATTAAGTAATAAAGTAGTTTCTTCATACTGATTATTTAATATTGTGTTATTAACTTTTGTTTTAAAATTATCAAATGCTAGATCTCTTTTTGTGATCTCTTGATTTATAATATTATTTGTTAATTTATCAAAGTAAAGATATGTAGCAGAAAATAATATCACAAGATAAAATATAAAGCTAGTAAGTAGATATTTTAAAATTAACATTATTTTTCTTTTTTTAAGTTTTTATAAGCATTTCTACTTAGTTCAACATTACCTGTTTTAAATAATATTTGTTTTCTTAAAACACCTTCTATTGTAGGTTTATTTATTTTTAAATTTTTAGGTAATTTATCTATATCAGCTTTAGCTTCTTTTTTACTTTTATATAATCCATACATAACTTTATAATAATTTTTATTATTTTTTACAAAAGGAACAGTTATTGTTTTATCTTGTAGATTATTTTTTTCTACAAAATTCTTAGCAGACAATTCTTTAGTAAATAAAGCCATATTTGTTGTATAGTAAATATTTGGATTGGCATTTAAGAATTTATCTACAAACTCTTTATTATTGTATTTATAAGTTAAACTATTTGTTATGATCTCTTTTTTAGGCTCTTCAATAGCCTTAACTTTTTTTACTACTTTAGATTTTATAATATCTTTTTTTATTACTTTATATTTTTTTATATCTTTAACAGTTTTTTTATTTTTATTCTCAATAACTTTTACAGCTTTTTTTACATCATTTTTAGTTGCTGGTATTATATGAGTTTTGTATACTTTTGGTATATTATATTTTTCATATTTTTTATAAAGATCTTGCTTATGTGAAATTTTCTCTATAACTGGATGATATTTTTGTACTAAATCAGGTTTATTATTTAGTGCATCAAATGCTTGTGAATAAGTTTTAAATACTCCATAAACTACTTTTACCCATTTGCCATCTTTCCCATATCTAAATACAAATGATTCATTTGTAATACCATAATTAAGTAATAATATCTCAGCATTTTTCATACTAGAAAGTGAAACAATATTTATAGTAAAATAATCTTTCTTAGCATTTAAAAATCTCTTTTTAAACTCTTTATTTGTTTCAAACTTTTTCTCTTTTATTGGTTTAATAACATAAGGATCTATATATGTTGTTAATCCATCAACATATGATATATAACTTTGTTTTACATCTTTTACTTTTGCTATACTTATTTGTTTTGATCCATTATTAAAATTATCTTCTATAGTCTCTTGAGCTTCCTCTTTTGTATCAAATATCCCATGAGATATTTTTGTAGCAATTTTTACTTTTTTCTTTAAACTATCTTTTAGAAGTAGATCATCTTCTTTATAGTAATCATAAGTAAAAGAATCTGAGATTAATCTATTTAATTTTAAATATGAATATGCATCATATGTATTTTTGAAATCACTAATAACTATTGTATATTTATTATCATCACTTTCTAAAAACTTATCTTTAAAACTTACAATATCGTCAAATGTATATTCTTGAATTAATTCTAAATAGCTATCCATAGGAGCTTTTAAATTTGCTAATTGATCATCAATAGAGTTATTCATATCAATAGTTATTTTTTGATCTTCAACACCTGTAAAATCTATAAAACTTGTATCTTCATAATTTATACCAAAGAAACTAGCTAGTTCATTTGTTTGATTTAAAACTTTAAATATATTAGTTAAATAATCTTTTTTTAGTTTTAATAAATTTGTTTGTGCTTCATTTAGCTGTCTTTGACCTTGAAGTAAAACTTGTAAATCTTGCTCACCTAGTTGAAAACCTTCCCAATAAACATCAACCATCTCTTTTGAAGCTCTAATTTCATCTTTTGTACTTTTTAGTGAATTTTTTAATGATTTAATAGAGTTATATAATTTTGAAGTATCCCAAGATATTTTTTTAATCTCCTCTTGGTATCTATATTGCAACTCTTCAATAGTACTATATACATTACTAATAGCATTCATATCAGCACCTTTATTGTATATATTATATTTAAAAGATATTTTTGCTGTATATAATTGCTCATCATCAATATAATCTTCTTGATTTAATATATGAGACATTTTCATTTGTAGATCAATTTTTGGTTTAAATCTATTTTTAAAACTTCTTAGCTTATGTTTTGTACCTTCAATATTTAATCTATAGTTTATAAGCGAAAGATTGTTATTTATTATAGTTTGTTTTAACTCTTCATATGTACCAACATTAATAGTAAAATTTTTCTCATAAGGTTTTGTATTTTCGAATCTATTATTTAAAAGATATATATAATAATCCATAGAATCAGCTAATTTAGATCTTGTAGTGTTTAATTGAGTTTGGGCATTTGCAACACCAGCTTTAATAGCAGCTAAATCTCCAGCACTAATTGCTCCACTATCATATTTTACTTGTGAAATATCAAGAATCTTTTTTAATTTTTCCATATTTGCACTTGTCAAATCTACTTTTTCAATATCAAATAAAAGTGTAAAATATGCTTTAATAGCAGTTTGTATTGTTTGGTTTAATACTATTTGATATTTATTTTTAGCAGTTTCATATTTTGCTTCTAAAGTTTTTATTTTAAGACCAGTAGAGCCTCCACTATAAAGAGGCTGATCTATAGTTATTTTATATCTTTGGTCGTGTATAACTTTTGTATCTCTTTCACCTACATCTGGATCTATTACTGCATATCTTTTTTCAACTTTTGTATCAAGAGCAAAATTAATTACAGGTAAGTAACCATTTTTACCTTCGCTATAAGTGATTTTTGTTTGAATTAACTTCTCTTTTGCAGCTTTAAGGTTATTACTTGCTGCAAGTGTTTCAAGTATAACTTTTTTTAGAGTAATTTTTTTATATTTTGAAAAATCTAAATTATTTTCTAAATCATTATAATTTTGACTATCAATAGGGTCTTCTTTTACTAGTGCTGGTTTATCTTCATTTTGAATACTTATCTCTGCATCACTCACAACTTCAGCAGGTTCAATTTGTACTGGTGTTTCAGGTGATTGTGATTTTATTAGTTCAGCATTTAATATATTTAAATTTAAAAGTAATAAAATTATTATAGATATTTTGTTATTTATTATCATTATTTCCTCTAATTCACTTTCACTACAATAAATCCATATTTAGAATCTAAATCATCTGGAATTTTTATCTTATCACTTAATTTTAGATGTAAATTTTTCATATTAAATTTAAACTTTTTAATTAATGTCCTTGTTGCTATAATTCTTCCTAAAGAAATTTGCTTAGCTACTGTTAAACTTAACTGATCAACTGGATCAACAGATGATAAAGTAATTTTTGCATTTGGATATTTTGTTTTTATCTTATTAATAAAAGCTTTTAGTTGATCAACTATTTGATCACCTATAAATATCTCATTTCCATTAAATTTAACATAAAATATTTTATCTTCCTCTTTAATATCTTGTAGTTGCTCTTTTATCTCTCTTTTTTTATCAGCTAGATCTTCACCAGCTGATTCAATATCAGTTGCTGCAGTTAAATACTCTTGCATAGCTTGAGTAGTAATATCTCTCATATCTGTAGTTTGAACAACACTCTCAGTTGTGATATTTTTATCATTTTCTTTATCAACTTTAATAACTTTTGCAGTATCAGTTAATATTATTTTGTCTGTAATTATTGAACCCTCATATTGTATTTTGAATTTAAATTGTGAGTAGTATCCTACATTTACAATAAGTACTAGTAAAAATAGTAACAATACAAGAATAACAGAAGAAAAAATATCCACAAATGATGGCCATGGATTAAACTCTTCTAAACATTTATTTGCCATATTTTACAAACTACCTTTTACTAAACTTATTATTTTCTTCTTGTAGATCTACAAGATGTCTTATTGTTTTATGTTGGTTTGAAATACTATTTGAAACTCTATTTATAGCTTCTTCAAGTGTAGCAGTTGATGAGAATTGATTTATATTTAATTCTTTTAGAGAAGTTTCAATATTTTCAAATATAGCTGATTCATTTTCATTTGATTTATGTACCTCTTCTAAATATTGCATCAATTGTTTGTATATTAACTCACTTGATTTATTAGATTTATTTATACTTTCAGTTAAATCACTAATACTATCTATAAAGATATCAATAAAAGCAGTACTTCCTGGTTTTATAGCATTTGTTGAAACACCACTTCCATCATTTATTTTTTGATTTGAAATATCTATTTTTTTAAGAGTATCACTAGATTGTGATTCTATTAGTTTACCTTTTAGCCAATCTTGTACATCTTCACTAAATGCATCTTGTTGTCTTGAAAGTATATACTGTAAAATATTTAAAACAATAGCAGCAGCAACACCAAATAATGAAGATGAAAATCCAACAGCCATTCCACCAAGTGGTCCTGCAAATTGAGCCATAATCTCTCCAATATTTATATCTCCACCTAAAGATAAAATAATAGCACCCATATCATCAATAGCTTTTAATAGTCCAGAAAATGTACCAAAAAGTCCAATCATAAGTGAAGTACCTACGAAAAATGATATATAACCTTTAGTATTAAAAAACTGCTCTTCTAGCCAAAGTGAAACATCTTTGGCTTCACTATCTGTGAAAAATAAAACACCTTTTTTAGCTCTTTTTTCAAACATATTTGCAATGGTTGCTGGCATAAGTTTACCAATACCATTTAGGTAAAATTCTAACTCTTTACCCTTTTTATATGATAATACACCAAATGTACCTGCAAGCATAGTAAGTCTAATAGATGATTGCATAATAACTATAAAACCAATTAAAAATATTGCTAATATCCCTGAGTTGAATGTTATTGTAGCCTTAAATGAACTTATAACAGAATCATAATTTGCAATAATCACAAATGCAATAAATAAAGCAAATATAAAATATATTTTTAATAATTTTAATCTTCTCATTTATCTTCCTAGAACATAAATAGTAGTATAGAAATAACTAAACCAAGTGATACATAAGTAACTGATTTAACCATTTTATCTGCAAGAGCAACAAAACCATCATTTTTTTCTATTCTATCTGCAAATACAAACAATCCAATATCTAATCCATTTATATCTGTAACTTGTTTATATGATCTAAAATATTTTTCATCATTATCATATTTTGTTTTTAATGAATGTTTAAAAGTTCTTTCATCCATCTCTGATAAACTACTGTAGAATCTACTTGAGTAGTTTCCTTGTTTTACAACATATGGCCCAACTACACTTTTAAATTTACCAGTTTTAACTTTTAAAGATAATTTAACTAACATTTTTTTATGCATCATAAACATAAATATTGAATCTTGCATCTCATAATATGATTTTATTGAGTGAATTGATTGTTTTATTTCAACAAGACCTATGAAAACTTTATTTTCATAAACTGGTTTAATATATGTAATATAAACACCACTTGCTTGTGTTTCAATCCCATAAACTTCACTTTTAGATCTTAGTAAATTATTTATTGTTGATCTATAGTTTGCATTTGGATTTAAACTAGAATAAAAATTAAATATTATTGGATATTTTGTTTTATTCTGAAATAGTTCATTATATTTTTTTTCAATTATTGTAATATTATTTTGATTTGTAGATTTTATTGCGTTTATTGTTTCATCTTGTACAATAACTAATTTTGATAAATCATTGTATAGATCTTTTTTTGTTTTTAGTAAATTGTCGATTGATTGTGCTGATTTATTAGCGATGCTTGTATAAACATCTTGTTTAATACTACTTGTCATAGTCATAATTAGATACATAAATAGAACAATTCCACTTATTGATAATATCGTTATTATAGTAAAAAACAATCCCTTGTTCTTTTTTAGATTTGAAAGCATTAATTGTAACTTTTTTATTAAGCTAAACATATTTTTCCTTGATTAGATTATATTAGTTATAATATTAAATATTTACTTAATATATAGTTATATTAAAGCTAAATTAAATAAATAGTGTAAAAATAATAAATTTTAATATTTAACAGAGGAATTTATTTTCATTTCAGATTCTTTATGATAAAGTTTTTACATCAAAACTAAGGAGATATAAAATGGCAGTTAAAATTACAGATACATGTATAAACTGTGATGCTTGTTTAGACGAGTGTCCAACAG
>Ga0256843_1001987_pt1 | contig 15351 bp, 16 predicted proteins | sample AlvinellametaG_FD_191572 | JGI IMG/M metagenome (GOLD analysis project Ga0256843, IMG submission 191572) | Pompeii worm associated microbial communities from hydrothermal vent at the East Pacific Rise, Pacific Ocean - Alvinella | ecosystem: Host-associated > Annelida > Integument > Unclassified ... | reverse complement strand
CGACGGCTACAAAAAAAGGTATGTTTGAGCTTGCGGACAAGGGGACGATATTTCTTGACGAGTTGGCGGAGATGCCTTTGCCTTTGCAAGCCAAGATACTTAGAGTTTTGCAAGAAAAAGAGTTGAGGAGGGTCGGAGGCGCTAAACCCATAAAGATAGACATACGCGTTGTAAGCGCTACAAATGCCGATCTTTATCAAAGAGTGAAAGAGAAAAAGTTTAGAGAGGATTTGTACTATAGGCTAAATACCATTCCTATAAAAATACCCCCTTTAAGAGATAGAAAAGAGGAGATAGAGGAGATAGCCAAAGTTACCCTAAAAAGAGTTTGTCAAAAGTATGATTTTGAGGAAAAAAGTCTCTCAAAAGATGCATTAAATGCTCTTTTTAGGTATAATTGGCCCGGAAATATTAGAGAGCTTATCTCCGTCGTTGAAAGAGCGGCCATACTTAGTGAAGGTAGCGAGATAAGCAAAGAGGATCTATTTTTAGAAAGCAGGAGTTAAAGTAATGAGAAAATTTTGTGTTGCGGTGGTTGGAGCCACCGGAGCTGTAGGCGAAGAGATATTTAGAGTTTTAGAGGAGCAAAAGTTTCCCGTAGGGAACTTAGTGCCTCTTGCTAGTGCAAATAGCGTAGGAAAAGAGATAGAATTTCAAGGAAAAACCTATAAAGTTCAAGAGTTAACCGAGGAGGTTTTTGAGAAAGAGGAGGTTGATATAGCCTTTTTTAGTGCCGGAGGGAGTATATCTGCCAAATTTTGTCCTATAGCGGCAAGTAGTGGAGCGGTTGTTATAGATAACTCAAGTCACTTTAGGATGGATCCTGATGTGCCTTTGGTAGTGCCGGAGGTAAACCCCAAAGATATAGAGGCTTGGAAAACAAAAGGTATCATCGCCAATCCAAACTGCTCGACTATACAGATGGTTTTATCTTTGAAGCCTCTTGATGATTTATATGGCATCAAAAGAGTGGATGTAAGCACTTATCAAGCGACAAGCGGTGCGGGTAAAAAGGGTATGGAGGAGCTTGTAAAGCAGATGCAAGAGTTTTTTGCCTTTAAACTCAATGAGAGCGAACATAAAGCTTTTATGCACCAGATAGCTTTAAATGTTATACCGCATATCGACACGCCTCAGCCTAACGGTTTTACAAGAGAAGAGATGAAGATGGTAAATGAGTCTCAAAAGATACTCAATAAAAAGATAGAGGTTGCCGCAACTTGCGTAAGAGTCCCCGTGCTTAGAAGTCATAGTGAGTCCATTAGCGTAACATTCGAAGAGGGTGTAGATGTTGATGTGGATGCCGTGAGGGCGGTATTGAATAATTTTGAAAATGTTGAAGTTATGGATGATTTGGAAAATGGGATATATCCTATGCCGATCATTGCTACCGATACCGATATAACATATGTGGGTAGAATAAGAAAAGATATATTTAAGAGCAATGTTTTGCACTTTTTCAATGTTGCCGATCAACTTAGAGTTGGAGCGGCTACGAATGCGGTCAGAATAGCTCAAAAATGGATAGAGTTGGAGAGTGATTTTGTTTGAGAGAATTTTTGAGGGAGCCATATGGAGGAGTAGATTTATCATTATCCTCGCCGTGGTATTCGGATTGCTTGGCGCTATTGTGCTATTTGTCATAGCGAGTTTGGATATATACAATATCTCCGTTTTTACCATAAAGGCTCTTCTTTCTCACTCTCATCCGGAAAATTTGCATGAAAATCTGGTATCCACTATCATCGGAGCGGTTGATTTATACCTTATCGCCGTTGTATTGTTTATATTTTCATTCGGTATATATGAACTCTTTATCAGCGAGATAGATGAAGCCAGTGGAGACGGAAAGACGCAGAGGATACTTGAGATACACGATCTAGACCAGCTAAAAGATAAGATAGCTAAAGTTATAGTGATGGTTTTGGTGGTGAGCTTTTTCCAAAAAGTTTTACATACCCATTATAACGGGGCTTTAGAGATGCTATATTTTGCTCTTTCAATCCTATTTTTAGCTCTTGGGCTATACTTTTTGCATAAAAATTCAAAACATTAAAGGAAAGATATGATATTTGTTGATGCTTGCTTTGGTAAAGAGACCCCTTATACTCCCGTATGGATGATGAGACAAGCGGGTAGGTATCTGCCTGAGTATATGGAGGTGAGAAAAAAGGCGGGGAATTTTTTAAATCTTTGTCACTCTCCGAAACTTGCAAGCGAAGTGACTCTGCAACCCGTCGATATAGTGGGTGTTGATGCCGCTATCATATTTAGTGATATTTTGGTAGTACCTAACGAAATGGGAATGGAGCTTGATTTTGTAAAAGGGGAAGGTCCCGTTTTTGAAAAGCCTATAAGAGAAAAAAAAGATTTAGATAAACTTATAGGCGGGAAAGAGGCTGCGGATAAGTTGGATTATGTTTATGAAACCATAAAGTTAACAAGAGAAAAGTTGGATAAAGATAAGGCGCTCATAGGTTTTACGGGTGCTCCTTGGACTTTGGCTACATATATGATAGAGGGTCAAGGTACGAAAACATACAGTGTCGTTAAAAAGATGCTATATAGCAACCCTCAGTTTTTACATGAAGTCTTGAAAAAGGTGAGCGAAGTCGTTAAGCATTATCTTGCCAACCAGATAAGAGCGGGAGTCGATGTGGTGCAAATATTTGACTCATGGGCGGCGGCACTAGAGAAGGATGCCTATTTTGAATTTAGCTGGAGATATATAAAAGATATAGTAAGTTATATCAAAAAAGAGTTTCCGGATACTCCTATCATCGTTTTTCCAAAAGGCATAGGCGCCTATCTTGACGATATTGACGGAGATTTTGATGTTTTTGGTGTTGATTGGGGTACTCCTATGGAGTTGGCAAAAGAAAAACTTGGAGCCAAGTATGTGTTACAGGGCAATATGGAGCCTTGTCGCCTCTACTCTAAAGTTGCCACCAAAGAGGCTGTTGAAAAGATAAGCTCCATTATGCAAAACAAAAGACACATATTTAACCTCGGACACGGAATACTTCCCGATGTGCCCGTAGAAAATGCCAAATACTTCATCTCCTTGGCAAAAGAGGTGACGAAAAGATAATGGGTTATGTTTTCGGTCCGGTAAACTCAAGGAGATTCGGACTCTCTTTGGGTATTGATTTGAGTCCCAAGGAAAAATCTTGCAATTTTGATTGCGTTTATTGCGAGTTAAAAGGTGCAAAGCCCGTAAAAAGTATCCCAAATCCTCCAAAAGTACAAGATGTGATAGATGGGGTGAAGACAGCTTTAAAGAAATTTCCAAATATAAAAGTCATCACTATCACTTCAAACGGAGAGCCTACTTTATATAGTGAGCTTGATGAGTTGGTGGATGGGCTAAACAAGATAAAAGGGGATAAGAAACTTCTTATCTTATCCAACTCATCTACTATATGCGATAAAAGCATCCAAAATACTCTTAGCAAGATAGATATAGTCAAGTTATCTTTGGATTGTGCCACAAAAAGGTGTTTTAAGCGTATAGATAGACCCTTAAAAGAGATAGACTTAAATAATATCATCGAGTGTTTGATGGAATTTGGTAAAGTTTTTAAAAATACTCTAGTAATCGAGGTTTTGCTTGTAAAAGGTATAAACGACAATATAGAAGAGATGCAAAAGATAGCCGACATTTTGCAGAGGTTAAAGCCCGATAGAGTTGACTTGGGAACGATAGATAGACCTCCTGCGTATGATGTAAAACCGGTCAAAGAGGAGAAGCTTGAGGAGTTAGCAAAACTTTTTAAGGGTTTAAATATCTCTTTGATAAGAAAAAATACCCCTTTAAAAAAGGTGGATTTTACAAAAGATGAGTTGGTGGAGCTTATATCTCATCGCCCTCAAAGTAGTTTTGATATAGAGCACTTTTTTAGTGCAAAATCAAAAAAAGTATTAGAAGATTTGTTAAAAGAAGAAAAAGTTCAAAAAAGAGATATAGGAGGAACCGTTTTTTATACGATTCCTCGCTGATTTTAGTGTTTGAAGCCTACCTTTGTAGCTACATACTTTCCATGTTTTTTTATCCTTGCTTTTTGCATAAAGTATATAAGTGCATATATACCTGAAGCAATAGCCCAGGAAACATAGTGAGAGCCTAGGTCTAAGTGTTTAGCCATAAGATCCGGCAAGAACGCAAAAGGAACTATGATCAAAAATAATATCCTTTCTAGGATGTTTACTTTTGTCAAGAAAAATCCTTGAACCGCCGAAGTAAAGGCAAACATTCCCATAACGGCAAATATAAAGATACTTGCTATCTCTAAAGGATTAGTTATCCAAACCCATCCCGCTACATCGTTAGGATCTTCAGGGTTTACACTTTCGATCAATAAAAGTTTATTATTGAAAAAGAACATAAACGGCAATATGGCCGTTCGTATGTCATACATAAAGCCTTGAAGTCCCGTTTTGATAGGATCGCTCTTTGCAATACCCGCAGCCGCATAAGCCGCCATACCGACCGGTGGTGTATCGTCAGCCAAAATACCAAAGTAAAAGACAAACATATGAGCAGCGATAGCGGGGATGATATATCCGTTATCGTTTGCAAGTTGCATAATAACCGGAGCCGTCAAAGCCGCCATAACGATATAGTTTGCGGTAGTTGGAAGTCCCATACCGAGTATCAAAGATACGACGGCCGTCATTCCAAGAACGGCAAGTATATATCCGCCTGATAGCTGGTCAATAACATCGGCAAGTATAAGTCCTATACCGGTAAGCGTAACAGATCCTACAACGATACCTGCAACAGCTGTAGCTATAGCGATAGGTACCATATTTTTAGCTCCGTTTACCATACCGTGCGCTATATCGACAAAACCGGAAAGAAGGATCTCTTTTGTCAATTTTTGCTTATTTATGATGGCTGCAAAAGGTTTTTGAAATACCATTATAAGCATCATAAACTCGATAGCGCTAAAAGCTGCCGCTTGGGCTGATTGTCTAAGTATGATAAGAGTGTATATCAAAAAGAATATCGGAATGATATAGTGTAAACCTCTTATAAAGATAGGAAAAACTCTTTGAAGTTTGCTTGGGTCTTCACCTTTGATACCTAACTTTTTAGCTTCAAGATGCACGATATAAAAAAGTGCGAAGTAACTAGTAAAAGCCGGTACAAAAGCCGCCATAACGACATCTGTGTAGTTGATACCTAAAAATTCCGCTATGATAAACGCCGCCGCACCCATGATGGGAGGCATCAACTGACCGTTTACCGATGAGGCTACTTCGACCGCACCCGCTTTGTGGGGTGGAAATCCAAGTCTTTTCATCAATGGAATCGTAAAAGTTCCGGTGGTTACGGTATTGGCTATGGAAGATCCTGAGATGATACCCATAAGACCTGAAGCTGCGACTGAAGCCTTTGCTGGACCTCCGTCAAATCTACCTAGCAAGTTGTAAGCCATACTTATAAAGTATTCTCCGGCACCTGCTCTATCAAGTAGAGCTCCAAAAAGAACGAACAAGAAAACAAATCCTGCACTAACTCCAAGAGGTACACCGTAGATTCCTTCCGTTGTTAAAACCATCTGTCCCATTATTTTACTGATGCTAGCTCCTTTATGAGCTATGATATCCGGCATATCTGGACCATAATAATCGTATAGTAAAAAGATGATTGCTATAAGAGGCAACGGGATACCGAGTACTCTTCTTGAACCCTCAAGCACTATAAGAAGCACTCCGACCGCTACTACAACATCGGTAGTGGTCCATGCTCCCGATCTCATTGCTAAGTCGTTATAAGCGTACCATTGATACAATGCTACAGTTACGCCAAATATAGCAAATAATAAATCATACCAAGTGATCGTGTGTCTTAAGTGAGCTTTTTTGACTATTGGATACATTGTAAAAGCGAGAAATACGCCAAATGCTAAGTGAGCCGCTCTTACATAAACTCCGTTTATCGGATGTACGACAACAGCAAGTTGAAATACCGACCAAGAAAATGCAACAACAGCAATAAGCCAATACATCCAACTATTTTTTTCAAAATCTCTTTGACCCTCAAGATCGCTGACTAACTTCTCTTCATATTCCATCGTTTTTGCCGTTGGAATAGCATCGTCTATCTCTCCCCCCATATATTCAAGCTTTTCTTCATTATCTTTGATGATGTCTTCTAAATATTCATCATTGATCTGCTCTTTTTTTTCTTCCATATAGCATCCTTTGTTTGGTAGAGTTTACGGGCGCGAAGCCCGTAAACTTATGGAGTGAGTCTTATTTTAAAAGTCCTGCCTCTTTGAAAGCTTTTATAGCTCCCGGATGTTGAGGAATGGCTAAACCGTCAAGTAAACTTTTTTTAGTGATAGTTTTGTAAGCCGGATGTAGCTTTTTGAAAGCGGCAAAGTTATCTAATATCGCTTTAGTAACTGTATAAACTACATTCTCAGGAATCTTGGAGCTTGTAACAAGAACAGCTTTTACACCAATGCTTGGAGTGTCATGATTGACACCTTTATAGAATGCTCCTGAGATTACTCCAGGTGCATAGTAAGGATACTTTTTATAAAGTGCGTCTATCTTTGGTCCTTTTATAGGGATAAGATCGATGGCAACTGAGTTGGCAGCATCTTTGATATTTGCTGTTGGATGGCCGAACACTGCAAAGTATCCGTCAATCTTATGATCTTTTATGAGGCTTGGACACTCTGTTGATCTCATTTGGTTTGCAAGAGCTAGATCTTTATCGCTAAGACCTACTGCGTGCATAACGATCTCGGTAGTCATTCTTGTACCTGAGCCCGGAGTGTCGATGTTGATCTTTTTGCCTTTGATGTCAGTCAATTTTTTGATACCTGAATCTTTTCTAACAACTAGTGTTAAAAGCTCAGGATAGATAGCCATTACGCTTCTAAGTTGCTTGATAGGCTTATCTTTAAATTTGCCTATACCATGATATGCTTGATATGCCGTATCACTTTGGCTGATACCAAAATCAAGCTCACCCTCTTTGATAGTATTAACATTATAAACAGACCCACCGGTTGACTCAACCGAACATCTGATATGAGCTGTTTTTCTTAATTTGTTTACCATTCTACAAATGGCGCCTCCGGTTGGATAATAAACTCCAGTAACACCACCGGTTCCGATAGTGATAAACTGTGCACTAAATGCTGGAATAGCAAGGCTTCCTGCTAATGCCAAACCTACGATTTTTGATTTCATAAAATCTCCTTAAAAAAAATTTTTACAATAAAACTATACTATAAAATTATTTTATTAAGCTTAAAAAAAGAACAATTTTTAAACATTTGAAAAATACCCATTTTATACATAATATCGATGATTTAATTTTTTAATTTTAAGTGATTTTACTTGACATTAAAGGGAAAATTGAATATAATTCTACCCTGATTTTCAAGTGTTCCGGATTAGCTCAGCGGTAGAGTAGGTGGCTGTTAACCACTTGGTCGCTGGTTCGAATCCAGCATCCGGAGCCACTCTATTCATATTTGACTCTATTTCTTCCCGATTTTTTTGCAACATACAGTTTTTTATCTACCCTGGTTATAATAGTTTCAAAAGTGTCATCTTTTTTATAATCCGTTACTCCAAAGCTGCAAGTTAAGATTTTAATCTTTTTAAATTTGTGATTTTCTATATTTTTTCTTAGTTTTTCCGCAAGCAAGATAGCTTCCTCTTTTGTGGTTTCGGGAAGAATTATCAAAAACTCTTCTCCTCCCCATCTACCGAATATATCGCTTTTTCTTATAGATTTTTCAACTAACTTGGTTAACTCTTTTAGCACTATATCTCCGACTTTGTGTCCATAATCGTCATTTATCAATTTAAAATGGTCTATATCAAAAAATATAATACTCAAATCTCTATTGTATCTTTTTGCTATCTCTATCTGCTCTTCTAAAGCCAAATCCATTTTGTATCTATTGAATATATTGGTGAGTTTATCAAAGGTTGCCAGCCTTTCTAGTTGGGATTCTAAAACTTTTCTTTTTCTTATCTCTTTTCTGAGGTATCCAACATAAAAAAGTATCAAAAAGACTATGATAGCAAAAGCAAACAGTATGATAAATACATCATTTGTCGAATACAATCCTTTTTGTTTTATTTTGATCCATTTGCTATATATCCTTACTTTCTCATCTTCGGTTATATTATCTATAGCTTTATTGATGGATGATACTAAAAGTCCGTAATCGTTTCGAATCATAAATTTTACATTAAAATTCCATGGGGTTTTCCCGCTTATCTTAAGAGATGAAAATTCATATCTATTGATCTTATATGCGATGACGGGTAGTATGTCTATGACGGCATAAACTTTGTCTTGGCATAAAAGCTTTAATGCTTCATCGATATTTTCAGCCTCTATGATATGAAAATTGGGATAATTTTCTTTTAGTATTTGAGCCGAAGTATAGTTTTTTCCTACTGCTATCTTTTTATCTTTTAGTAGTGTAATATCCGAAATAAATCCTACATTGTTTTTTGTGGCTATGACTATAGGGTATTTTACATAAGGTTTGGTGAAGACGGCATATTTTCTTTTATCCGGTGTATCTGCCGTACACAAGGATATATCCGCCTTTTTGTTTTTTATATCATATAGCACTTGACTCCAGCTATTGACGGGAGTGCAGTAGGATTTGATATGTAACTGTTTTTTGATAATATTCCAGTAATCTATGGCTATACCTGAGAGTTTTCCGTCTTTTGTAGTATTGAAGGGTTGCCAAGTGGTAGTTGTTTCGCATTTGATATAGTGAGAGTCGATAAACTCTCTTTCAGCTTTTGTGAGGATAATTTTATCGCTATATAAAGGTAAAAGTATAGCGAAAATTATAATCATCCTAAGCATGGTGTTCCCTCTATCTACTACTATATCGTAAACAATTCAATTATATACTTAGTTTTATAAAATAGATATTAAATTCAAGGATTTTCAAAGGTTTCCGGCTCATTAGAGATAAATTCATACTCTAAAAGTTTGATTTTGCTTGAGTGAAGCATGATTCTATGGGCTGGTTTGCCACCATACTGCTCATCTCCGATGATTGGGTGGCCTATGCTTTTTAGATGCACTCTTATCTGGTGAGTCCTACCTGTTTTGATGGTTGCTTTTATTTTAGACTTATTTCCCTCTATCAAGATTGGCTCTATAAATGTTATAGCCTCTTTTCCTTCGTGAGAGATTTTGCTATATGCTTTACCTTTTTTATTTTTTAAGGTCAATATGGGTGAGTTTATCTCAATCTCTTCGGCAATTCTACCTTCAACCCACGCAACATACTCTTTTAAAACCCTATGCTTTTTAAACTCCTCTATCGCCTTTTCTCTAAAGTCTTCACTCTTGTAGAGTAGTACGACGCCGCTTGTCTCTTTGTCGAGTCGATTTAAAAGTGGGTATTTCAACTTTTTTGCCACCTCTTCGCTTGTCAAAAAGGCGGGCTTATCGACGGCTACGATGTTGTCATCTTCAAATATCTTTTTTATCTTCTCTATCTTTTTTATCTTAAATTTCGTATCGATTTTCATATCGGCTCTTGCAATTTTTACCTTTTTGTTTCCTACATACACGACACCTTTGTCTATGAGATCTTTTGCGGATCGGTTGGATATGCCCTCTTGTATGGATAGTAGTTTGTATGCTTTTTCAGTTTTCACTTTTTTCCTTTATAAATTCTGTTATTTTATCGTTTAACGGCAGTTTTAACCGTTTTTGTTTGCTTGTCATCCCGCCAATAAACTCTATATTGCTTTTTGGCACTTTAAAAGTCTTTGAAAAAAATTTAACCAACTCTTTGTTGGCGGCATTTTCCACTGCCGGTGCTTTTATCTTTACTTTTAACTTATCCTCTATCACTTCGGCTATGGAATTCTTGCTGGAGTTTGGTAGAGCCTTTATGTTGAAGATGATAAAGCCATCTTTTATCTCATACCACACTTTGGATACTCCTTATAACGGGTTCGATGTCGGCTCTATCTTTGATGCGTGCAGGCAATAGATCTTTTTGGATCAACTCTTCTATCTTATCTTCCTGGGTTATGTGGATATTTTCAACGCTATCGTAAAGTGTTTGTTGGTTGAAAAAGTATCTGCCGCTTATTATAGGGATCTCAAAACTTGCCGGCTCCAAGGGGTTGTGTCCGCCTACTCCATCTATAAAAGAGCCTCCTAGTACGGCTATATCGCAAATAGCATATATATTTACCAATTCACCCATTTTGTCACAAAGTACCACATCTTTCTCAAAACTCTCATCTTTAGAGAGAGCGGAGTATGATGCTTCATTTTTGTCGCAATACTCTCTAAGGTATTCGTCAACCTCTTTAAACCTTTCGGGATGTCTCGGGGCCACTACGATACAAAGGTCTCTTTTTGGCTTTAAATGGCTCAGGATAGCTCTCTCCTCATCTTTATGGGTGCTAGCCAATAGTACAACTTTTCTATCTTTTGGTTTAGTGTAGTGCTTTGTAGGTTTAAAATCCCCAAAGGTTTTGATATTGCCTATGACTTTTATATTTTTAGCACCAAGCTCTTTAAGCCTATCGGCATCTTTTTGACTTTGAGCGAAAACTTCATCTATCTGTCTAAATATGAGTTTATAGAAAAACGAGAATTTTTTATAGGATTTATATGAATTATCGGAAATCCTTGCATTTAAAAGTATGGTTTTATCCCCTTTTCTTTTTGCCGTAAAAAAGAGCATATACCAAAGTTCCGCCTCAAGAACGACAAGAACTTTTTGTCTCTTTTGCCAAAACGGTTGAAAGATTTCAAAAGGTAGGTATCTTACGCTATTTGAGAGCTTTTTTGCCTCTTTGTAGCCCGTGTTTGTTATGACGGATATATTGGCATTTTGTTCCAATCTTTCGATGATGGGTTTTAAAGATTTAGTCTCTCCTAGAGAACAAGAGTGAAACCATATATCGTTTTTGTCAAAAAAGGGATTGTTATACAAAAAAAATCTTGCAGGAATAGACTCTTTGTATTTGCTTTGAAACATGAGATAAAAAAGATAAGGTAGCGATATGATATATAAAATAGATAGTAAAATGAAGTAAAAAAGAGTGAAGCATTGCTCTAAAATAGTACTATTTTTATTATTTTGAAGCAATGCCGTATCTTTTTTTATGACTCTTCGGTCGTCTCTTCAATGTAGAGAATTCTTCCGCAGTGCGGACAAGTGACTATATCTTCACTTTTTATGACCGAAGCGTATGTTTTATCGTTTATCCTCATAAAACATCCGTAGCAAGCTTGTTTTCTTACCGGAACGACTGTTGTGTTTCCTGCCCATTTTCTTACTTTATGGTAAAATTCAAGAATCTTTTGAGGTATTTTTTCTAAGAGTTTCTCTCTTTTTGCATAAACCTCTTCTCTGCTTTTTTCAAGCTCTTTGAGCTCTTCTTCTATTCGTTTTTTTGTCTCTTCGACTATCTTTGAGATCTCTTCTATCTCCTCTTTCAAGCTCTCTATAAGGTCATCTTTTGTTTCATTTGCTTTTTGGAGTCTCTCTATCTCTTCGTTTGCAAAATCGAGTTGCTCTTTTGTTATATCCTCTTCTAGTTGCAAGGCTTTCATCTCTTTTTCAGATTTTACGGCCGCACTCTTTTTGTTTATATCGCTTAACTTTTCGCTAAGCTCCGCAATATGCAGTTCGTGCTGTCTTATCTTTAGCTCATTCTCTTTCTTCTCTTCTTGATAACTCTCTTTTTTAGCTATCAAATCTTCAAGTTTTTTCGTTACGCTGTGTAACTCTTTTTTAACCGCTTCTATCTTAGGTCCGAAAGAGTCTATCTCCTTATCTACCTCGGCTAACTCTATAAGTTGTTTTAGATACTTGTTCATTTTATTCCTTAATTTTGTGTTTTGTATGTAAATGGGTTTTTTGAATTTGCAATTATAGCTTGAATATCAAATTTTTTCAAATTTTCACTCAAACTATCGGCAAAAAAGATCTCGCTCTCAAAATGTCCGATCTCTATGAGATTTAGACCGTTTTCCATAGCTTCATAAGCTTGATGATACTTTATATCTCCGCTTAAAAAGCAATCCGCTTTTATATAAGGTATCAACTCTCCGCCGCTTCCTGTGGTGATAGCCGCTTTTTTGATAAATCTCTCTTTTCCGACACTCTTTAAAACAGGCAACTTTAAAGAGTCGGCAACTCTTTTTGCAAAGCTTTCAAATCTATCGTCAACCAAAAAATAGCATACGAATTCATCCTTTTCAACCACTTCGTATCCCAAAATCTTTTCTGCTACATATTGGTTGAGGTGAGCTTTGTCATAATTTGTATGCATCGCTATCAAAGTTATATTTTTTTTGATCAATTTTTTGATGATATTGGATGGATACCTTTCAAAGTCCAATTCTTTTAGCCCCTTAAATATCAAAGGGTGGTGAGTTATAAGAAGAGAGTTTTCTTCCAAAGTGTCGCAAAGGGTGGAGTCAACATCAAGACTTAGGTAAATCTTTTCTATTTTGTTTTGCATAGAGCCTACGATCAATCCACTATTGTCCCAACTCTCTTGTGTTTCAAAAGGCGCTATCTTATCTAATATCTCATATATTTCAAAAACTTTCATCTTTGCTCTATCTCCATCCACTTTTCGGCACATCCTTTTGCCAATTCTCTAATCTTAAGTATATAGTTTTGTCTGCTTGTCACCGAGATAGCTTTTCTCGCATCAAGCACATTGAAGGTGTGAGAAGCCAAAAGGCACTGATCGTATGCAGGAAGAGGTAGGCTCTCTTCAAGACACCTTTTGCACTCTTTTGAAGCATTTTCAAATTGTGTAAAGAGCATATCCACATCCGCAACTTCAAAGTTATATCTGCTAAATTCATATTCGCTCTCTTTATGGACATCTCCGTATGTCGTAACTCCGTTTTGATTTTCATTCCAAACAATGTCATATACGCTATCGACTCCTTGAAGATACATAGCAAGTCTCTCGACTCCGTATGTTATCTCTACCGAAACGGGATGACAAGCAAAACCTCCGACTTGTTGGAAGTATGTAAATTGCGTGACTTCCATACCATCTATCCAAACTTCCCAACCAAGCCCCCATGCTCCCAATGTTGGGCTCTCCCAGTTATCCTCTACAAATCTAACATCATGTTTTTTTAGATCCAAGCCCAAAGCTTCCAAACTCTTTAGATACAACTCTTGGATATTGTCGGGGCTTGGCTTTATAAGCACTTGAAATTGGTAGTAGCTTCCAAGTCTATTTGGGTTTTCTCCATATCTTCCGTCGGTTGGACGGCGTGAGGGAGCCACATAAGCAGCACTCCAAGGCTTTTGTCCTAAACTTCTTAAAAAGGTGGCACTGTGAAAGGTGCCGGCACCCGAAGGTATATCGTAAGGCTGAATGATATTGCAACCTTGATCACTCCAATACTCTTGAAGTTTCAATAACATTTGACTAAAATTTAGCACTCTTATCCTTTTATATTTAATTCTCTGTTTATTTTATTTTTATCAAAACCGCAGATCCATCTGCTTCCTATCAATACTACAGGTACGCCTCTGCAACCGTGTCTTTCGCAATCTTTTGCAGCGTTTTTATCTCTGCTTATATCTATGGTTTTAAACCTTATATCGTTTTTTTTCAAATAATTTTTGGCTGTTGTGCACCAGTGGCACCCCGGAGCGGTAAAAAGTACAACTCTTTTTTGTGCCATATCCTTACCTCCTATTTTTGATAATTTTCTATAGCTTTGTTCCACATCATTTTATATTTTCTTCTGCAAAATTCAAGCTCTTTTTGGGTCAGTTTTAACTGCTCATTTAAGTTTTCTATCGTTTTTCTATCTTCGTCGTAAAGAGTTTGCATAGACAAAAGAGCCTCTTTTAAAAAACTGTTTTCACTCTTTAGGGCTTCAAGTGTTTCATCTTTTCCGTCAAGCACCTCTTTATGAAGTTGCAAGATAGTCCCGATAGTCTTTTCAACGAACTCGGTCCCAAGAGGGATGGAGTCGCTATTTTGAGATGTTGCGCTCACTTTTTTCGGCATGATGGCTATGGCTCCCTTGTTAGCCTCTACAAGCAGCCTATCTCCATCTTGTTTTGTTGTAAGAACCTCTCTTTTTATCATATCCTCCACAACATCCCTATCCAATCCTACAAGAGCACAAAAATCATCAATTTCCAACCAATTTTGCATAGAGTTTCCTTATAAAAACTTCTCTATCTCGCTTGAGTCGATCTCCACTTTTTTAGCTTTTAAAACTCTATCTTCTTGAAGTTTGGCTCTCAAGTCCTCATCTTCAAGCGCAAGTATCTGCATAGATAGATAAGCTGCATTGATGGCTCCGGCTTTTCCCATAGCAAGTGTGGCTACCGGCATCCCTGCAGGCATCTGTACCGTGCTAAGAAGCGCGTCCAATCCATCAAGAGCACCCCCTTTTAAAGGTACTCCTATGACGGGTTTTGTGGTGATAGCCGCTATGGCTCCGGCCAAATGAGCCGCCATGCCCGCACCCGCTATAAAGACTTTTGCTCCTCTTTGTTCGGCGCTGCTAACATAATCATGAGTCCTTTGCGGACTTCTGTGTGCCGATGAGATGATGATCTCGTAAGGTACATAGAATTTATCGAGTATATTGGTGCATTCACTCATGATAGAGTAGTCACTTTTACTTCCCATGATGATAGAGACGAATTTCATTTTTATCCTTTTATCTGTTTTCTAAAAAAGCTAAACCCGGGCAATTTGCAAGGTAGCTTGATGGCATTTGTATTGCCGCTATGTATCGCTTCGTAACTTTTACCGTTTTTTGCGATCATTTTTTTAAATTTTATAAAGTAGTTTTCACCTTTTTTATATATGGAGCCCACTTCGTTGTCGCATTCGTGGATAACTCTATCAAGGGGATAAACCAGCTCATACTCCTCTTGAAGTTCTACTTTATCTTTGGCGAGAAAATACTCCCCGTTCTCTTCCACAAGAGCATAAACTTGATGGGTTCCCTCGCTGATAGACTCTTCAAGATTTTGATCTCCATCTTTTTCATAAGGTCTATGCACAAGGTAGCCGTCGTTAAAACCTCTATGTTTGGTGCTTAAAAGCTCTTTTTCATATTTTTTAGGATCAAATACGCCTTTGTAAAAATCCTCTATCGCCATTTTGTAGGCTCGAGTGACGACAGCGACATAGTAGGGGCTTTTTGTTCTGCCCTCTATCTTCAAAGAGTCTATAACTCCGCTTTTTAGTATGGTATCCACATAGGAAGATAGGTTTAAATCTTTAGCATTTAGGATGTGCGTACCGTGCTCATCCTCCTCTATCTTCAAAAGTGTTCCGTTCTCTTCATTTTTGGCATATAAAGTG
>Ga0256843_1001985_pt1 | contig 15356 bp, 15 predicted proteins | sample AlvinellametaG_FD_191572 | JGI IMG/M metagenome (GOLD analysis project Ga0256843, IMG submission 191572) | Pompeii worm associated microbial communities from hydrothermal vent at the East Pacific Rise, Pacific Ocean - Alvinella | ecosystem: Host-associated > Annelida > Integument > Unclassified ... | reverse complement strand
TCCTATTGGGATACCGCGGATGCACTACCTCGCTGACGCTCGGCAGTGCCTCTTATTTCCTACTTTTTAAATACTCTTCCCAGTCCTTTAAGAACCTCTCTAAGCCGATGTCTGTTAATGGATGATTGAAGAGTTTATCCATAACTGCTGGTGGTAGTGTAGCAATATCTGCTCCTATTTTAGCTGCTTCTAAAACGTGCCATGGGTGTCTTACTGAGGCAACGATAACCTCTGTTTTAATATTATAATTTTTATATATCTTTACCACATCTTCAACCAATTTCATTCCAACATGCCCAATGTCATCCAATCTTCCTACAAAAGGAGAGACATAGGTAGCTCCTGCCTTAGCAGCTAATAGGGCTTGTAATGGGGAGAAAACTAACGTTACGTTTGTTTTTATTCCTTCTGATGATAGTATTTTAACTGCTTTCATTCCGTCTTTTGTCATTGGTATCTTTATAACTATGTTGTCCGCTATTTTAGATAAGTCCCTTGCTTCTTTAACCATTCCTTCCGCATCTGTTGATATAACCTCAGCACTCACTGGGCCTTCAACAATCTGGCAGATCTCTTTCACAACTTCATAGAAATCCCTTCCTTCTTTTGCTACTAATGTAGGATTTGTTGTAACTCCATCTACTAATCCAAGTTCAGCGTATTTTTTAATATCTTCAACATTTGCAGTATCTAAGAAGAATTTCATCTTATCCCTCCAAGTAGTTTTTCATGTTTTTGATGATGTTATATTATTTAATGGGGTTAAAAAGTTATCTCTCACTATAAATTCATATATTTAATTTCATGTTAAATGAGTGGTAAATTTTATTAGTTTTAAAGATCAACATCAAGAACACATTAATTATCATCTCATTTATATTATTAAAATAACTCCAACTTTAAATTTGCAGTTATGGTGATGAATGTGATAACTTTTAATGAGCAAGATTTTAGATGTAAATATGAATTTAAAATAAAGAACTTTATTAAGGAAGAACTCTCCAACAACTTGATAAAAAACGAAATTTTCGAATTTGATATTGGAAAGTTTTTAATGCAATTTCCAGATGCGTGTGAAGTTAATGATATAATAGTGGAGAGACCGAAGGATGTAGAGGAAGTTATATTGGATATATTTAAAAAAGCATATATCGAATTGTTTGGAGAAGATAAAGAATTAGAAAAAATACAAATTGCATTTAAAAATCCAAAAGGTTGCGATAAATTAATTGATGAAATTTCAGCAGAGGATATAAATAGATTGGTAAAATTTGAAGGAGTTATAGTTAAAGCGGGAAAGGTTTGTGCTTTATTAAAGAGAGCATGTTTTGTGTGTCCAAGATGTGGGAATATTAGATACAAAACAATACACAACTATTTTGAAATTCCGAAGGTAGTGTGTAATAATGGAGATTGTAGGGAAGAGATGGTTATTGACTTAGAGGAGTCATCATACATAAATATACAAGAGTTAGAGATACAACAACCAATCGACTTAATGAAGAATCCAGACGATCCTCCAAGAAATATAAAAGTTTTTTTAGAAAATAGTTCTGGAATATACTCTGGAAGAGTTGATGTAGTTGGAACAGTTTTAAAAAAGAGAACAAAACCAAAATTACCTGTTTTTGAAATTTTTGTTAAGAGCAACTATGTTAAAATTTCTGAAAGTTATCAAAAAATAGAAGTTAGGGATATACTAGGCAATGAGGAGATCATTGAAACTTTAAACGAACTTGGAAAGAAAAAAAATGTAATAGATTTGCTTTCTGATTATCTAATCTCACAAATAAAGGGATATGAATTAGTAAAAAAGGCCATATTTTTGCAACAAATAAAAGGGGCTTATAAATTTCTTCCAGATGGAACCCCTTTAAGAAGAGATAGCCATATCTTGTTAATAACAGATCCGGGAATTGGTAAATCAACCATGCTTAGAAGAATAGCGAGATTATTCCCTCAAAATGCCTATGCATCAGTAACTACTGCAACAGGAGGAGGATTAACTGCTAACGTTATTAGGGAAGCTACCGAAATCGGAGATGGATGGGTAGTTAAGCCGGGTGTCTTTGTTAGAGCTAATGAAGGAACTGCATGTATTGATGAGTTAACGGTAGATAAAAATGTTATGAAATACATATTAGAGGCGATGGAGAGCCAAACCATACACGTAAATAAAGGAGGAATAAATGTAAAGTTGCCAGCGAGATGTGCTGTATTGGCAGCTTGCAACCCTAAAAGAGGAAGATTCGATAGAAATTTAACTGTTATTGAGCAAATAGATATTCCTGCTCCACTTTTAAGTAGATTTGATTTAATATTTCCACTTATGGATAGACCAAATAGAAAGAGCGATGAAGAGATAGCAGAGCATATACTAAACACCCACATCGAAACAGCAACAAAAGATTATAATATGTTAGGATCTATAAATATAGACGGAATAGAGGTAGATGAAACCCTTTTAAAATATTATATAATTTATGCAAGAAGTTGTGCCTATATTGAAGAAAATCAGGATATTTACTTAGGAGAGTTTGATGAGAAGAGGTTAATAATGCCACATCTGACTGAAAAGGCAAAGAACATTATAAAAAAATATTACTTAGAAATGAGAAAATTAGGAGAAGGAGATAATCCAATCCCTATAACTGCAAGACAGTTAGAAGCAGTTATAAGAATCGCTGAAATGCACGCAAAAGCCCGACTTTCTGATAAAGTTGAGGAAATCGATGCTGAAACAGCAATTGGTATAATCGATGAGTGTTTGAAACAAATTGCCTACGATCCAGAGACGGGAACATTGGACTTAGATAAAATAGCTGGAACTCCAAAATCAAGAAGAGATAAAATGGACGCTGTTTTAAATATAATAAAAGAAATAACTGCTTTAAGGGAGGATAATTTAGCTCCAGAAGAGGAGATAAAAGAAAGGGCAGAATCATATGGTCTATCAGAAAAAGATGTTAATGATGCACTGAACTATTTAAAAAAAGCAGGGGATATATTCAACCCAAGGCATGGATTTTGGGGGTTGTTATAAATGTTTAAGGGATAACTATGAAAAAAAAGATTTTAGAGAAAAAATTAAAAAAGATCGCTTACGAAAGGATAGATATATTAATGAATTTGGCCGAAGAAGAAGCAAAAAAAGGAAACTGGGAGAGGGCAAAAAGATATGTGTTTTTAGCAAGGAAAATTGCTATGAAAATGAGAATAAAATTTCCCAAGAAATGGAAGAGGAGGATATGTAAAAAATGCGGAACCCTTTTAATATATGGGAAGAACGCAAGAGTTAGAGTTAGAAGCAAAACATACCCTCATGTTGTTATAACATGCTTAAACTGTGGAGCAATTTATAGAATTCCAATGATCAGGGAGAAAAAAGAAATAAATAAAAATAAGGTGGAAAAATGTGTGGAAAAGTTATCTTAGTAGGAGCAGGTCCAGGAGATCCTGAATTAATAACAGTAAAAGGATTAAACGCCATTAAAAAGGCGGATGTTATAGTTTATGATAATTTAATATCGAAAGATCTCTTAGATTATGCAAAAGATAATGTGGAGTTAATATACGTTGGAAAGAGGAAAGGAATGCACTCTTTTAAGCAGGAAGAGATAAATAAAATATTAGTTGAGAAGGCAAAAGAGGGAAAATTAGTTGTTAGGTTAAAAGGAGGAGATCCCTTTGTTTTTGGAAGAGGAGGAGAGGAGATCTTAGAATTAAAAAAACATAATATACCCTACGAGATAATTCCGGGTATAACTTCTGCAATAGCAGTTCCGGAAGTTGCAGAGATTCCAATAACTCATAGGAAAGTTGCTACCTCGTTTACTGTTGTTACTGGACACGAGGCAGAAGATAAAGAAAAAAAACAAGTTAATTTAAGTGAACTAAATGCAGACACCATAGTTATTTTAATGGGAATCACAAACTTGGAAAAATTAGTCAATGATCTATTAAAAAATCCAAAAAGAAATGAAAATACACCAGTGGCTATAATACTTGAAGGCACAACCGAAAACCAGAAAGTTATAAAAGGAACTCTTGGAAATATTGTGGATAAAGCTAAGAAGGAAGGAATTAAACCACCGGGAGTTATTGTAGTGGGAGATGTTGTGAATGTGTTAAATTAAAAATTAAAAATTAAAAAAGCGAATATTAAAGGGATCTGTATGAGGCATTTAATATCCATGAGGGATATGGGAAAAGAAGAGATTTTGGAGATTCTTGAAGAGGCAAGAAAGATGGAAGATCTTTTAAATACAAAAAAACCTTTAAAACTATTAGAAGGAAAAATACTGGCAACTATTTTTTACGAACCATCTACAAGAACCCGGTTAAGTTTTGAAACTGCAATGAAGAGGTTGGGTGGAGAAGTAATCACAATGACTGATCTGAAGAGCTCTTCCGTAGTAAAAGGAGAGAGTTTAATAGATACAATTAGGGTAATTAGTGGATATGCAGACATTATCGTTTTGAGACATCCAAATGAAGGAGCTTCAAGATTAGCAAGCGAATATTCCCAAGTTCCAATCATAAACGCAGGAGATGGGAGCAACCAACACCCTACTCAAACACTTTTAGACCTTTACACAATATTAAGAGAGATCGGGAAAATAGATGGCATAAAAATTGCCTTTGTTGGGGACTTAAAGTATGGAAGGACAGTTCATTCTTTGGTCTATGCTCTCTCGCTCTTTGATAATGTGGAGATGTATTTCGTTTCTCCAAAGGAATTAAAAATGCCAAAAGATATAATTGATGATTTAAAGTCAAAAAATATAACCTTCTATGAGATAGAAGATTTAAAAGATATTGGAGATGATGTAGATGTATTATACATCACAAGAATACAAAAGGAGAGATTTCCAGACCCTAACGAGTATGAGAAAGTTAAAGGATGCTATAAAATAAAAAAGGACTATGTAATTGGAAAAAAATTTATAATAATGCATCCACTACCGAGAGTTGATGAAATTGACTATGATGTTGATAACCTACCACAAGCAAAGTATTTTAAACAAAGTTTTTATGGAATTCCTGTAAGAATGGCAATTTTAAAAAAGTTAATAGACGAAAATCAGCATGATAATGGAGGATAAAATCATGAACTCAAAATATGTGGATGCACACTGCCACGTGGAAGATAAGGCCTTTAACAAAAACAGAGATGAAATTATAGAGCGATCTAAAAAACAAAATGTGGAGATAATAACAAGCGGGGCAAGTTTAGGAGGATGTTTAAGAGCATTAGATTTGAAAGACAAGTACAATATTTACATAACACTCGGGTATCATCCTTCAAAAGTTAGGGCTGATGATAAAGTAGTTAATAAAGTATACAACATAATAAAAGCTAACAAAAACAAGATACTGGGTGTAGGAGAAATAGGGATGGACATAAAAGATGAAAATTACGAAAGACAGGAAAAAATTTTTAAAAAATTTTTATCCTTAGCGGAGGAGATAAATAAACCAATAGTGGTTCACGCCAGAGGATTTGAAAAAAAGATCTTTGAGATAACGAAAAATAGAGTTGATGTGATGTTTCACTGCTATGGAGGAGATGTTGATCTGGCTAAGGAAATAGGGAAAGAAGGGCATCTCATCTCGATATCAACTCTCGTATGCTTTTCCGAACATCATAAAGAGATTGTAAAAAGATTGGACTTAGAGTTTTTAACAACTGAAACAGATAGTCCATATTTATCTCCGATTAAAGGGGCTAAAAACGAACCTGCAAATGTTAAACTTGTAGTAAAAGAGATCGCTAAAATAAAGGAGGAAGAAGAGGAAGAAGTTAAAAAAACCATCTATAAAAACACATGTAAATTTTTTGGAACAAGAATTTAAAAGGGAGATAAATAATAGATAAATAAAAAAAGATAGGAAAATTTTGGAGAGGATTATTCCTCCTCCCCAAACGTTTTATAGAAGTCCCCATACTCAACTTGGTGATCCTTACTCATAAGCTTGTCAACAGATTTCTTCATTATCATTGCATAAATATCTATTAAATCCTTATACTTGACCTCAGGAAGTCCAGTATATACAAACAACGCTCTTTTAACCTCACTACTTTTCATTGCGTTTTCCACTAAGTAGATTGATAACGCTTCTGTTAACGGTTCAATTGGAGGATACCCCATTCCAAGAGGAACTCTCTTTTTGTAAAACCTCTTACCATACTTCAATCCAATAACCTGTGAAAATCTAAAATGCATAATCTCATCAGAAATTTTATCCATTCGTTTGAATATGTTTAGCCACCATTTTACATCTGCTTTTTCACTTGCCTCATCCAAATTATCGTTTTCATAAACTCCTAATTCATTTAAAAATATGTTCTCCAATTGCAGGGAAGGGATTATTTTTATTCCCTCTTCTTTTCCTGCTTTTACAAGTTCTTCAAGTTCATCAAGAGTTCCGAACTCTCCGATGTTGGTTGATGGCTCAGGAGAGTAGATCATATCTCCATTTACCTCAGCAAACTTTTTTAAGATCTCCAAGTGTCGATTTAGATCATCTCCCACCCTCTTTCCAAGGTGGTAGTTGTATATCTCAGCCCCACAAAGAGTGGCCTTTTCAATTGCTGAAAGGTGTGCTTTAACTCCTCTCTCAGAGGATAAGCTATAATATGGTCCATGAGCTAAAATACACGTAAAATACTCTTTACCCAAGTTTCTATAACTTTCATAGTAGCCAGCAGATAATCTTCTCGAAAGCACAGCAGGAGGGATCTCCGTTATTCTTGTTCCAAGAAGTGCTGCCTGCTTTAATGTAGATAATGCATTGTAAGTTCCCCACTCAAAAAGTATCATCAGTATCACCCAAAATGATTTTTATAATTTTAATTTACTTTTATAATTTAATTTTTAGTTTTAAATTAATGATTAGTGGCTGATAATTTAAGATCATTAATATCTCTCAACCCTCAAAAATTAACACAACTTTAATATCAATCAAATTAAATAACCTCAATAAATAATTTGTAAGCAGGAGTTATATAAAGTTTATTAAATAATTTAAAAAATGCATTTCTATCAGGTAATCTTATATAATCTTATATTGTGATCTTGTGTGCTATTTATGAGATAAAGTAGGTGAAAGGAATGCTAATCAAAAAAATAAGAGAACTAACAGAAGAAGAAGAAAAAAAGATCATATGCAGAAATAAATCAGATCTTGAAGGTATAATACAGATTGTCTCAAAAATATTAAACGACGTTAAAAAAAATGGAGATAGGGCAGTAAAACACTATACTAAGAAGTTTGATGGCGTTGAATTGGAAGAGCTGAGGGTGAGTAGGGAGGAGATTGAAGAGGCATATAACCTTGTTGACTATAAGGTTATTGAGGCAATAGAAAAAGCAAAAGAGAATATAATTTATTTTCACAAAAAACAAATGGAGCAAATAAATGATTTGGAAGTTAAAAAAGATGGAATTATACTGGGACAAACAGTTAGAGCAATAGAAAATGTAGGATGCTACGTTCCAGGTGGAAGAGCATTCTACCCCTCAACTGTATTGATGACCACAATACCTGCAAAAGTAGCAGGATGTAAACACATTGTTATAACCTCTCCACCCACAAAAGAGGGCAAAGGGAACCCAGCCACATTAATAGCAGGAGATATTGTAGGAGTTGATGAAATATTCAAAGTTGGAGGAGTTCAAGCAATTGGAGCATTGGCCTATGGGACAGAAACAATTCCAAAAGTAGATATAATCGTAGGGCCCGGAAACATCTATGTTACAGTAGCTAAAAAGTTAGTTTATGGAGAAGTAGCAATTGACTTTTTAGCTGGACCTTCAGAGGTTTTAATCATTGCTGATGAGACAGCCAATGCAGAGTTCGTTGCACTGGACTTTATCGCACAGGCAGAACACGATCCTAACGCTTCCTGTATAATAACAACAACATCGGAAGATAAAGCATTAGAAATAAAAGAAAAAATCTTGGAAGAGTTAAATAGGGCTGAAAGAAAGGAAATAATTAACAATGCATTAAAAAACTCTGCAATCCTTATCGGAAGTTTGGAAGAGTGTATAAACTTCTCTAACAAATACGCTCCAGAACACCTCGAGATATTGACTAAAAACCCAGAAGATATTTTAAAGAAGATAGATCATGCAGGAAGCGTATTTTTAGGAGAATATAGTCCCGTTCCAGTTGGGGACTATGCCTCTGGAACAAACCACGTTTTGCCAACTTCCCAATTTGCAAGAATGAGTTCTGGATTGAATGTAGAGACGTTTTTAAAGAAAATAACTTATCAAAAATTGGATAAAGAAAGTTTAAAACAGATTTCTGATATTGTTATTACATTGGCAGAGGCAGAAGGATTATTTGGACATGCAGAAGCAGTTAGAAGAAGAATACTTAAAAAATAGTGAATATTACAAAGGATATGTATTGCAGATGTTAATTATACTAAAAAATTTATTTTAAATGTTGGAAGAGAGGATTTATCTAAAAAAGAAGATAAAGAACTTATTGAGGATTTAATTAATGTGTGTTATGAAGTTATTGAAGAGATTAAAAATACCGATGGTGTAAAAACTAAGGAAGGAGAGACACCAAAAAGAGTTAATGAAGTTGGGAATTATATTGAGCATTATGTTAAAGAATGTTTTGGGCAAATATGGATATGCGATTACTCCAAAAACTAAAAAAGGTAAGCAAAAATCTACTGGCTATCCTGATATAGAGTTTTGGTATAAAGGAAAGAAAGAAGGAGAAGGAAGAGTTGTTTATATTGAGATTAAAACCTTTAATGAGAAAAATATCAACTCATCCCATAGAACCTTTTATGCATCTCCTTCAAAAGATGAAGAAGGGATAAAAATAAGGTTTGATGCTCCTCATTTATGCTTATCATTTAAGATTGAAAAATTGGATAATGAGTATTATGCCACCGGCTTTAAAATAGTTGATTTGTCTAAATTGAGGGGAGGAATTAAAAGAGAGTTTAATGCCTCTAATAGAGAGTTGTATAAAAAGGATTTAGTTATTTATGAAGAATCCCTTCTAAGCAATCCATACAGTAAAATTTTGTTTATCTCCATCTTTATCCCTTAAACCATTTTTTTATTTAAATCAACGCTATTTTATATTAACCTTAAAAGAGTATTATAATAAACCACTTATATAGTAATTTCCTTTTAAAGATAAAAATGATGATAAAATCATAGAGAGGTTTTTAGTATGGATATAAAATACAAATTGGCAAGTTATAGAATTTGCTCCCCAGAAGAGACGTTTGAAAAGATTCAAGGGGCATTGAAAAAGATAGAAACAATAGAGATTAAAAATATTCAGCATTTGGATAAAATAAATATTCCTGTCTATTATCTAACAAGAAAAGTTATTGTTGATGGGAAAGAAGGAGTAGCCATACACTATGGAAAGGGAGCCAATGAAATTCAATCAAAGGTCTCTGCATGCATGGAAGCGATAGAGAGATTTTCAGCAAGTTATGATAAAGATAAGGTTAAAGAAAAGCCAGATAATCCAATAAATGTTAACGATTTAATACTGCCTCAATATGCTGATAAAAATGTTAAGGACTGGGTTGAAGGAATCGATATTATAAATGATGAAATTGTAGATGTGCCAGCAGATGCTGTTTTCTATCCAAACTCTGGAAAATTGTTTAGAGGAAACACCAACGGCTTAGCAAGCGGTAATAGTTTAGATGAGGCCATATTACACGCAACTTTGGAAGTTATAGAGAGGGATGCTTGGAGCTTAGCAGATCTATCAAGAAAAATACCAAGAAAGATAAATCCTGAAGATGCAAAAAATCCATTGATTCATGAATTATTGGAAAAATATGAAAAGGCAGGAGTTAAGATAACTTTAAAGGACTTAACGTCAGAGTTTGATATTCCAGTTGTTGCTGCAATAAGTGATGATCTAAGTAGAGATCCTTTAATGTTGTGTGTTGGTGTTGGATGCCACTTACATCCAGAGATAGCTATTTTGAGAGCTTTAACTGAGGTGGCTCAAAGCAGAGCTTCTCAATTACATGGATTTAGGAGAGATGCCAAGTTAAGAGAGGAATTTACATCAAAAATCCCCTATGAAAGGTTGAAGAGGATTCATAGAAAGTGGTTTGAGTTTGAGGAGGAGATAAATATTGCAGATATGCCAAACAACGCAAGTTATGATTTAAAGAATGACTTAAAGTTTATAAAAGATAAAATTTCAGAGTTTGGATTTGATAAGTTGATATATGTTGATTTAAATAAAGTTGGAGTTGATGCTGTAAGAGTAATAATCCCAAAAATGGAGATCTATACAATAGATAGAGATAGGTTGTCAAGAAGGGCTGTTGAAAGAGTTAAAAATCTTTATTATTAATTTAATTTATTTAAATATTTTATATTAAAATTCAAATTTAATGAGAGAAGTGCTTTAATTCAAAAACATTGAGTTTTTTGTTTTTTTCTTTAAAGAAATCTTCTAATATCTTCCTCTCTTTTATTAGACCAACTGCATCAGCTCTGCACTGCCCACAAGCTCTAAACTGTGGGATATATTTTTCACACTCTTCCCTAACCTTTTTTATCTCCTCGCATGTTGGAGGTCTTAAATGGCTCATCTTATATAAGGGAATTAGAGGGATGATATTTTGTATATAAACAAAATCTTTCAACTCTTTGGCTATCTCCACAACATGATTCATATTTATCTCTGGAATTAAGACAGTGTTGATCTTTATTATTAAATCTTCGTCATATGCCTTTTTTATCCCATCTATTTGATTCTCTATCAATATTTTAGCCCCCTCAATGCCATAATGGACTTTTTTATCGTAATAGACCCAATCAACTATCTCCTTCAAAATCTCTGGATCTATGGCATTAACTGTAACGGTAACTGTTTTTACGTTTAAATCAGCCAATTTTTTGTAGTATTTGTTTAAAAGCAAACCGTTTGTAGAGAGACATTTTATAAGGTTTGGAAATTTCTCATCAATAATTTTTAGGGTCTCAAATGTCTCTTTATTAAATAAACTGTCCCCAGGTCCAGCAATACCAACAACTTTCAAGTTAGGCATTTCCTTCAAAACTCTATTTAGGTAATCCTCAACCTCTTCCGGCTTTAAGATGGTTAATGCTACTCCCGGTCTGTTTTCACATGCCTCTTTACCCAAACTCCTTCTACAGAACTTACATGCAATATTACATCTTGGAGCTACTGGAAGATGGACTCTTCCAACTTTATCGTGGATTTTTTCGTTAAAGCAGGGATGAACTTTTGTTATATGAGCAAATTTTGACATTTTATCTTTATCCATAATATCACAACCTCTTCTTTAAAATTAAAAATTTTTATTTTCTATTTTTTATCTCTTTTTGTTTATTTTTTATTTATCCAATATTTTATAATTTATTTTTATTTTTTGTTTTTTTTGTTATTCTATTTATTATCATTACTTAAAATTTTCACAATTCCTTTATCTCCATCAATCAATATTTTGTCTCCGGTCTTTATTTTTTCAATGTCTATCTTATCCACAAGTGGAATTCCTCCAAGGATCGCTCCCGTGGCAACTATCGTCTCGCACTCCTTGTTTATAATTCCTTTTAAAATCCCTCTTTTTGCCAATCCATAGATCACATACGACCCAACAGTGCTTCCCTTACCATATGGAAATACAAATATTTTGTCTTTTATTGATTGACCATATAGATCGCTATTTTTATCTATAACATTTCCCTCTTTGTCAACACCGCCTAAAAATGAAAATGGTTTTTTTGAAACTATTGCAATTCCCTCTATTTTTCCTTTTGAGATGCCCCTTCCTTTTAATTCCACAATGATCACCATTTAGTCGTTGCTAAGGAAGCTCCGAGCTTCAGCTCGGAGAGGAATTCAGATGAAAACCTAACGGTTTTCATTACTCTCCTCGCTACGCTCGAAGATAGGAGATGTAGTTAGAGCTACCTTTCGAGCGAGGTTTATAGAGGCGTCCAAATCCCTATCAATCTTTAAACCACATTTTGGACAAACAAATATTCTATCATTCTTCAACCTCCGATTAACATACCCACACCGACTACACGTTTTAGAAGTATTTCTTGGAGAGACGTCAACAACTGGAACTCCTTCTAACTTTGCTTTGTATTTTATCTTTTCAATTAAATCAGCATAACTCCATATATGTAATGTTTTTCTAATATTTTTTTGGTGTTGATTTATTCAACTTACTCTTTTTTAACCCCTTTAACTTCTCTAACACAATCCCAGCATTATATTGCTTTGCCTTTTTAACAATCTCCTTAGAAATTACATGATTAATGTATCCTGAATATTTGCATTTTTATATCTTTTTAGCAGTATAAATCTTTTGTTCCTAAAAATTAGAAACCACTAACAAGTATATATGCATATTCAAATCATAAGAAATAAAAAAATAAAATAAAAAATTAACCTGATAATAAAATAAATATAATTTAAAATATAATTAAAAAAATAAAAACTAAAAAATGGTAGCGGGGGGAGGATTTGAACCTCCGATCTCCGGGTTATGAGCCCGGCGGGATAGACCTGGCTACCCTACCCCGCTTCTTAACTTTGCCTTAAAAGAAGCAGAACTACTATAACTGCAAACTAATATATAAAGTTTTCGCTTATGTGTTAAGTAGTGCCACAATAAAGAAAATGAATAAAAAATAAAATATAACTAATCACATGAACAAGTATTTGATTATTGAGTATTTAACTCCTCAATAAGTTTTTTAATCTCATTGACTTTTTCTTTCATTATATGTTCATCTTCCGCTTCTAAATTCAACCTTAATAATGGTTCAGTATTTGAAGGTCTTAAATTAAACCAAAATCTTTCGCAGTATATTGATATTCCATCCAATTCTTCAATTTTGCAATTTTTAAAGTATTCTTTTATTTTTTCCATTACATACTTCTGATCCTTTACTTTAAAGTTTATTTCCCCACTATGGGCATATTTGTTAAACTCTTTATTTAATTCTGATAATGACTTGTTCTCATCATCCATTGCCTTTAAAATATAGTGCAGGGCTAAAAGTGGACTCTCAAAATAACCGATCTCTTTAAAGTAGAAGTGATTGCTCAACTCTCCTGCGAACTCTGCATCAATTTCATGCATTAACTTTTTTATAAAGTAGTGTCCAACCCTACTCTTAACTGCTATTCCTCCAAATTTCTCAATAACCTCAGGCACTATTTTGGAGCATCTTAAATCATAAACTATTTTTACATCTGGTTTTTCTTTTAAAATTTCCCTTGCGATTATTGCTGTTAATATATCCCCTCTTAAAACATCTCCCTTTTCATCAACTATTCCTAACCTATCTCCATCTCCATCAAATATTAACCCCAATTCACAACCATTTTCTTTAACTGTTTTTATAATATCTTTTAAACACTCTTCCTTTAATGTATCGGGTTGATGAGCAGGGAAGTTTCCATCAGGATAATCATTTATAAAAATTCTATTTTCCAGCAATTCACTTAAAATCTCTTTTTCAGCAATGGTTGTAGAACCGTTAGCAAAATCAACAGCTATCTTTCTATCTGATTTTTTTATCCTATTTAAGAAAAACTGCTTATAATCTTTTATAACATCAACTTTTAATGTATTGAGATCTAATGCTTTAACATCTCTTTCCACATCACTCGTTAATTCAAATCTTTTGAAGATTGGTTTTATCTCTTCTATTGGAGAGAGAGGGATAGCATTTTTATCACACATTTTAAAGCCAGTATATTCAGGAGGATTATGAGAGGCAGTTAACACCACGCCCAGATCATACCTATCTTTTGTTCCAAAATACATTAAAGGTGTAGAGATCGTTCCAGCATAGTAAATATTACACTCCTCCAACAATCCGATTATAAAATATGGAAGGAGTTTTTTAGATCCGATTCTTACATCATTTCCGACTAAAATTTTCTTTCCTTTAAATTTTTGGCCAATACATCTTCCAAGAGAGTATGCAAATACTTCATCTAACTCTTTTCCATATATTCCCCTTATATCATAAGCTTTAAATACCAAGACGATCACCAAACATAAGTTTTAAATAGACATAACATACCCTAATTAATCAGGTATATATGTAATTTATACTTAATAATAAATTTTATAATAATAAGGTTTGATCTTCCTCATAATTAAATATTTTTGCAAATAATCGCATATAAAAGAAAAATTTAAATAACTTAAAATAATAAGTAAGAGTATCAATGGAACGTGTAATTGATTTAATCGAAAAGTTAAAGTAATTATTTTTTGGTGTGATACTATGGAATTGTTCAAAGATATAAAAAATCTTGGAAAGTTGGTAAGATTAGAGAGGATATTCAACAGAGAGAGTGAGAAAACAGTAATAGTTCCAATGGATCACGGTGTTTCAAACGGTCCAATTAAAGGATTGATTGATATAAGAAAAACAGTAAATAATGTTGCAGAAGGAGGAGCTAACGCTGTCCTTTTACATAAAGGAATAGTTAGACATGGACATAGGGGCTATGGCAAGGATGTTGGCTTGATCATCCATCTATCTGGTGGGACAGCAATATCTCCAAATCCATTGAAGAAGGTTATAGTTACAACAGTTGAAGAAGCAGTGAGAATGGGTGCGGATGCTGTCTCTGTTCATGTGAACGTTGGTTCAGAGGAAGATTGGGAAGCGTACAGAGATTTGGGAATGATTGCTGAAACATGCGAATACTGGGGAATGCCATTGATTGCTATGATGTATCCAAGAGGAAAACACATTAAAAATGAGAGGGATCCTGAATTAGTAGCTCATGCAGCAAGATTAGGAGCTGAGTTGGGAGCAGATATTGTAAAAACAAGTTATACAGGAGATATTGATTCATTTAGAGATGTTGTTAAGGGCTGTCCTGCTCCTGTTGTAGTTGCAGGAGGTCCAAAAACAAACACTGATGAGGAGTTCCTGCAAATGATAAAAGATGCCATCGAAGCAGGAGCCGCTGGTGTTGCAGTAGGTAGAAATATCTTCCAGCATGATGATGTTGTTGGTATAACGAGGGCTGTTTGTAAAATAGTTCATGAAAATGTCGATGTTGAGGAGGCATTAAAAGAGATCAGAAAATAAAATAATAAAAATAAAGTAATTACAACCCCATAACGTTTTATATTCTTTTACTCATCTCTTTTTGTCTCTATTTTTTTAGTTATTTTTTTATTATTCTTTATTTTTTGTTTTTTTTTGGATGAGAGAATTTATTATATTTGTTATATCGAAATTGAAACTGAAAACAGATAATTCTATATAATATATATTTGAATATATAAATCTAAATGGGAAAAATAAAATGAGAGATTATTC
>Ga0256843_1001984_pt1 | contig 15361 bp, 15 predicted proteins | sample AlvinellametaG_FD_191572 | JGI IMG/M metagenome (GOLD analysis project Ga0256843, IMG submission 191572) | Pompeii worm associated microbial communities from hydrothermal vent at the East Pacific Rise, Pacific Ocean - Alvinella | ecosystem: Host-associated > Annelida > Integument > Unclassified ... | reverse complement strand
GCTTTTTCTTTTTCCAACTCTTCTAAAGCTTTATCTACAGCTTCTTTTATCTCTTTTACATCCTCTTCTTCTTGAGCAATTTCAGCTTTTAAAGATTCTAGTTCTTCCTCTTTTGCTTTGATAATATCATCAAGTCTTACAATCTCATTATTTGCAAATGAAATTTGTTCTTTGGCAATCTCCTCTTCTAGTTGTAAAGCTTTTGCTTCTTTTTCTGTTTTTACATTGTCATATTTTTCAGTAATCTCTGCAATTCTATCAGATAACTCTTTTAGATGAAGGTCATTTTTTATTTTTTTATTTTTTGCATCATCAATTTCAACATATAATTTATCAAGTTTTGCATTTAAAGCATCTACTGTTTTTAAAAATACAGCTAATTTATCTTTTTGTGCTTTTACTTTTGGCTCAAATCCTACAATCTCTTTATCAAAGTTTGATAATTTTACAAGTTGTTCTAAGTGTTTATTCAATTTTATTCCTTTTATTTATAATCAAATGGGTTTTTATTTGTCCCTATTATAGCTTTTATTTTATTTTTTTTCAAATATTTTTCAAGAAGTGTGTTAACCATAGGGCTAAAGTGTCTTTCACTTTCCCAGTGTCCTATATCAATAATTGTAATTTTTCTTAATTTTGCTTCCATCGCATCATGATATTTAACATCTCCTGTTAAAAAACAATCTGTTTTGATATCAGATATTAAACTCATACCACTACCTGTACATAAACTTATATCTTTGATAAATTTATGAGATTTAACTATTTTAGTAAATCCTAGATTTAATTTACTTTTGATATATTTTTTAAACTCTTTATATTCCATATTTACTTTGGCAGTCAATATAAAATCATCAGAAGTTTCTATTTTAAATCCTAAAATTTTCTCCATCACATATCTGTTTAGATGTGATTTATCTATATTTGTATGCATAGAGATGAGCTTAATATCTTTTTTAATAATAGTTTTTAATAGTTTTGTACTATAACTATCATCATTAAATTTTTTTAAGCCACTAAATACTAAAGGGTGATGGGTAATAATCAAAGAACCTTTTTGAACTTTTTTTAAAAATTCATTATCGATATCTAGTGTAATATAAAGGTTTGTAAATTTTTCATCCATCTTACCTACAATTAAGCCACTATTGTCCCATTTCTCTTGTGTATCAAAAGGTGAGATAGTATCTAAAGTATTATAAATATCTTTTACTAACATTGAGCTTCAAGCCTTTTATTTCTATCTTCCTCTTGCTCTTTATATAGTTTTGCGCACCCTAAAGATAGTTCTCTTACTTTTAATATATAATTTTGTCTTTCTGTTACACTTATAGCTTTTCTAGCATCAAGTGTATTGAAGCAATGACTTGCCATCATACATTGATCATACGCTGGAAGAGGAAGCCCTTTTTCTAAACATATTTGACACTCTTTAAAATGGTCATCAAAATGTTGAAACAATGTATCAGTACTAGCTACTTCAAAATTATATTTTGAAAATTCAACTTCAGATTCAAAATGTATATCTTTGTATGTTGTTTTTCCAAATTCATTCTCATTCCATACTATATCAAAGATATTATCAACACCTTGAAGATACATAGCAAGTCTTTCTGTTCCATAAGTTATCTCAACTGCAACTGGATCACAGGCTATCCCACCTACTTGCTGGAAATAGGTAAATTGAGTTACCTCCATACCGTCAAGCCATACTTCCCAACCAAGTCCCCAAGCTCCCAAAGTTGGTGATTCCCAATTATCTTCTACAAATCTTATATCATGTTTTGATAAATCAAGTCCTAAATACTCTAATGATTTTAGATATAACTCTTGAATATTATCTGGTGATGGTTTTATCAAAGCTTGAAATTGATAATAACTTCCTAGACGATTTGGATTTTCTCCATATCTTCCATCTGTTGGACGACGACTAGGAGCTACATAAGCTACACTCCATGGTTTGTTATCTAAACTTCTTAATAACGTTGCAGGATGAAATGTACCTGCTCCACTTGGTATATCGTAAGGTTGTAGTATATTACACCCCTGATTTGCCCAATATTCTTGCAATTTTAATAGTAATTGGCTAAATGTGATCATTGATTTTCCTAATTGGTTACTTATAATATTTAGTATTATACTATATGTATGACATTATATAACTTAATATAACAAAATATATTATTGGAAGTTTTGTTTTTTTGTATATATAATTTGCATAATTTTACCAAATATCGCCCCTTTGGAGATATTTAGTAATATAAATCCAAATAATCCCATATCAAAATATAAAAGTATAATAAATCCTGGAATAGCACTAAAAATATATAAAATAATAGTTCCAAATGCCCATTTAGCTTCATATCTTGATATTTTGATAATCCACATAAATATTAAAATAATAACTGGAGCAATAGCCATTGATAATTTACCTAAAAAGATTACACTAAAAATTAAAATAGCAAATAGAGTTAAAATCTTTAAAAGATTTATTTTGAATTTTTCTTTATTACATAGATATATTCCAAATATCATTGGAGCTAGAAATTCACTTACTAAAAAGAGATATATTAGTTTGTTGTGGGTTAATATATTTATGATAAATTCAAATGGTAAAAATATTCCACTTAGGATAGCCCAAGATATATACCAATACTTAGGGATAAAAAATTTATTTATCATAATTTATTACTTCCATCAAATAATCTTTAGTTTGTTATAAATAATATCAAATCTTTTATATATTTTATATTATTAAAGATTTAACATAATAATAAAATATTTTTAGATATAATCACGACAATTATAAACATAAATAAGGTAGATAAAGATGTCAGAACAAACACCATTAGAGATAGCACTTGCACACTCTATGACAAAAGATGAATACGAGATAGTTTTAAAAATGCTTGGTCGAGAGCCAAATTATACTGAAATAGGTGTAATTTCAGCTATGTGGAGTGAGCATTGTTCTTACAAATCAAGTAAAAAATATCTAAATGGTTTCCCAACAAAAGCACCATGGGTTATACAAGGTCCAGGTGAAAATGCTGGGGTTATCGATATAGGTGATGGATATGCAGCTGTATTTAAGATGGAATCACACAACCATCCAAGTTTTATAGAGCCATATCAAGGAGCAGCAACAGGTGTTGGTGGTATTATGAGAGATGTTTTTACTATGGGAGCAAGACCAGTGGCATCTTTAAATCTAATTCAATTTGCAGGTATAGAAGGTGATAGTGAAGTAGCTAAAAAACATAGATATCTTTTAAGAGGTGTTGTTGAAGGTATTGGTGGATATGGTAACTGTATGGGAGTTCCTACTATTGGTGGGCAAACTGGATTTGAAGAGTGTTATGCAGGTAACAACCTTGTAAATGCTTTCAATCTTGGTATTTGTAAAGCTGATGAGATTTTTCTAGGTGTTGCTGAGGGTATTGGCAATCCAGTTATGTATGTAGGTAGTAAAACTGGTAGAGATGGACTTGGTGGTGCTGTTATGAGTTCTGCTTCATTTGATGAGGATAGTGAAAGCAAAAGACCAACTGTTCAAGTTGGAGATCCTTTTACAGAGAAACTTTTACTTGAAGCTTGTATGGAGTTATTTAAAAAAGATTTAATTATTGGTATTCAAGATATGGGTGCTGCTGGACTTACCTCTTCATCTTTTGAGATGGCAGGACGAACTGGAAGTGGTATGAGAATGGATCTTGATAAAGTGCCTGCAAGAGAAGAGGGTATGACACCTTATGATTTTATGTTAAGTGAATCTCAAGAGAGAATGTTAATATGTGCAAAAGCTGGTTGTGAACAACAAGTTATTGATATATTTGAAAAATGGGAATTAAGTGCTGCTGTTATTGGTGAAGTTACTGATACTGGAAATATGGAATTATATTGGCATGGTGAGCTTGTAGCTGATATACCTATTCAACCTCTAAGTGAAGAAGCACCTGTACTTGATAGACCAGTAAGTAAACCAGAATATTTAAAAACTATAAAAGATATATCTTTTAATAGTGATAAATCTACAACAGAGATATTTGATAAACTTCTAAGCAGTGTTGAGGTTGTTGATAAATCATTTATATACAATCAATATGACTCAATGGTGCAAACAAATACTGTAAAAGGTCCAGGTAAACTTGATGGTTCTGTTATCCGTATAAAAGAGACAGGAAAAGCATTGGCTATGAGTGCTGATTGTAATACTAGATATTGTTATATCGATCCAGAATTTGGAAGTGCAACAGCAGTAATGGAAGCAGGTAGAAATGTAGCTATGACAGGTGCTAGACCATTAGCAATTACAGATTGTCTAAATTTTGGGAATCCTGAAAATCCAGAAGTTATGTGGCAATTTATGAAATCTTGTGATGGTATAAAAGCTGCTTGTAAAGCTTTAAATACACCTGTAATTGGTGGAAATGTTTCACTTTATAATGAGACAAATGGAGTAGGAGTATTCCCAACACCAGCTATTGCAACTGTTGGTGTAAATGATGATATGAATAAAGTTTTAAAATCATCATTTAAAAATAGTAATAATTCTATTTATATTTTAGGAGATACTAAAAATGAGTTTGGTGGAAGTTTATATTTAAAAGAGATAGAGGGTCAAATAGCAGGAGAATGTCCTAAAGTAGATTTTGATGAGGAATTAAAATTATGGGATATAGTTATAGAAGCAAATAAATTAGGACTTTTAGAATCTGCAAAAGATATAAATGTAGGTGGTATAGCAATAGCATTGGCTAAGATGTCTGCTATTTCAAATATTGGTTGTGATGTAAATATCTCTTTATTGGATGAAAAAGAACTATTTAGTGAAAGTTTAAGTAGAGCTATTGTTGAAGTTAATTCAACAAATGAAAAAGCTTTTGAAGACTTAGCTAAAAAGATTGGTATAAAATGTACTAAAATAGGTACAACTACTATAGATAAATTATCTATAAATAGTATATCTAAAGATTTAAATGATATAAAAGATGTATATTTTAATAGATTTAAACAAATTATCGAACAAGATTTATAAAATTAGTAAGGATTAAAATGAGAGCATTAATAAGTGTTAGTGATAAAAGTGGTGTTGAGAATTTTGCTAAAGAATTAGTTAATTTAGGGTATGAGATTATAAGTACTGGTGGTACTTATAAAAAGTTACTTGAAGCTGGTATTGCAGTGATTGAAGCAAATGAAGTTACAAAATTTCCTGAATGTTTTGAAGGAAGAGTAAAAACTTTAAATCCTTATATTCATGGTGGTATATTACATAGACGAGATAAACAATCTCATCTTGATCAAGCTAAAGAGCTAGGAGTTGAAGGGATAGATTTAGTATGTGTAAATCTATATCCATTTAAAGCTACTATAGAAAAAACAGATGATTTTGAACAGATTATTGAAAATATCGACATTGGTGGACCAGCGATGGTGCGAAGTGCAGCCAAAAACTTTGATAGTGTGATAATTGTAACTGATGTAGTTGATTATGATGAAGTACTTGATAGACTAAAAAATGGTAATAATACAGTAGAATTTAGAAGAGATCTTATGATAAAAGCTTATGAGCATACAGCAGCTTATGACTCAATGATAGCAAACTATATGAATAAAAGATTTAATGGTGGATTTGGAGATAAACAATTTATTGTAGGAAGTAAAGTATTTGATACAAGATATGGTGAAAACCCACATCAAAAAGGTGCATTGTATGAGTTTGATAACCATTTAAGTTCTAAATTTATCACACTAAAAGGTGAAGCTAGTTTTAACAATATGGGTGATATAAGTGGTGCAGCTAAAATTGCATCTGCTTTTGGTGATGATAATGCTGTATGTATAGTAAAACATGGAAATCCATGTGGATTTGCTATAAAAGATACACTTCTTGAATCTTATACTGAAGCTTTAAAATGTGATCCAATATCTGCTTTTGGTGGAGTTGTTGCAGTTAATGGAATAGTTGATTTAGACTTAGCTAAAAAGATGAATGAGATATTTTTAGAAGTAGTTTTTGCTGCTGATTTTACAAGTGAAGCGGAAGAAGAGTTAAATAAGAAAAAAAGAATTAAATTATTCAAACAAGGTACAAAGAAATTAGAACTTAGCAATGATGATTTTAACTTTAAAATTGTTGATGGTGGATTTGTATATCAAGATAGTGATAAAGTTGAAGATGATGAGGTTGCAAACTCTGAATTAAAATCAAATAGAGAAGCAACAGCACAAGAGAAAAAAGATATGGAGATAGCTTATAAAGTTGCATCTTTGACAAAATCAAATTGTGTAGTATATGTAAAAAACAGTGCAATGGTAGCTGTTGGTATGGGGATGACAAGTCGAGTTGATGCTGCAAAAGCAGCTTTACGAAAAGCCGAAGATTTAGGTATCGATGTAAGTGGATCTGCACTTGCTTCTGAAGCATTTTTCCCATTTAGAGATAGTATTGATGCAGCCCAAGAAGCAGGGGTAAAATGTGTAATTGAACCAGGTGGTAGTATAAGAGATGATGAGATTATTGAAGCTGCAAATGAGTTTGGTATGGCACTATATTTTAGTGGTAAAAGACACTTTTTACATTAGTAGTTTATATGAAATACAATGAAATAACAAAAGAAAATATAAATGAAATGGTTATTTCATTTTATGCTAAGATATTAAAAAATAGAGATAATCCAGTATCAAAAGTATTTGTAAGTAGATTAGGGGAGGATTTAAACTCTCCTATATGGAAAAAACATACAGATTTATTAACTGAATTTTGGTCTATGATAGCTTCTAAAGATAGTAGTTATGTTGGTAATCCAATGATGGCACATTTTAATATGGGTCTAACTTCTGAAATGTTTCCTATGTGGATAGAGATGTTTTATAAAACTATTGATAGTTTTTATATTGAGCCTGTAGGGGATATTTTTAAACAACGAGCTAATAATATAGCTCAAAATTTTAAAAGAAATTTGGGATTAGTGTAAAAATTCTTTTTTATAAATCTCTTCATCAAATCCACAAAGGGCTTTGTTGTCGTATTGGATAACTGGTCTTTTTAGTAGCATATTCTCTTTTTTAAGCCACTGTAGTTTACCCTCATTATCAAGATTTAACTCTTTTAGTTTTAAATCTCTATATTTTGTACCTTTATTGTTAAACAATAAATTTATATCTATTTTAGAAGCAAACTCCTCAATAATACTATCATCTAAAGGTTCTTTTCTAAAATCGTGGAAAGTAAATTCTATATTGTTATCTTTACAAAATTTTATAGCTTTTCTTACACTTCCACAAGTTTTGATACCATAAATTATCATTATATTACTCTATGATTTGAGGTACGATAAAATAGTTCTCTTCTGCTTTTGGAGCATTTTGCATAATTCTTTGTGTTGTATCTTCATTTGCATCTACAATATCTTCTCTTAATAATTGCCCACCTTCTATAGTTGTAAATGTAGCATCTACATGACTTACATCTACCTCATTTAAGTTTTCAACAAAATTCACAATATCTGCTAATTCTGATTTTAGAGATTCTTTTTGTTCTTCATCAATTTGCAATGAAGAAAGTTTTGCTAATTTATCTATTGTTTTATCATCTATTGTCATAGTTATTCCTATTTGGTTACTTTAGGGTGCATTATATAAAAATATTCTTTAAACTTGGCATATTAAAATTTGATATCATTATCCTCTTCCATCTTATTATCAAGTTCAATTTTTGGTATTGGAGATGTTTTTGTAAAATATTCTAATTTACCATTGAAGTAAGTTTGTTGTACCTCTGCTGGTATATCAAATTTTCTTTTTATCTCTGGATGTATTTGCATCCAATGTCTATAAAAATATCTAAATACAGGAGCAGCAGTCCTTCCACCTGTCTCTGTTCTTCTCATAGGTTTATTGTCATCATTTCCAAACCAAACTATAGTTTGAATAGTTGGTGAATATCCACAAAACCAAGCATCGATATTGTTATTTGTTGTTCCTGTTTTACCAGCAGTTTGCAATCCTCTTACTTGGGCATTTCTACCTGTACCTTTTTTAACAACATCTTCTAATATTGATGTCATCAGATATGATTGTTCTGGTGAGGTTATATATTTCTCTTGCTTATCAAATATAATTTGATTGTGATTAGTAGTGATAGATTCTATTAGATATGGAGTTACCCTTATACCTTGATTTGAGAATATTGTATAAAGCTCACTTAATTTTAGAGGGGAGATACTAAAACTACCAAGTGTAATAGATAAATCATAAGGGATATTCTTAAATCCAAAATATTGTAAGTTTTTATATACTACATCGATACCCATTTGAGTTACAAGGTTGATGGTAGCTAAGTTTCTTGAGTGCATCAGTGAATATCTAAGTGTTATCAATCCTTTATAGTCATTTTCATAGTTTTGAGGTTGCCATTTTTTTATCTTATCTTGTTTTGATTTGTATTCATAAGTTCTTGATATATCTACAAGCTTGCTAGCAGGTGAATATCCAAGATTTAGTGCAGTTTGATATATAAATGGTTTGATAGCACTTCCTGGTTGTCTATACCCTTGTGTAGCTCTATTGAATGATGATTTTTTATAATCAACCCCACCAACTAAAGCCAATATCTTACCTGTATGGTTATCCAAACTAATAATTGCTCCATTTAGTGTTTTTGTTGTACTTTTATTTGTATCTAGATATATATCTCTTTTTTTTATCCTATCATATCCATATCTTAGTCCATCTCGTGCTATTTGTTGAGCTTCTAAATCTATTGTTAGTTTGATTTTATATCCTGCTGTTTTTAGATTGTCAATATTATCTTTTAACTCTTTTATTGCTGAGTCTATTACGTAAGGAGCTTTATTTAGAGTAAGTGTATCGTTATATACAATAGGGATAAAATTTATAGCTTCGTTGTATTGTTTTTCATTGATCCATTGAAGTTTATATAATCTTCTTATAACTTGATTTGCTCTTGCTAGTGAGAATTTTAGATTTTTAGTTGGTGCATAAAAACTAGGTGCTTTTGGTAATCCTACTAACATAGCTATCTCTTTTAGATTTAATTCATCTAATTGTTTATGAAAATATCCTAATGATGCTGTTTTTATACCATAATAACCATGTCCAAAATATACTTGATTGAGATATATCCCTATGATTTGTTCTTTTGTCAATAAACTTTCAAGCCTTAAAGATAACAATACCTCTTTAATCTTTCTTATTAGTTTTTTATCCCTTGTAAGTAGTGTTGTTTTTACTAATTGTTGAGTAAGTGTACTAGCACCTTCTACAAATTTCATATATTTTATATCTTTGATAATTGCTCTAATTATAGCTTCTACATTTACTCCACTATGCTCGAAAAATTGTGTATCTTCAATCGCAACTAATGATTCTATGATTAGAGGAGGGATATCTTTATATTCTACAAAAAGTCGATTCTCTTTATCAAATATATTTGCTACAAGTTTATCGTTTCTATCAAAAAATTGTGTAGTAATTGGTGGATTATAATTGACTATTTTATTTACATCAAATCTAATTTGGGCATATAAAGATATAAGCCATAATAAAATAGATATAGTAACGATAGCGACAAATATAAATAGTTTTTTTAGCATTGAAACTCTCTATTTTTAAAACTTGATTCTAGCAGAAGTTTAGTATAACTATCTTTAGGATTTGATAATATCTCTTTTATATCCCCTTGTTCACATATCTTTCCATCTTTTAATATAACTATATTATCACAAATATCCTCTACACTCATAATATCATGTGTTATAAATAGTATTTTAAGATTTAGTTCTTTTTTGATTTTGGTTAGAAGATTTAGGATATTATTTTTTGTTTTTGTATCTAGTGCAGTAGTAGGTTCATCTAAAAGTAGTAGTTTAGGTTCTGTTGAGATGGCTATTGCTATAACTATCCTTTGGAGTTGTCCTCCACTTAATTGTAATGGAAATTTATCTAAACTATCTGATGGTACATCTACTATTTTTAGTAGTTGGAGTTGTTTTTGTTTATCACAAAAGAATTGTTTGCTAATCTTTGTAAGTGGGCTAAGTGAGGTAAATGGATTTTGTGGTACATAACCAATATTTGATTTTGTTAGTTTTATTGAGCTTGAATATATAAACTCTTTGTCTAAATTATTTGGTAACATATCTAAAATTGTTTTTATTGTTAGAGATTTTCCACTACCACTTTGACCAACCAAAGCAGTAGCAGTTGTGATATCAAAAGATATATCTACTAATACTTTTGTTTTGGTAGATATTTTTAATTTATGGATTTTAAGAGTGTTATTTATCACTTTGTCTCTTTTAAAATAATGGCTCATCCATCTCTTTTGGGATTTTTAAATTCATTAGTTTTAATACTGTTGGTGCAATATTGTTTAATCCCCCATCTTTTATCTTTGTAACATCTGGAGCTATTATAAAACAAAATACATCCCCTACTGTATGGTTTGTAAGTGTGTTTCCATCTTCATCTTTCATCTTTTCACAATTACCATGATCGCTTGTAAGAATAATATTATAATTTTTCTCTTTTGCTTTTTCTATGATAAGACCTAATTGGGTATCTACACACTCTACTGCTTTTATCCCTGCTTCTAAATTTCCTGTATGTCCTACCATATCACCATTTGCAAAATTTACAACGATAAAGTCATCTCCATCTTCTATACCCTGTAAAACTTTTTGTGCTACTTGCGGAGCTGACATCTCTGGTTGTAAATCATAAGTTGCAACATCTGGAGATGCTACAAGTTCTCTTTTTTCACCTTTTAACATATCTTCAACTCCACCATTGAAGAAAAAAGTTACATGGGCATATTTTTCTGTTTCAGCAGTATGGAGTTGAGTTAAGTTTGCATTTGATATAACTTCACCTAAAGTATTTTTTGGTGTTTGTTTTTCAAACATAACAGGAAGTGGAAAGTTTTCATCATATTGTGTTAGTGTTGCTATATTTAGATTTAGTTTATTTGTTGGAAATTTATCAAAATTTTTGTTTGCTATGGCATTTGAAATCTCTCTAATTCTATCACTTCTAAAGTTACAAAATATAACTCCATCATTTTGTTGTAAACCTTCATATCCAGCTACTACAGCAGGTTGGATAAATTCATCATAAATGTCGTTTGAGTATTGAGTATCTATATATTCTAAAATATTATCTACTATTGTTAGTTGATCTTTTTTATTGTTAAATTCTATAACATCATAACCTTTTTGAACTCTATCCCAATTTGTATCTCTATCCATAGTATAGTATCTACCAGCAATAGAAGCGATTTTTATATCATCATCACATATATCTAGGACTTTTGAAATATACTCTTTTGCACTACTTGGTGATACATCTCTACCATCAGTTATAAGGTGTAAAAATACTTTTTTACCATTTTGTTTTGCTATTTTTGCTATAGCAATTATATGATCTATATGTGAATGAACACCACCATCACTTAACAGTCCTATTAGATGGATATTATTTGATTTTGAAATTGTAGATTTCAATATATCATTATCTTTTAATGTATTATCTTTAATTGCAAGATTTACTTTTACTAAATCTTGATACAAAATTCTACCAGAGCCTATAGTCATATGTCCAACTTCACTATTTCCCATCTGCCCTTCAGGAAGTCCTACACTTAATCCATAAGTTTTGATAAGTGAATTAGGTGTATTTGCAAATAGATAATCATAAGTTGGTTTTTTTGCTTGACAAAATGCATTGAATTTGCAAGATTCATTGTATCCTATCCCATCTGTGATAATAAGTATAGTTTTATTTGTATTCATTTTTTACCTTAATAATTGTTTGGATATAATATACCATTATTATAACATACAAAAGGTTTAGAATTGTTTTATTGGTTTTACCGACATCTTGATATCAATATTTTTCAGTATATCTCTATACGAGCTGGGATTGGTTTTTTTGTAGCATTTTTACTTACAGTTTATCTTCTACCAAAATTTATACAATGGGCAAAAGCAAAAAAAGCAAATCAGCCTATTTATGAATATGCTCCTGATTCACATCAACAAAAAGTGGGAACCCCTACTATGGGTGGAGTTGTATTTGTATTTACAACTTTAATCGCTACAATATTGACAGCAAAATTAAATAATCCTTATGTGATAGGTGCTTTACTTATTATTGCATTGTTTAGTGCTATTGGGATTAAAGATGATTTAGCAAAGATAAGTAGTAGCAAAAATGATGCAGGATTGAGTGCTAGGATGAAGCTTGTATATCAATTTTTAGCTTCATTTATAGTTGTTGGTATGTTATTTTATGCACATCATACAACAGAACTATTTGTACCTTTTTATAAATATCCACTTTTTGATATGGGATTTTATGCGATTATTTTTTGGGTATTGGTGATGGTTGCATCTTCAAATGCTGTAAACCTTACAGATGGACTTGATGGGTTAGCTACTGTACCATCTATTATATCGTTTTTTACACTATCATTGATAGTATATATTACAGGTCATGCTATACTTAGTGGTTATTTATTGTTACCAAATATTAAGTTAGTGGGAGAGTTGGCTATTGTTGGTGCTTCTTTTATAGGTGCATTGATAGGATTTTTATGGTACAACTCACATCCAGCACAAGTATTTATGGGTGATAGTGGGAGTTTGGCTATTGGTGGATTTATGGGATATATGGCGATAGTTGGTAAGAGTGAGATTTTACTTGTGATTATTGGATTTTTATTTGTTTTTGAAACAGTATCTGTAATACTTCAAGTTGGAAGTTTTAAGATTAGACAAAAAAGGATTTTCCTTATGGCACCAATACATCACCATTTTGAACAAAAGGGTTGGCATGAAAATAAAGTGATTATAAGATTTTGGATCATTGCTTTTATGTCAAATCTTGTAGCTTTGATGAGTTTAAAAATTAGATAATTATGAAAAAGATATCTATAAAAGTTGTACTACTCTTATCTTTATCAACATATCTATTTAGTTCAACGATTAATATTGCAGTAGCTTCAAATGTAAGCTATGCAATTAAATCATTAATAATACAGTTCAATAAACAATATCCCAATATAAAAGTATATCCAACTATTGGAAGTAGCGGTAAGCTAACAGCTCAGATAAAATATGGAGCTTCTTATGATATATTTATATCTGCAAATATGTTCTATCCAAATATTTTATATAAGCAACAAATAGCTATAACTCCACCAAAAATATATGCAAAAGGTAGCTTGGCACTTTTAAGTTCATCTCAAAAAGATTTTACTAAAGGGTTGGATATAGTTTTATCAAATAATATTAAAAAAATAGCAATGGCCAATCCAAAAACAGCTCCTTATGGTAAAGCTACTTTTGAGTTGTTGAAAAATACAAAACTATACTCTAAGATATCATCTAAACTTGTATATGCAGAGTCAATTTCTCAAACATTAAGATATACAATTAGTGCTTGTGATGTTGGATTTGTAGCTAAGTCGTTGTTGTTTAGTAAAAGTATGAAAAAGTATAAAAAAGGTATAAATTATATAGATATACCATCTACACTATACACTCCAATATCTCAAGGTATAGTGTTGTTAAAAAATTCATCACAAGATGGAAGATTATTTTATGATTTTATGTTAAGTGGTAAAGCAAAAGCTATATTGAAAGATTATGGATATGAGATATGATAAACTCCCTTGATTTTACCCCTTTTTTATTATCTTTTAAATTAGCGACAATAACTACTATAATATTATTTATCATAGCTTTGCCACTTAGTTGGTATCTATCACAAACAAAATCAAGATTTAAACCTTTTATTGAAAGTTTGACTGCATTGCCTATAGTGTTGCCCCCTAGTGTACTTGGATTTTATTTATTAGTTATGTTATCACAAAATTCACCAGTGGGTAAGTTTTTTGAAGAAACTTTTGGGATGGAGTTGATATTTAATTTTACAGGATTGGTAATCGCTAGTTGTTTTTATAGTTTACCTTTTATGGTACAACCTTTACAAAGTGGATTTGAATCTATAAATAAAAGTATCATAGAGGCTAGTTATACTTTAGGTAAAACAAAATTACAAACTATTGTTAAAGTGGTATTACCAAATATGAAACCCGCAATTATTACAGCAATTATTATAACTTTTGCACATACAGTTGGTGAGTTTGGTGTTGTTTTGATGATAGGGGGAAGCATACCAAATGAAACAAAAGTAGCTTCGGTTGCCATTTATGAGATGGTAGAGATGATGGATTATAATAGTGCTTATATATATAGTGGAATAATGGTGTTTGTTAGTTTTATTGTACTGTTATTGGTATATATATTCAATCATAAACATAAACTCTCTAGGCAATATTGATGATACAAATAGATATAGAAAAACAACTTTTTAGTAAAGATGGTATTAAGATATTAGATATAGATTTACAAATATCAAAAGGTGAATTTGTAGCACTTACAGGTGAGAGTGGAAATGGTAAAAGTACACTTCTTCGTATATTAGCAGGACTTGAAGATGCAAAAGGTACTATAAAAGTTGATGGTGATATTTGGCTAGATGATAATATCTGTATCAAACCACAATATAGAGATATTGGATTTGTATTTCAAGATTATGCTTTATTTGATAATATGACAGTATTACAAAATCTACTATTTGCTAGTGATGATATAGAGTTTGCTACTAAGTTATTGGAGATGACAGAATTAATAGGATTAAAAAATAGATATCCAAATATGTTAAGTGGTGGGCAAAAACAAAGGATAAGTTTATGTCGTGCTATGATGAGAAAACCAAAGATATTATTATTGGATGAGCCATTATCTGCATTGCACAATGATATAAGGGTAAAACTCCAAAAGCAGATATTGCAATTTCATAAAGAGTTCAATATCACTACTATACTTGTAAGTCATGATTATGATGAGATAAAAAATCTATCTTCAAGGATCTTAACTTTAAAAGATGGTAAATTATATGAAAATAAAAAACATAAAACAATATCTACTATTGATGCTAAGATTTTAGATATCAAAGATGATATTATCACTATTAAAACTTCACAACTATTAGATACAGATTTAAAAGATATCACTATTACTTTTTAATTTATTTTATTATTTCTTACATTTTAGTTACATTTAATGTTAATCTAATATCGGGGGGGGTATAATGCACATTTATGATAAATATAAGGATAGTGAATGTTTAAAAATATGAATTTAGTGACAAAAATTGCAAATGCTTTTATTGTACTTGTAGTTGGTATGTTGATTATGGTAGCAGTATCATATAATGGTATCCATAAGATAGGTAATGAGATAAAAGAGATTACCAAATATGAAGAACC
>Ga0256843_1001983_pt1 | contig 15361 bp, 13 predicted proteins | sample AlvinellametaG_FD_191572 | JGI IMG/M metagenome (GOLD analysis project Ga0256843, IMG submission 191572) | Pompeii worm associated microbial communities from hydrothermal vent at the East Pacific Rise, Pacific Ocean - Alvinella | ecosystem: Host-associated > Annelida > Integument > Unclassified ... | reverse complement strand
ATTATATATGCTTTTTTTATATTATAAAATTTAAATAAAAATTTATAAATATGATACCCTGCTTTAAATTTTGCATAAATATATTTTATATCATCATTAGATATTGATATATTACTTTCTTCTAAAAATCTTATAATTTCATCATCATTTAAAACAACTCTATTTTTCATAAATTTAGCTATTATATTTCTAATCACAGAAAAAAGCAAACTATGAACTATGATATGATTTTTTTTGTAAAATTCTTTTGCTTGATACATTCTATCCAATCTATCAATACTAGTAAAATAAATAATATTCTTTTCTTGTATAGCATCTTTATATATATCGATATATTGCTCATCAATCTGCATAATGCCAGAACCAGCTCCTACAAATAAAACATCACCTTTTTGTCTAAAAAGATTAATAAAAGATAAAAAAACAAAATATAAAGCTTGTTTTTTATCTATTTTTTTATTTTCTATAAAAAAATCATAATTCAAACTTTTAGAATAAATATAATTTTTTATATTTATCCAAGCTGTAGAAGTTTTATACTTATAAATATCAACTACATTATAAAATTTTTCCAATTTTTCTAATATTTTAATATTATTTGGTTTCATTTTATTACCTTATATTTAATATATATTCCTAATAATATAATATCAATACATATTTTTATTCCGATATAGTATTGAAAATAATTAACTATAAAGAGAATTAATATAAATAAAATATATGTTATATTAGAAAATCTAAAATCCATATATTTATTAACTAAAAATATAAAATATAATATAGTGATAAATTGACCTATAATACTTCCTATTGCTACTCCATACATTCCATAATCTGTTACTAAATATAAACTAATAATAAGATTAACTACAATTCCAATTAAAATACCAAATATTTTTTTTCTATTTAAAATATAAGAAATAGATAATGCATTAGTATTTATAAAATAAACCATATTAAATGCAAAAAATATAATAAATATTGGAAGTATATTTTTTGCTTCTAAATAAGAATAGGATATATATTTAAAAATAAATGGATATATATTTAAAAAAATAATTTCTATTATTAAAATTAGTAATATAATAAAATCAATCATTTTATAAATTTGCTCAAAATTCTTTATATTTTTATTTGCTTCATATAATCTATAAAACTTCGGAACATAAGCACTATTTAAAGCTAATGCAACTATTTGCATTATAGATGATATCTGCCATCCTAAATAATATATACCTGTTATACTTGTATTAATAAAAGTATATAAAACATATCTATCAATGGAATTATTTATAATATTAGCTATTTTAATAGGAATGATTGAAAAAGAATATAACAATGTGAATTTTATTATTTTTAAATTTATCTTAAAAACAATATACTTTTTTACTTTATAAATTACATAAAAAATTGGAATTACTTGTGAAATCAATAATGCTTTAATATATAAATAATCTTTATTTTCATGAAAATTAACAATAAAATATAAAATTAATAATGTTTGTAATAAAAAATATATATTATAAAATATAGCAAATTCTTTTAAATCTTGAATTGTTTTTAAAAATGTAATATAAAATAAGTTAATCATTTTAAACGATACTACTAAAATGGTCAAAAACACTAATGGAAAAAAATCTATATTAGATAAAAATATTTTAGTAAATAATGGACCAATAAATACTAAAATTATTATCCATATAACTATAAAAAATAAAGAAGATAAAAAAATTGTTCCTAAAAATATTTTTTTCATTTTTTTATTCGTAATTTTTACATAAAATCTCATTATTGTAGATTCTATTGAAAATGTGATAAAAATTTGCAAAAAATTAATTACCATCAATAAGATAGCTATATTACCATATTCGGAAGCTGAAATATAATATGTTAGAATAGGAATAATAAGAAAATATATTCCTTTTTGTAATCCTTCAATACCTGAATATGTAAATGCTATTTTAAATAATTCTTTCATTAATATTTAGAACTTTCTGATATTTTTAAATTTAATAATTCATTATAATTTTTATTTTCAATTACTTTTAATATATATTTTAATTTTAATATCTGTTCTAATAATAAATCATATCTTTTATATTTCATCATATGCTCAATATCTTTTTCATTAAAAATTTCATTAAAAACTTTAACATCTTCTTTCATTATTTGTTTAACAAATTTTTGAACATCTTTTCTCTTCCACCATTTATTATAAGTAATTACTAACCCTCTTAATGAAAATGAAATAAAAGATATAATTTTCAACAAAAATTTTATATATTTATTATAATTAATATTTTTAGGTAAATTAAATGTTTGTAATGCAATTTTAGAAATTTCTTTATCTTTATAAATTATAAATTCTTCAATTAATGTTCTACCTTTTAAATATTCAACATTCCACTGCTTTGATAATTCAAAAATATATGGATAATATATTGAATATGCCTTTACTTGTCCATGTAAACTCTCAAAAGAACCTCTAATAGAATGTCTATATAAATGAAAAGTCATAATTTTAGATAAATTGTCTAATTTTTTATTAAATAATTTATCAAATTTATTAAATAATTTTTCTTTATAACTGATAGGAATTAAAAAGTTATCATTTAAAAAATCAACAATTTCTTTCTTAAAATCAATTTTTTTCTTATCAATTAAATTTAAATGTAAAAATAACTTATAAAATGATTTTTTTATAAAATTAAAATAAGCATTTCCTTTTTTTACTTCATTTAATTTAGTGAATTCTGAATAAAAATAAAACATTTTAAATGTTAAATCTTCATTATTAGAATTTATCAAATCATCATTTAAAATTCTTCCTCCTACTAAACCTCCATATGAACCTGTTAACAATACATTAAATTCTTCCTCTTTAGAAAACGACTTGTGTTTATCTATTGCCTTTAAAAAATTACTTGGTCCTATAGGATTCCTACTTATATCTATTAAAAATTTTGTTTTTATGTCTATATTTTTAAAAGGATTTACCAATTTTAATTTTATTTTAAAATAATTTGATAATTTTTGAGCACTTATTAAATCTAATGGTTTAAATATTTTCCCTCTTATTCCCAATAAAAAACCTATTTTATTTTTAATATGTTTTGTATATAATAAGGAAAATCTAGAATCTAATCCTCCACTAATAGAAATCCCCAAATATAAATTAGAATTAAATTTTTGGATATTATCCATATTTTTCTTAAATGCATTATCTATACAATAAAACCATTCTTCTTTAGATAAATTTTTTTCTTTATACTTAATATGTTTTATTTTTTCTACATGTAAAGTTTTATTTTTTTTAGAAAAAACAACTAAACTGCCTTGAGGAACTACATTAATATCTTGAAAATAAGTTTTATTATTTAAGGGAAAATAAAATAGTATAGATTCATAAAAGCTATCTTTATTAATAGATTCAATTCCTAAATTTAATTCATGAGCCATATACCATAAATTATTACTAATCACAAACACATCATCTTGCTTATAGTAAAACCATTTAATAGCTCCTAATTCATCTGATATAATATATATATTATCTTTATCCTCAAAAAAATAATTATATTCTCCTAAAAAATCATTTATTTTTTTATCCTTGACTTTATGATAAATTTCTTGAATAGTTAAAGTTGGTTCAAAAATTTCTCCCGCATTATAATAATAAATTTTATTATTTAAATTATTTAAATTAAATCTATCTATTTCTTTTCCATTTATTTTATAATAAAACATCCTATTCCTTAAATAAATTTTTTAATTGCTCTAAAAATATAACTCAACTCCTCAAAAATCAAATCTTTTTGAATATTGCTTACCTTACCAGAATAATTTACAAAAAACTTAGCACTTAAAGCTATTCTTAATGTTCCTACCCATCTACCATTATATTTCTTAATTTTTACTGGCTGTCCTAAATGGATCACATAAGGGTATTCTTCATTAAGCCATTCTTTATTTATTAAATTTTGATATATTTCTTTTGCTTGATCTATATCAATATTTTTATTATTAAATCCAAATGTTAAAATGGTATTAGACATTAATCTATCATAATCATTTTCATTATCTGAACATATATCTGAATATATAATAAATTTATCTTCTTTCTTTATCACTTTCTGAATAATTTCATTAAAAATTTTAATAGTATTTATTATTCTCTCTTTTGAAACAGAATTAAAAAGTCTCATTTCAAATATTGCAGCTCTCCATCTTAAAAGAAGTCCTAAGTTATTTCCATATTCAAAATTATTCACACTCTTCCATCTTAAAGGAAACAATTCTCTTCCAAATAGAAAATTAAGACCTTTAGGAATATCCTCTTTATATGCAGCAATATCTCTAATTTGTGATGGAATTAATGCAGCAGCACTAAAAGTAGGACCTGCAAAAAATTTTGAACCAGTAATAAATATAATACATCCTATATCAAGAAATTTATTTATACTTTCTCTTGAAATCCTAAACTGACATGCATCTACAACAATTATAGATTTTTCATCATTTTTACTAATTTCAACCAAACTTTCAGGAGAAGGATTAATTAATCCTGTTTTAGAATGGTAAACACTATGTAATATCTTATAACTATCTTTATTTTCTATAAAAGAGGTTATTTTTTGTAAAATTTCTTTTTCTTCGACTGGATTTCCCATATCATTTCTAATAGGAATATTTATAACATCTATTTCATAACTTTCGAATTCTTCTAATTTATCTCCTTTTTTTATACTATATTTAGAAGCATCTACATTAGAAAACACACATCCTTGAACAGCTAAACTTGTTCCACTACCTACTTCATTAGGACCAATTACTATATTTTTTACTTTACTACTCTGTGGAATAAACATATAAGGAATCATCTCTAGATCTGTACCTGAAGGAGCTAAACATATATCTACATCATCTTTTAATCCCAAAATATTCCTTATATCATCACGAATACTTTGAAATTCTTGGATATATTCATTTTTATTATTTATATTTAATCTATTATAATAATCATTCACATGTGTAAATGATTCAAGACTAATTGTAGAAGCTGTACAAGATGAATAAGAAATATGCTCATAAGGAATTGGTCTACATCCATATTTTGTCATGCCATTATTTAAAATTTTTAATCTATCATCTTTTCCATTATCATCTAAAATAATATTTTCTAATTTATTCATTTATTTTCTCCATTCAATTTATTAATAAAAGATTTCACCGCCATACTTTTATAACCATTTTTACACTTTACATCAAAATCAATATTTTTCATATTAGGAATATCAGACAGCATAATATCTTTATCTAAATCTATTGTTTTTTGATGTTGTTTTTCTTTAAACTTTTCTAAATTATCCATTAAATCTAATTTATAAATTCCTATGATATTATCAAATCCTATTCTTCTTAATTTTTTTATAATATCTTTAAAATTAGTATTTTCATCTCCTACTAAAATAAGTTCTTTTTCGATATCAATCAAACTACCAATAATCAAATTTACATTTGAATATTCATAGACATTTATACTATTTTTTATAAATCCTTCTTTAAAACAATTAGGATGTCTAAAATCTATAATAAAAATATCTTTATTATCTACATATTGCATAATATCAAAAATATATTTAATACTTAATAACTCTTTTAATAATTTTGGACCTTCTATATTTATTTTTGCCATTTTCTTAAAAAATTTAGGTGTTTCAATATTTTGATTTAATAAATTATTTATATATTCTTTTTTATTTTGTGATAATTTAAAACTACTATTTGTTTGTTTTTCTATTCCTATTGTTGAGAAATAATTATTTGATAAATTTTTACCACACAAACTCCCTTCTATATGAGAAGTAAAAACTATAACATCATCTTTTAGATTCCATAATTTATTTGCACTTTTATAAGATGATTCTACTAATTCATCTAATTTTTCATCACCTAATAAATCAGGTCTTCCAATATCTCCAACAAATAAAAAATCTCCTGTGAAAATATATTTATTCACACCATTTTCTTCTACTAAAATACTTATACAAAAAGGGGTATGTCCTGGTGTTTCTAAAATTTTTAGTTTTAAATCTCCTATATTAAAAACATCACTTTCTTTTACTTGTATAAAATCAAATTTTGCTGGGACATCTTTTTGAAATATATTTGTAGCTGATGGATATATCTCTACTAATTCTAAATGACCTCCTATATAATCTGCATGTGTATGCGTATTTATGATATATTTTAAATTTAAATTATTTCTAGTTAAAAATTCTATATATCCATCAATATCTCTTCTTGGGTCTATTATAACTGCTTCATTTTTATCTGCTATAATATATGAAACTTGTCCTAAATTTGATTCTATAAATTTTTCTAAAATCATTTTTTTTCCTTTAATAATATTTCTGCAAACTTAAAATCTATCTCTTCATCTATATCTACAGAACTTTTTCTATCCATTACATAAGCAAAAATATTTTCTTTTAAAAAAAGATTATTCTCTTCTAAAAATTTATCTATTTTACAAATATAAATAGCACCATTTACTCTATAATACTTTTCTAAATCTTGACTTCTTTTCCCTTTTAATTCATCTCTTAAAAAATTACTCATATTTAAATCTTCATCTAAAGTATTACTCCATAAAGGAGAATGATCCATCTCTGTAACACCTATTATAGCATCAGCTTTTTTTTGTTCCAAAAGTTCAATAGCTTCATCTATATGTTTTTCATCTCTAAGTGGTGAAGTAGGCTGTAACAAAACTAAATATTCATATCCTTTATAATTTTCTAATACATGTTTTAAAACATCTATACTACTAGCTGTATCTGTAGCTAAATCATCTGGTCTTTTTAAGCAATCTACTTTATATTTTTTAGCTATATTTAAAATTTCATCACTATCACTAGTAACTACTATATCACCAATATATTTACTTTTTAATGCAGCTTCTATACTATAAGCAATCAAAGGTTTCCCATTTAATTCTAAAATATTTTTATTTGGTAATCTTTTACTCCCACCACGAGCTGGAATAATTGCTAAATTTTTTTTGTTTTTATACATCAAAAACCTTTTTATACTCAACTTGTGCTTGTTCAAATTGTTCAATTCTACCTATATCAAGCCAATATTCTCTTATAGGAAATGATACTGTGTTTTTATTTTGTTCTATAAGTTTTTCAAAAAGAGTAGGCATATCAAAAAACTTATTTTTAGGTATAAAATCAATAGCTTTAGGATTTAAAATATAAATACCTGCATTTACAAAAAATTTATGAATTGGTTTTTCATCTATAGATAATATTTTTTCATTCTTTACATTTACTACTCCAAAAGGCACTTGATATTCATATTCTCTCACACCCATTGTAGCAATAGCATTATGTTCTAAATGAAATTGTAACATATTTTCAAAATTTATATTTGTAAGCAAATCTCCATTCATTACAAAAAATGGCTCTTTTGGAATTTTATTTAAAAGACTTAAAGCCCCAGCAGTTCCCATTCTTTCCTTTTCATATACATATTCTATATTTACTCCAAATTTTTTACCATTTTTAAAATATTCTTCTATCATATGGGCTTTATAATTTACACAAAAAACAAAATTTTTAAATCCATATTTTTTAAAATTTTCTATAATAGTCTCAAGAATAGGTTTTCCACCAACTTTAAGCAATGGCTTTGGAGTTTCTTCTGTAAGAGGTCTAAGCCTAGTCCCAAGTCCACCTACCATTAAAACTACTTTATTTGGATATTCTTTTTCTTTTAAAAGTTCATCAAGTAATAATATATCAATTACTTTTTTATTTTCATCTACTATAGGAATTTGATATATTTTTTTTTGAGTACAAAGTTTTATTATTTCTTCTTTATTATAATTTTTTTCTATTACAAAAGGATTTATATTATAAATATTTTCTATTTTATCATCAAGTGAAAAACCATTTAAAATAGCTCTTCTAATATCACCATCACTGATAGTTCCAAGTAATTTATTTTCTTTATCTACTACTATTGCTAATTTTATAGCACCTTCATCTATAATATATAAAGTTTTCTTTATAGTAGTATTAGGTGATATCAATATATTTTTCATAAAACTTCCTTTATACTATTTACTAAATATCTAAATTCTACATCATTATAGTTTTCAAAAAGGGGAAGCGAAATAATTTCATCATATAAAATATTATCTATGCTTGATTTAGGCCAATGAACTGGTAAAAATATCTTCTTTTTAAATAACTCTTTTCTAAAAATATCCCGATTTTGTATTTTTATTACAAAAAAGGAATATTCTTTTACATCTTTATTTATACAAAAATTTCCAAATTCTTTATATAATATATCAAATCTCTTTTTTCTTATATTTTGAGATTTTCTATAATCAAATAAAGATAATAAATAGATAGATTTATCAGATATATTTCCTATATTTTTAGATTCATCTAAATATTTTTCCCCTTTATTAAAAAGATTCAAATACTCTTCCTCATTTCCCTCTTTTTTATAAATAAACTTAAACTTTTTATATTTTGCTTTATATTTGAAGTCACTAAATTCATTACTATTATTTTTGTTTAAAATTATATCTAAATTTGTTTTAATTAAACTACCATCTGCTAATTCTGAAATTTTTCTATAACTATTAAATCCAAACCAATTTTTAAATCCTCTATTTTCAAATTGATAAAAAAACACATTATCTTCAATCACTATTTTATCATCTAAATTCAAAGATAGATTTTGTAGTTTTCCAAAATAATTTATTATATATAATACATCAAAATTTTTATTTTTAATTGTATTTTCATCCATACTTAAATCTTCATTTATATGATAAAACTCATATTTAATATTTTCACTTTCTAAGATATTTACTACAACTTCACATAAAAAATCAGGTAATAAAATTTTTTTATTTTGAAAATTTCTTAAAAACACTCTTAATGAACTTCTACCAGAATCTGTATAATAAATATTTTCATTAAAATTACATTCTATTTCACCACCAATAACTCTCATCTTAACACTTTAAATCATAAAATTTTTTATTTATTATCTGTTCTAAATCTATATTTTTTAATAGTTTGATTATAAAAGGTAAAGTATCATCTTTTTCGTATGGATTTTTTATTGTTTTTAGTTTATTTTGAAATTCTTTTGTATATACTTTATTTATCGCATTTAATATTTCATTTTTATCTACTTTTACATCTATTACTGATTTAGCTTTAATTCTACCTTTTTGTCTATTCCCTATATTTATAGTAGCTATTTTAAAACTTGGAACTTCTACTAAACCACTTGATGAATTACCTATTACAATATCTACAAATTGTAATGCACTTAAATATCTCTTTCTACCTAAAGAATCAAATAAAATACTATTTTTATGATTTTTTACAAATTTTTCAAGCTCTTTATTTATTATTTTACCACCTTCATCAGCATTAGCTTTTGTAAAAATTATATTTGTATTTTCTAATTTAGATAAAGCATTTAATATCTCTTTTATATTTCTTTTTATATTTTGAGTATCTAATGTCTCAGGATGATATGTAAATAAAATATTTTTTTTATTTAATTTAAAATTTATAGATTCTTCAAATTCCTTTTTTGATAAAAGATTGTCTTTCATACCAATTAACCCTATTTCACCAACATTATATACTCTTGAAGGCTCTTCTCCTAATTGAATAACTCTTTTTTTATATTCTTTCGTTGCTACTAAGTGAATATGAGAAAATTTTGTAATAGCATGTCTAATAGAATCATCTAATGCACCTTCTGTTATTTCTCCCCCACTAATATGTACTAATGGAATTTTTTTTACAAAAGAGGCATATGCAAAAGATAATGCTTCAAATCTATCTCCTAATACTATACAAATATCAGGGCTTAATCTATCTAATGAATCTGCATATCCTATAATACCAAGCCCTGTTGATTTAGCAATAGATGTAGAAGAATCAGATAAAAGTAGATTTTCTATTTTTTCATCTATATTAAATCCATCTTCTTCTATCTCTTTATAAGTATTACCAAATTCACTTGATAAATGACTTCCACTTACTAATATCTGTAATTTTAAATCTTTTTCATTTTGAATCGCTTTCATTAATGGTTTTAAAAGTCCATAATCAGCTCTTGTTCCCGTAAATACACAAATTTTTCTCATTTTATACCTCTATTACTTCATCTATTTGAAAATCTTTATTTGCAGTTTTTCCTATTATAAAATCCCAATATTTAGCTTCAATACCACACCCAACTCTTTTTGTAGTTAAATTATCTTTACTAAATTTGTCACCTTTTTTTATTTTATTTTTTGCCACTATACTTTTTCTAACAATCTTTATATTTGGTTGTTCACTTGGACTTGGCTTTTTGATTCCATCTCCTAATGCTAATTCTATATTTCTTATAGCTGTTACCATGTTTTTAAGCTCTTGTGGATCTAAACTAGCTTTATGGTCAGGTCCATCCATATTTTTATCAAGTGTAAAATGTTTTTCAATTACTTTTGCTCCTAAGCTTACTGCTGCGATTGGAATTTCTATCCCTAATGTATGGTCACTATATCCTACATTTATCTTAAAAGCTTCTTTAATTGTAAGCATTGCTTTTAGATTTACATCTTTCATAGGAGTAGGATACTCTGTATTTGCATGTAATAAAGTAATATTTTCTTTTTTTGTACCTGCTTGTATAATAGTATTTAAAGCAATTTCAATTTCAGCCATATTACCCATCCCAGTAGATAAAATTATTTTTTTATTAAAACTACCAATCAATCTTAAAAAAGGTATATTTGTAAGCTCACCTGAACCTATTTTAAAAATATCTTGTAACTCCAATAAAAATCTTGCACTTTCCTCTTCATCTGGGGTAGATAAAAACATTATATTTTTTTCATCACAATATTTTTTTAATTCAAAGAAATCATTATAACTTAATTCTAATTTTTTTAACATATCATATTGAGATTCCTCTACTTTTGTATTTTCAATCTGATATTCAGCTTGCTTGGCTTTTTTTGTTACTAATAATTCTGTTTTCCAAGTTTGAAATTTTACAGCATCAACTCCTGCTTCTTTTGCTTTATCTATAAGTTTTTTTGCTAAATTAATATCTCCATTATGATTTACCCCTGCTTCAGCTATTATAAATACACTCATTTTATCTCCAATCTATATTTTAAAAAATATTTAATATCTTGTTTACTTTGTTTTAACCATAAATTATTTAAATAATCATACTTTTCTTTATCATAAATATTACCAGCTATATAAAAAGGCTTAGTTGTTTTTGAAAATTTCTTTTTAAATTTATATAAAGAATCATTTTCGTCACCACTAAGCCCACCTCCTAAAATAAAATATTCTATTCCTAAATTTTTAGCTTCTTCAAATCCTTTATGTAATAAAGCATAATTAGCATTTAATTTATAAGATAATTCACTATTTGCTGATAAATGATAATAACCAAATTCACTAAATATAAAAAAAGCCATAGCAATTATTTCATCATTATATTTCACTTCATATAATTTAACATTTTCTAAATTTAATAAATTATTAAAATAATTTTTCTTAAAAAAATAAAAGTTATCTGCACTATTTTTTTGCATAGTATAATAATATAACTCTATAAATTTATCAATATTTCTACTTTCTATAATTTCTAATTTTTTTAAAGAATTTTTTACTATATTTCTAACTTTTGAAACATAACTACTCATAATATCTTCATTTAAATTTTTAATAACTACATTCCTATCTAAAATACAAAAATCAAATACTTCTTTTGAAAACTCATTAAAAGGATGAAATCTCATAAATTCTGCAATAATATTTTGTTTTTGACACTCTTTTTTATACTTCTCTAATGCATCGTTAATAAAACTTTTATCATTTGTATTAGATACAAATCCACCATATCCATAAGCACTTTCTAAATCATATATTTTTTCTTTAATTTCAATATTACCTACTTTTAAAATTGGTCTTTTTATAGAAATATTATAAAAAGACCAATTTTTTTGTTTATATTTAAATTCAAATATCTCTTCATTTTCTTTTAAATATAACTCTACATATTTTCTATTATAAGAGATATCATTTAATAAATTCAAAGCACTACTCCACTTGGAATATTAACTACTCTATCTTCTAAGAATTCAGAATTACTTAAATCAGTTTTTTGGCACTCTTTATACATAGGAAGTTTATTCATTAAAGCCCAAATAGGTCTAGTCATTACATTGTTTTCATTTGTACATTCTAAAAATTCATCTCTTTTTTGTCTATTTTCAAGTTTTACAGCATTTAGCCAAAAATTACTTTTTGCTTCTTTTGGTTCATCTACAAATATATCACCAAAAAATTCTTTATATTTTTTTGCTAATTCTCTTTTATTTTTTAAATACTTATCAAGATTTTCAAGTTGAGCTAAAAGCAAGGCAGCATTTATATTTGGCATTCTATAGTTATATCCTATTTCATCATGAAAATATTCCCATTTATGAGGAACTTTTGCAGTAGTTGAGATATATTTAAGTTTTTTTGCTATCTCTTCATCATTCGTTACAATTACTCCACCACCACCACTTGTTACTATTTTATTTCCATTAAAACTGAAAACTCCAATTTTTCCAAAAGTTCCAGTATGTTGATTTTTATAAAAACTCCCTAAACTCTCAGCACTATCTTCTACAAGTTCTAAATTCCATTTATCACAAATATTTTTAATTTCATCAATCCTACATGGATGTCCAAAAGTATGCATAGGTACTACTGCTTTGACAACTTTATTTGTAGTTTTATTGATACATTTATTATCTTTTATTTCACAATTTTGCTCTAAAAATTCTTCTAAACTTATAGGACTCATCCCCAATGTATCTAAATCCACATCTACAAAAATTGGTTTTGCTCCTGTATAATTAATTGCATTTGCGGTAGCTACAAATGTAAGAGGTTGTGTAATCACTTCACTATTTTCATCTACCCCTAATACTTTTAATGCTAAAAATAATCCATTCGTTCCATTAACTACTGCAATTGCAAATTTACTTTCTATATAATTTGCTATCCATTTTTCCACCTCCTCTACATATTTCCCTACACTTGATACAAAAGTAGAATCAATACACTCATTTAAATATTTTTTTTCATTTCCTATAAATAAAGGTTCATGTAAAGCTATAAACTTTTTATTTTTATAAATATTCTTAATAAAATTTATAATATTTTCACATTTTTCCATCTAAATATTTCCCTTTTTCTATATGTTTAAATTCAGGTAACATATATTCAAATAATTCCACTATCTCTTCTTTATTCCAATTTAAACTTTTTTTATATCCATCTATTTTATTTAAAAAATACTCAAGTTTTTCATTATCAAAAATAGGTTCATTTTTTATCACACCTAAACCATCAAATCTATCCCAATCAATCACATTTTCATATGTATAAAATTCTTCAAAATCTTTTTCTCCTGTTGTATCACTTTTTGTAAATAAACAAGGCCATTTACCTTTTTTAGGTAAAATTTTTATCATTTCTCTTGCTTCATTTTCATCTTTACATAAATAAGGTTCATACCCTTTCATTTTTAAATAATTTACTGCTATTTCAGAAAAAGTCATTAAATGTAGATTTTCACTAAGTTTTGGAAAAAATATATCTCTATTTTTTCCAAATATTGCACTCATAAGACAAAGTTCACCACTCTCTTTTGGTGTTACAAAATATCTTTTTATATCATTTGGAGCTACTATTGGTTGATTCTTTTCAAGTCTTTTATTAAATGAATGAAGTAAACTTCCATCTGAGAAAGCAACATTTGCAAATCTCGCAGTTGATACATTTATATCTAAACTTCTTCTCATTAAAAAAAGCTCCATTATTCTCTTACTTGCACCCATCATATTTACTGGATTTGTAGCTTTATCAGTTGAAACACAAAAATATTTTTTTGCATTGTTTTGAATTGATTGAAGTAACGTTTTTTCTGTATTTAAAATATTTACTTCTATCATTCTCATAAGAGTAAATGGATCTTTTTCGCTTCTTACATGTTTAAGTGCTGAAAAATTTAATACATAATCAAATTCTTGATTTTTTATAAATGCTTCATATTCAAAACTACCTGCATCAAGTGCAAAAGTCTTAAAATCTCCATCTATATATCCTATACTACTTCTTAAATCTCTTACTACTTCTACAAGATTATTTTCACTTATATCTATCACATATAATTTTTTTGGATTTCTTTTAAAGATCTCTTTTACTGTAGCACTTCCTATACTTCCAGCTCCACCTATTACTAAAAATGATGAATTTGAAATAATACCTTTTAATTCTTTTTCATGTTTTTTAACATCTTCTTCAAAAAGTTCTTTTTTTCTTCCTATTAATTTTAATATTTTCAATTTTTCACCTCAATCTCATTTTTTATTTTTTCAAAAATTTTTTTTCCTATCCCTTTTACATTCATAATATCTTCTATCTTTTTAAAAGAGTGTTTTTTTCTATATTTTATAATTGCCACTGCTTTTGCATGTCCTATCCCTTTTAGAAAATGCAGCTCATCCATAGTAGCTTTATTTATATCTACCTTTGCATATACAAATGATATAAATAATACTAAAAATAATACTATTTTTCTCATATAACATTCCTTTTTATTTTTAAGAATTATACAAAAAAATTATTTCATTTTTCCATAAAAATAATTAGTAGCTTCAATAAATCCATCTACACTACCACAATCAAACCTTTTACCTTTAAACTTATAACCTAATACCATCCCTTTTTTTGCTTGTATAAGTAGTGCATCAGTGATTTGAATCTCTCCACCTTTTCCTGGTTTTGTATCTCTTAAGATATCAAAAATATCTGGTGTTAAAATATATCTTCCTATAATTGCAAGATTACTTGGTGCTTCTTTTGGATCTGGTTTTTCTACCATATCATCTATCATATATACACCATCTTCTATCTCTTTTCCTGCAATTACTCCATATTTACTTGTTTCTTCTTTTGGAACTTCTTCTATAGCTACGATTGAGCATTTGAATTTTTCATAAAGTTTTACCATTTGAGAAAGTACATCACCCTCACATAAATCATCTGCTAAAATTACTGCAAAAGGATTATTCCCTATTAAAGGCTCACCTGTTAAAATAGCATGACCTAAGCCTTTCATCTCTTTTTGTCTAACATAAGTAAATACAGATTCTTCTATCATTTTTGTAGTATCTTCTAGTAGTTGTTCTTTATTTGAACCTTTTATAGAAGTTTCAATCTCTGGAGCATAATCTAAATAATCT
>Ga0256843_1001982_pt1 | contig 15366 bp, 14 predicted proteins | sample AlvinellametaG_FD_191572 | JGI IMG/M metagenome (GOLD analysis project Ga0256843, IMG submission 191572) | Pompeii worm associated microbial communities from hydrothermal vent at the East Pacific Rise, Pacific Ocean - Alvinella | ecosystem: Host-associated > Annelida > Integument > Unclassified ... | reverse complement strand
AAAAAGGAAAGTATAAATGAAAACTATAGGTTTGATAGGTGGTATGAGTTGGGAATCAACTCTATCATATTATAAAATTATAAACCAGTATACAAATGAATTATTAGGTAATCAAAATAATGCTAAATCTATTATATATACAGTGAATTTTGAAGAGATAGAAAAATTACAGCATCAAAACAAATGGAATGAAGCAAGTGAAATTTTACATAATGCTGCTCTTTCATTACAAAATGCAGGCGCTGATTTTATTGTAATATGTACTAATACTATGCATAAACTATTACCACAGATAAAACAAAATATAAATATTCCATTTTTACATATTGCAAAAGCAACAGCAAATGAGATAAAAGCAAATAATATTAAAAAAATTGGATTATTAGGTACAAAATTTACAATGGAAGAAGATTTTTATAAACAAATTTTAATTGATGAAAATCTTGATGTAGTTATTCCAAATCAACAAGATATGGAAATTATCCATAAAATAATTTATAATGAATTATGTTTAGGCTCAATAAAAGATGACTCAAAACAAATATTTATAGATGTTATAAATAAGATGGATAATATAGAAGGTATAATTTTAGGTTGTACTGAAATAGGACTTTTGATAAATCAAAATGACTTTAATAATATAAAAGTTTTTGATACAACAGAAATTCATGCAAAACAAGCTGTTAAATATGCTTTGAATAATTAAGATAACAAATCCTCAATAATATATAGGAATAACCCTAAATATAAATTTAATCAATTTTTTATTAAAGACTTGTTAGTATAATATGATTATACAAAGAAAAGGTAAATATGAAAAGTTTAATAGTAATTACATTTATTATTAGTATTTTTGTTGTTGGATGTGGATATAAAACAAATCCAATATATGTTGAAAATAACAGTACAAAGAGTAGCAAATGATTTATGATTATGTAATAATTGGGTCTGGAGTAGCAGGTTTAAATGCAGCTAGATATATTCCCAAAGAAAAAAAAGTTTTAATAGTATGTAAAAAATCACCATGGGAATGTAATACATTTTTTGCACAAGGTGGAGTAGCAGCTGCTGTTAATAAGGCAGATATTCCATCTCATGTTCAAGATACATTGACAGCTGGAGTTAATTTAAATGATAAAAAAGCAGTTGAATTTTTAAGTGAACATTCTATAGATGTAATAAAAGATCTTGTTGATTCAGGTATGAATTTTGATACCAACAAAGAGGGTAATTTAGCATATACTAAAGAAGCAGCTCATAGTAAAAGTAGAATATTACATGCAGATGGTGATGCAACAGGAAGAGAACTTCATATGTTTTTATTAAAAAACTGTCCACATGAAATAAAAACAAATTCAATTGTAATAGATATTTTAGTTAAAAATAAAATAGCTTATGGTGTACATATTTTAAATGAAGATAAAGATGAAATAATATATGCTCATAATACTATAATTGCAAGTGGTGGAGTAGGGTCTATATATAGATACCATACAAATTCTACAACAATTGCAGGAGATATACAAGGTATATGTTTAGAAAAAAATATCAAATTAAAAGATATGGAGATGATGCAATTTCATCCAACAGTATTTGTAGATAGTCCAGATGCAAGAAAACAGCTTTTAACAGAAGCTCTAAGAGGTGAGGGTGCTATTATTGAAGATGAAGATGGTTATGCATTTTTAAAAGATTATCATAAAGATGCAGAATTAGCACCAAGAGATGTGGTTAGTCGTGCTATTTTTGATTATGCTTTAAGAACTGAATCAAAAATATATCTTTCATTTAAAAATTTTGATAAACAATTTTTCAAAAAAAGATTTCCAAATATTTATAAAGATTTAAAAGATTGTGGATTTGATTTACCATTTGAAAGGGTGCCAATAAGTCCTGCTTTTCATTATAGTATGGGTGGAATAGAAGTTGATTTAAATTCAAAAGTAGGAAGATATGAAAATCTTTTTGCTATTGGTGAAGTAGCTTGTACAGGTGTACATGGAGCAAATAGATTAGCTTCAAATTCACTTCTTGAAGGTCTTGTTTTTTCAAAATCATGTGTTGAATATGCACTTAAAAATGATTTTAAAATAGATGAAGATAAATTAAAAGATATAAAACAACCTTATTATGAATTACAAAAAAAAGGTGATAAAGCAATAAAAAATTCTTTAAGAGATTTAATGTGGAAAAAAGTAGGAATTGTAAGAACAAGACAAAATCTTATTGATACATTGGATGAAATCAATTCTTATTTAGAAGAAGACCTTGGACGATTACTATATTTAAGGTTACTTACGGCAAAATCTATTATTCAAAGTGCTATTGATAGAAAAGTATCAATTGGAGCACATTTTATCAAGGAGAATCAATGTTAAAACTATTATTACTTAGTTTTATTAGTGTATTTGCATTTGCAAATGGGACAGCAGAACATGCTGTAAGCACAACACCAGATCTAACAATGACTTGGGTTGGTATAGCATCTCTTGCTATATTTATTATAGGTTACTATTTTGTAGCTACTGAAGAAAAATACCATATAGATAAGGCAAAGCCAGCTTTACTTAGTGGAACATTCTTATTTATCTTAATTGCAACTTATTATGCTATTAATGGTTTAGATATGAATCTTGTACACAATGAAGTTAAACATCTTATACTAGAAATTGCAGAAATTTTCTTCTTCTTATTTGTAGCTATGACATATATTGAATCAATGATTCATATGGGTGTATTTGATAGATTAAAATACAATCTTGTATCAAAAGGTTACACATACAAAAAACTTTATTGGCTTACTGGATTTTTAGCATTTTTTATCTCTCCTGTAGCAGATAACCTTACAACTGCACTTATTTTATCAACTGTTTTAATTACAATTGAAAAAGAAAATAGACATTTCTTAGTACCAGGAGCAATTAATATTGTTGTTGCTGCAAATGCAGGTGGTGCATGGTCTCCATTTGGTGATATTACAACACTTATGGCATGGACAGCAAATAAAGGAACATTTGTAGATTTCTTATACTTATTCCCTGCTGCATTTATTGGTTATTTAATAACAGCATTCTTATTAAGTATGACTGTACCAAATACAAAACCACATTTTGATGCTGCTACAGAATCAAAACCTGAAATGAGTAAAGGTGCAACTACTGTAATTGGACTTGGAGTATTTACTATTGTTTGTGCTGTATTAGGACACCAATTCTTACACCTTCCAGCTATGTGGGGTATGATGTTTGGTTTAGCTTTACTTAAAATGTATGCATATAGACTTAAAAGAGTTCATAAAACTGACTTTGATGTATTTGGAGCAATGGCAAAAGTTGAAAATAATACTCTAATGTTCTTCTTTGGTATTTTAGCTTCTGTTGGAGCATTATACTTTATAGGATGGTTAGCATTAGCTTCTCATGTTTATGATCCATCTGTACTAGGACCAACAATATCAAATATCTCTGTTGGTTTCTTAAGTGCTGTAGTTGATAATGTTCCTGTAATGAGTGCTGTTTTAAAAGCATCTCCTGAAATGGCACATTCTCAATGGATGTTAGTTACAATGACAGCTGGTGTTGGTGGAAGTTTAATTTCATTTGGATCTGCTGCTGGTGTTGGTGTTATGGGTAAATTACCAGGTATTTATACATTTGGTTCTCATATGAAATTTGCATGGACTATTCTTGTTGGTTATATTGTATCAATTTGTATATGGTATGTTCAATTTGAAATGTTTGGTATTGGCGCTCAATATTAATAACTAATAAAAAAATATATAAAAGGAGATGATTTTTATCATCTCCTTTTTTTATGTCAAATTGCAATAAAACTAAAATAAATACAGATTATTTGATATAATACTTTTATGATACTCCACTTAGATTTAGATTGCTTTTTTGCAAGTGCTCATAGAATAAATAATAAAAAATTACAAAATATTCCAATAGCTGTTGGTGGACGATCAAATTTAAATATATTTGATAATAAAAAACAAAAAAGAGTACTTAGTAATATCCAAGGGGCATTTACATCATCTATATTAAGTACAAATGAAAATCAAACATTTGATGAATATTTTAGAGATGAAAATGGTAAAATAAGAGGAATAATTACAACATCTTCTTATGAAGCACGAGCATATGGTGTAAAAACTGCAATGAGTGTATCTCAAGCTATTTCATTATGTCCAAATCTAACAGTGATACCACCTAATTATCCACTATATCATGACTTATCTAATAAGCTTAGAATATTACTTGAAAAAGAACTTCCAAGTGTTGAGCAGTTTAGTATAGATGAATTTTTTACAGATGCTAGTGGCTGGATAAAAGATGAAGATATATTTGAATTTGCAATTAATTTAAAAAATAAAATATTAAATGAATTAGGTTTGCCTATTTCTATAGGAATATCAAAAACAAAATGGATAGCAAAACTAGCAACTACAGATTCTAAACCTAGTGGAATAAAACTTGTAAAAGAAGATGAAGTAGAAGAATATATTAAAAATAAGCCTATTTCTGAATTTGCTGGTATTGGTAAAGCATATCAAGAAAGATTAATAAAATATAATATTAAAACTCTAGGAGATATAAAAAAGCATAAAGATTTATTTTATTCATGGAAAAAGCCTGGTATTCAACTTTATAATAGAGTATGTGGTATTGATAATGAATCATTATCTCATACAAGTAATAAAAAATCATTAGGTTTAGGACGAACTTTTGATCCATTGAATAATAGAGATGAAATAAGAAGAAGAATATCTATACTTTGTAGGCATTTGAGTTTTATTGCTCTAAAAAATAATTTATATGCTACAACATATTCTATAAAAGTAAGATATGAATTTGGATTAAAAGTAAAAGATAGTATAAATGCAAATAGATTATTTAATGAAATATTATTTAAACAAAAAATAGTAGAGTTATTTGATAAAATAGATATACATAAAACTCATAATATAATACAGTTAAATATTACACTTAGTAATTTTACTAATGAAAAAAATATAACATTAGATTTATTTAATTATGAAGAAGATAATAAACAAAAAGAGCTAACTAGTAGTATGCAAAAACTTAGATCAAAATTTGGAATAGATATTATAAAAAGTGCTAATGAGATGTAAGTAACATCTCATCTAGCTATTAAAAGTGGTAAAATACACCTGCATATGCACCACTGATAGTTATATCAGAATTGAAATCATCAACATCATCAATAGTTAAGTTTTCTGTTCTAACTCCTGCTGTTGCTCCAAGACCAAATGAAGTTTGATAAACAATACCAGCTTTCATATCTGTAATTTTATTACCACTTAAAGAGATATATGACATGTCAGCTTCTGCACTTAAACCTGTAAATGGTAAATCAAATCTTCCTTTTGCATATAGCATAGGAATAGTTGCATTAAAGCTTTTGTTTGTTTCATTTATTTTAACACTACCATCAATTGTTTTTAAGTTAAAACCTAAATCTACATTAATCCAATTGTCAAGTATTCTCCAATATGCAATAACATCAGTTTGGTCTAAAGTAATTTCAGATTTAACATTAGTATCTACAGTATATTCTTTGTTATTAAATTCAATTTTAGTATTAATTTTATTTGATGCATCATCAGTATAATTTGTTTGTTGAATTTTAACATTTGGTAATAGTGGAATAGGGTGATCTAAATATGCCCAAAAAAAGCTATTTGTTGTACTTGAACCATAACCTAAATCTTTTTCAACATCAATAGAAGTAGAACCATCTTGAATATCTCCACTCATACTTGATGACCATGTTGCAATACCAGCTTCAGCACCTAAAAAATCTGCTTGAGCAGATATTGCTAATAATGAAGCACAAACTGTACTTAATATAATTTTTTTCATAATAATTCCTTTTGTATTTTATATATTGTTAATTTTAGCAAATTACTACTTTGTAACTATTGAAAAAGTAAGTTTGCTTATTTCTGTGTGTTGTTTTATAAAACTATTTAACTCTTCAAGAGTAAGATTATTTATATTTTCTAATTCTTTTTTAGTATAATCAAAAGGTAAATTTTTATAATATAAATTAAAAGCTTTACTTAATCTTTGAGAGAAGGTTTCAGTTCTTAGTGGTTCACTACCACTTAAAAATAATTTTGCTGAATCTAATTCTTCTTTTGTTACACCATTTGATATAAATTCATCTACTATTTTGATAACCATATCTTGTGCTTTTTTAGTATTTTTTATTTCTGTTTGTAAATAACCTGTAAAATTACTATGTGATTTTTTATATGTAAAATATCCATATACACTATATGCAAGACCATTTTTCACTCTTATTTCTTCCATTAATCTACTTCCAAAGCCACTGGAACCAAGTATAAATGAGGCTACTTTTGCTTTGTATAATTCTTTTGAATCAAAGTTTATATCTAATGGAGCAGCAAAATATATATAAGATTGTTCTGTATCTTTTTTAACACTAATAGATTTTGCATCTTTATTAATATTTATTTTTGATATTTCATTATTAATTGCTGTAGTATCTAAATATTTAAATATATTAATCAAATCATTTTGAAGTGTATCTTTATTTATATTTCCACCACTTACAACTATAAGATTATTTATATTTAATATTTCATGTAATCTTTGTTTTACATCATCTATAGATATTTTTAAAATATCATCTTTATTTCCTATTGAACTATTTTTTAATGCTGTATCTTTGTATATAGCAGACTTTAAATTTGAAGAAGCAATAAAATCAAAATCATCTTGCTTTTGTGCTAATTTACTTAAAGTAATATTTTTAATTTTATCTAAAGTTTCTTGTGAAATATTTGGATTTTTTAATAATTGTTTTAAGTATTTCATTGCTTTAGTATATTGTTCATTTAAACATGAAATCTCAATTACTACTGTTTCTAAGCCAATATTTGCATCTATTTCGATTGCATTATTTTCTAGTTTACTTGCAAATTTAACAGCACCTTCTTTTAATGTACCTTCGTTTAGCATTTTAGTAGATATATTTGTTAGTCCTGATAAGTTTGTATCATTTATATAACCTGAGTTTTTAAATACTAATTGTAAGTTAAAAATAGGTAATTTATCAAATTTATCAAATAAAATTGGTACTTCGTGATTATTATATTTTATATTATTTAGTGTTATGCTCATTATGCTTCCTTGGAGTATAAAAAATATTAGTATGAAAAAAACAAAAGTTTTTTTCATTTTTTAGAATCTTTCTAAAATATTGTAAGCTGTATCTCTTTTTGCTGGATTTTCATCTATATCTTTGATTAGTCTTATCATCTCTTCTTGATTCATACTATTTTGTGTTCCAGCAGCACTTACTACATTTTCTTCCATCATAGTACTTCCTAAATCATTTGCACCAAATTTTAGTGCCATTTGACCTATATAACTACCTTGAGTTACCCATGAACTTTGAATATTTTTAAAATTATCTAAATACAATCTTGCAACTGCTAATAATCTAAGATAAGCATTAGGTGAAAGAGCAGGAATATTTGGTAATTCTTGTGCTAATTTTGTATTTGAACTTTGAAATGACCACATAATATATGCTCTAAATCCACCAGTTCTATCCTGTAGTTGTCTAATACTATCCCAATGTCCAATTATTTGCTCAAAAGTTTCAACTGTACCATACATCATAGTAGCTGTTGATTTAACACCAACATTATGTGCTGCTTCATGAACTCCTATCCAATCTTTTACATCAAGTTTCTTTGGAGCTATGATATCTCTTACATCATCATTTAATATCTCAGCACCAGCTCCAGGAATCGAACTAAGTCCTTTTGCTTTTAATCTGCTAATAACTTCACTATATGTTAACTTTGATATTCTTGCAATATAATCAATCTCAATAGCAGAAAATCCATGAATAGTAATTGTTGGATATTTTGTTGCAATATGTTCTACTAAATCTTCATAAAATTCTATTCTAAGTTTTGGATGAACTCCACCTTGGAATAATATTTGAGTTCCACCAATTTCTAATAATTCATCTATTTTTTGATCAATTTCTTCGTATGTCAGTACATAAGCATCATTATCTTTTTCATGTCTATAAAAAGCACAAAATTTACAATCAACCCAACAAATATTTGTATAATTTATATTTCTATCTATCACAAAAGTAGTTACTTTTTTGGGATGAAGTTGAGCTTTTCTAGTACTTGCTAGTTTTGATAATTCAAGTAAAGAAGCATTATTTAATAAATCTAAGGCTTCTTGATTTGTTAATCTTTTAAAGTTATTTTCCATTAGAAACTACTTCCTATACTAAATTCAAAGTTTGATGTTTTATCACTATCTTCATCTGCTGGATTATATGCTCTTGAGAATATAAATTGTATTGGTCCAACAGGAGAATACCAGTTTATAGAAGCTCCATATCCTGATTTTTTAACATCTGAAAATGAATCTTCACCAATCATTCCAACATCAGCAAATAAAGCCCATCTCATTTTAGCTTTTGGTAAAAGAGGAAAACTTAATTCAATAGAATTTGTATTTAACTTTTTATATGGATGGTTGTCTTTATCATCAGCTTGGAATGCATAAGATTTATAACCTCTAAGACTAGAAGGTCCTCCTAAAGAGAAAGATTTTCCTTGAATATTACCTAAATCATTAAGAACATAAGCAGCTGTTTTAAATCTAAATATTGCATCATAGTTTATATACTCTTCTAAACCTAAAAAGTATTTAAAATAAAATGAATTTTGAATATAATGTGCATCTCCACCTATACCTGCATATTGCATACTTGCACCAACTTTTACACCAGCTCTTGGTACATAATAGTCATCTGTATTATTAAAACTAATATATGGAGTAATAGAACTTGTAACATAAGAATCATCAAGTGCTGTATTTATACTATATGATAAATCTTCTTTTTCTAATGCATAAGTTGTACCAACTCTTGTATTTCTATTTAAAGATCTTCCTATTCCTAAACTAAGCCCTGTAGTATCAGTTGTTTCATCACCATCTGTTGATGTATCTGAAGCATCAATAGTTGATGATTTTTTATAAATATTTATACTTCCATTATAAATACTATCATATAATGCAGGATTTCTAATAGATATATTTGCTGTGTCTTTTTTCCCTGAATGTTCAAAAGCTAATCCTAAATCAATACCTGATCCAAATATATTTTTATCATTAACACTTGCATTTAATAACCAACCATCATAAGAACTATATCCACCACCAAATACTAAACTACCTGTTGGAGCTTCTTTTACATCTACAATTAAGTCAATTTTATCTTTGGATACTCTTTTTTTAGTTATTTTTACACCTTGGAAAAATCCAGATCTTTGTAATTTACTTTTTGAATCTTTAAAATCTGTAAGGTTAAATAAATCTTTAGGTGCTAAATATACATTTCTTCTTATAACTCTATCTAATGTTCTTGAATTATTAGTAATTATAACATCATTGATATATACTTTATCACCTTCAATTACATTTAGGATAATATCAGCTGTGTGATCTTTTTTATTTTTTCTAATATCATATTTAACTTTAGTAAATGCATAACCTTTATTAGCTACTTGAGTTTTTATATAAGTAACATCTTTTCTAAGTTTTTCGATATTGAAAACTTTGTCTTTTTTTAGTTTTAAATTTTCCTCTATCTCTTTTTTTGAAACAATTTTTTCATTTACATATAATAATATTTTATTTACTTTATATTGAGAACCTTCATTTATTACATAGTCAACTTCTGCACTATTTGTATTGAAGTTTATTGAAGCATATGCTGGTTTTACTTTTACATCTAAGAAACCATGTTTGAAATAAGTATCTTTTACTCTTAGTGAATCATATTGTAATTGAGATAGTTGCATAACACCATCACTTTGTCCAAACCACCAAGAAATTAAATCTTCTTCTTTATTTGCAATACTATCGTCTAGTAAATCAGTATCTAATGATTTAGCACCAATGAAATTATTTTTTTTGATTAGTATTTCATCACCTTTATTTACATTAAAAGTTACAGATACACTTTGTTTATTTATTGTTTTTATATCTACTTCAACAACAGAGTGAGCATAACCTTCTAGTTTAAGCTGTTCAAGTAATAATTTCTTTGCTTTTTGTATTTTAGCAGGAGTGTACATATTTCCTTTTGCAATACCAATAGATGTATATAATGATTTTAAATCATCTTCTCTTGTTTTGTATCCTGTCATAGATAAATTTATAATAAATGGTTTTTCAGTAAATTTAAAAACTATAGATTTATTTTGTTCATAAACTTCAATATCATTGAAATAATTAAATTCATAAAATTTTTTAATAGCATTGTTTATATCTTCATCAGAATAGTTATTACTATTTTGATTACTGATGATTTCATTTGCAATTTTATTGGATATTTGAGTTAGACCCTCAAATTTTATATTGTTAGTTAGGTTTTGAGCATTTAAGCTAAGTCCTAATACTAGTATAGATGATAATAATTTCAATTAACTTTCCTTTGAAAAAAATAGTATTTAGTATATCTAAAACTATATAATAGGTAAATTAAGATAAAATTCTAAAAAATAATAATAATTTATGAGGTGTATTTTGGTATTTGGAATAGTTGGGCTTGGATTAATGGGTGGATCATTTGCTAAAGCAATAAGAAAATATAATGTTAGTACAAAAATAATAGGATATGATTTAAGTAAAAATAATCAAAAAGAAGCATTAGAGTTAAATTTAGTAGATGAATTATGTAATATTGAAGATTTAAAACAATGTGATGTAGTGATTTTAGCAATTCCTGTAGATGCAATTATTGCTTTTTTACCAAATTTAATAGGATGTAAAAAAGAAACTACAATTATTGATTTTGGAAGTACAAAAGAATTGATAGTTAAAAATATACCAAAAGAGATAAAATCAAATTATATACCAGCACATCCGATGACAGGAACTGAAAAATTTGGTCCAAGTGCAGCTATTGATAATTTATATGAAAATAAAATTATGGTTTTATGTGATATTGAAAAATGTGAAGAATCACATAAAACAAAAGCTATAGATATATTTACAAAAATAAATATGAATCTTGTTTTTATGGACTCAAAAGAGCATGATGTTCATGCTTGTTTTATATCTCATTTACCACATGCTCTATCATTTTCACTAGCAAATACAGTTATGAGTCATGAAGACCCTCAAAATATTATATCACTTGCTGCAGGTGGATTTAAAGATATGAGTAGAATTGCAAAATCATCACCAGCAATGTGGACAGATGTATTTAGACAAAATAAGAAAAATTTATTAGAAGCTATAGAATTATATGAAGAACAATTAAGTTTATTTAAAAGTATGATAAAAGAAGATAAATATGATGAAGTATATGCTTTAATAAAAAAAGCTAATACTTTACATAAAATATTATAAATTATATAATTTGGACTTGATTTCTTCCTAATTCTTTTGCTTTATATAGAGCCATATCGGCTCTATTTCTAATATCATCAATATCTTCATCACTATGTTTTAACATAGAAACACCAACACTTACTCTTAAATCTATTTGTTTATTATCTCCTGTTGTAAAAAATAAATTTTCAATAGCTAATCTTATTTTATTTGCTACAAGTAAAACACCTTCTTCTTGTGTATTTGGTAATGCTACAGCAAATTCTTCACCACCAATTCTACCTAAAATATCGCTTTTTCTTACAATAGTATTTAATGTTCGTGCAATAAGTTTTAAAGCTTCATCTCCAGTACTATGTCCATAGGTATCATTTATTGATTTAAAATGATCAATATCAATCATTAAAAATCCTAATGACTTTCCTTCTCTTTTACAATAAGGAACCATTGATTTAGAAGAGTCAAAAAAACTTCTTCTATTTTTAATACCTGTTAATGAATCTGTAGTAGCTAAAACTTGTAATCTTATATTTATATCTTTCAACTCTCTTGTTCTTTTATCAACTGCATCTTCAAGTATATTTTGATATTCTCTTAATCTTCTTTCTTGATCAAATACTTTTATAGTATCTAAAATCATTAATTCAAAATCATATAAATCTAGCTCTTTTGGAATAATTCTATAAATAGATGATTCATTGATAATATTTGCAATAATTTGAGTATTTAAATTATCTGAAAATAATATATTTTTAGTATAAGGAGAGTGCTTATAAAAATCAATTAAAAATCTTTCATCTGCTTTTGTTGAAAAACTATATGATGAAATAGTCATTAAAATATTATTTCCATTTGCAATATTTTCAAAAGAATGCATTAAAGCTTCTTCGGCTGTTTTATATGTATAAACGATATAATTACTATCAATTATTCTTGAAATTTTGTCTTCTAATTTTGTTAATATTTCATCGCTACTATCAATACACATAATAATACTTTTACTCATATCTTTAGCCTTTTTTAGTTTTTTTGTTTTGAATACGTTACTAATATTCCTGATAATATTACTAAAATTATACCAATAAGAATATAAAGTGTTGGAAAATTATCTCCTAAAAGTAAACCTAAAAAAATTGAAAAAATAATATTTGTATATCCTATAGTGCCTACAATACCACCTTTTGCAAGGGAATAAGCTTTTGTCATTGTAAATTGAGAAACAGTAGCACTAAGACCTAATCCAAGAATATAAAGCCAATCATAGCCATTTGGCATAGTAAATGGAGCTAAAAAGAAATCAAATTTACTATTTGTGTAAAAATTACTCAAAATCATTATAATTATAGGACCTAATGTTCCAGCAGACATAAATGATAATACAATAATTCTAGTATCGTAATATTTTTTTAATTCCCTTATTGAAGTATATGCTAGTCCAGCACCTATACCACTTAATATACCTAAATAATCTGTTTTACTTAGATTATTTAAGTCTGCACCTGTAATAAATACTATTCCAATAAAACCAACAAATACACCACTCCATGCTCTTAATGATAGTTTTTCTTTTAATAAAAAATAAGAAAAAATAGCTGTAAATATAGGAGATGTTTTTGTAAATGTTTGAGCTTCAGCTAAAGGGATATTGGCAATATTATAAAAATACATAAGAAGTGCAACCATTCCAATAAAACCTCTAGCAAATAAAAGTAGTGGTTTACCACCTGTTTGAACTACTGGAACTTTATATATTGCATATGAAATAATTATCAATCCTGTAATATTTCTAAAAAAAACAATTTCCACTGATGATATGCTTGAGCTTAATAATTTTGCAAATGCACCAGTGATTGCAAATAATGCAGATGCTATTAACATATATTTTATGGCTGTTATTAATTCTTTATTTGTATTGTTGTTCATAAGGCGAAGTGTATTGAGTTTTTGTTTATGTATCTCTTAATCATTAATTAGATATAATAAATATATGAATTATATAACATTAGAACAAATTAATCATTACCTTGATAATTATACACACTTAAAAGATATAGCAATTGCTTTAACTATATTTTTTGTTTTTATTTATTTGAGAAAAGTATTTACTAAATATGTAGTTAAGTTTTTATCTGCAATGGCATCAAAATCAAAAAATGATATTGATGATAAATTTTTATTAATTATTATTGAACCAATTAGATTTTTATTTATTATTATAGGCTTTAAAATAGCAATAAGTTATGCTCAATATAGTAGTGAATATATAAATTTAATTATAAAATCATTATTAATATTTGTTATTTTTTGGGTTATTTATAGTTCTGTTACTGTATTTAAAAGTTCAATTGAAAAATTTGCATTAAATTTTGGAAATGAATTACATCAAGAACTTAGTTTGTTTATAATAAAAGCTATAAGAATTTTTATATTTGTTTGGGCATTTGTTATGATACTTCAAGTATGGAATATAAATGTTAGTGCATTTATCGCTTCTCTTGGGCTTGGTGGTTTAGCATTTGCACTTGCTGCAAAAGATACAGCAGCAAACTTATTTGGTGGATTAACTCTACTTGCTGATAAATCATTAAAATTAAATGACTGGATAAAAGTAAATTCAACAGAAGGTGTTGTAGAAGATATTGGTTTAAGAACTACTAAAATAAGAACATTTGAAAAATCTCTTATTACTGTACCAAATCAAATTCTAGCTAACTCTCCTGTTGAAAACTTTAGTAGAAGAGGTATAAGAAGAATTAAATTTAGAATAGGACTTACTTATGAGACAAGTGCTGATACTATTTTAAAAATAAAACAAGATATTACAGATATGTTAAAATCACATCCAGATATTGCACAAGATGCAACTATGCTTGTTAAATTTGATAAATTTGAAGATAGTAGTTTATCTATTTTTATATATACTTTTACATCTACAGCAAATTGGGATAGGTATTTAAGTATTAAAGAAGATGTAAATATTAAAATAATGCAAATTGTAGAAAGTTATGATAGTGATTTTGCATTTAATTCACAAACTATTTATTTAAAAAAGGAAGATTAAAATGAATAAATTAAAAAAAATATTTATAAGTTTATTTATAGCAACTAGTTTATTTGCTAGTTATGAAAATGATAATGAAACTTTAGGAAATATTGCATTACAAGTAGGTGTATTTAAAAGTAAATTGAATGGAGAAATTAAAAATTCAAAAAATGATGTTAATTTTAAAAATGATTTAGGTTATGATGAATCTAAAAATATAAATACTTTTGCACTTGATCTAAAAAATGATATTTCATGGCTTCCAAATATAAATATATCATATTTTAAGCTTAATGATTCAGCAATCAATACTCTTCAAAGTAGTAAAAATATTGCAAATGTAGATATAAATGGTAGTATTTCTTCAACGGTTAATTATAGTGAAATAAATACTATAATGTATGGATTTTTATATCAAGGACCATTTGAATTTGACTTTGGATTAAACTTTAAAAAAATAGATTTTACTCAAAAAATAGAAGAAAATAGTGGATTGCAAAGAAATATAACTATAGTTGGTCCAACTAGTATAATAGTAATTCCTTATTCTGCATTAAAATTAAATTTAGATTTTATAGATACAGTTTTAATGGCTAAAATAAGTATGTTATCTTTTGGAGATAATGAAGCAAAGGATTATGAATATTCAATCAATTATAGAGTGATGAGAAATATATATTTATCTTATGGATATAAATATAATTCATTCAAAACAACAAATAATAATAATAGCAATGAGATATATGATGTTAATATAAAAGGTAATTATATATCTTGTAAAGTATTATTTTAAATATTAGGAACAAAATGACAAAAATAGCATTAATAGGACAACCAAATGTTGGTAAATCTTCACTTTTTAATAGAATTGCAAAAAAAAGAGTTGCAATAGTA
>Ga0256843_1001981_pt1 | contig 15370 bp, 14 predicted proteins | sample AlvinellametaG_FD_191572 | JGI IMG/M metagenome (GOLD analysis project Ga0256843, IMG submission 191572) | Pompeii worm associated microbial communities from hydrothermal vent at the East Pacific Rise, Pacific Ocean - Alvinella | ecosystem: Host-associated > Annelida > Integument > Unclassified ... | reverse complement strand
TAGTTGTCGCTTAAATTCTTCCGTAAATTTACGCCTTTTTTGAATTTGTCTTATATCTGCTTTCATAAGTTGATAGTTTATAAAAACGGTCAACCTATATCAGGGACGTACAACTTCCAGCATCAAACTTCCGGCTTCCGGCATATCCAACCACCCAAGGCACCTAAGGAACACAGAAGGATTTTTTAGCCGCTGGTTGTTTATTTAAAATTTATTGTTTCTGATGTTTTTCTTATCTTTTTTATTCTGTTATTTATAAATGTATATTTTAAAATGAAATTTACCCTTTATAATTTGCTAATTTCCATATTATATATAAAATAAAGAGAATACTAAGAACAAAAATCATCATATAAATTCCTTCTCCCACAGCTTGTCCTGTAAACAATTTATGGTGAATTAGTTTTGATATCAATCTGAAAAAGCCGAAAATAATTAGTAAAAAAGCCGGAATATTAAATAAACTGCCGGGTGTCTTGTTGGTTACTTTTGAAAAACTTTCTAACCATAATTTTATTAAATTTTCCAACTCGCTTAAAGATATTTTAAAATATTCCGTATAATTTTTTTCGATAAAATTCGTGTCGAATAGAGGAATATCATTGACAGTTATAATATTTCCATTCTCATCTTTCAGGTCCGGAAAAACCCTTCCTTCTTGATTAATACTTGGATCCAAAATCATTACATAATCTTTTCTGAAACAAACCGTGCCACCCCATTCAAAACCTTGCAAATCCTTCCCTATTAATTTACCGGAACGAATTTCTTTTAATAAAGGAAGTATTTCATTTATCCAAATCTCTTTCTGTTTGAAACTAAAAATAAATTTGGATAATAAATTGCCATAGGACTTTTTATGATATTTTAATAATGCATCTGCAAAAATATGCTTTGACTTATTCATATATTCTTTTTTTGGCTTTTGGCTGTTAGCTTTTGGCTATTTTTAATTTTTCATTCTTCATTTTTCATTTTTTTAAACCACCCAAGACACCGAAGTTCTTTTTAGCTGTTTGCTTTCTCTTGTTTTTGACACTGATTTACGCAGATGAAACGGATTACACGGTTATTTTTTCCGCTGCCGCACGTCCCGAAACTTCGGGACTTTCGTGTGGCATTCATCCATAACATTCAAATATAACAATATTTTTTTAGATTTTAATCTTGCTGTTGGCTGTTTTTCTATTAGCTTTTTGCTTTTGACTGTTTTCTACAAAGATTTCGCCCCCAAAGGGGCTTGCCTTTCTACTTAATACTTTTAATAAAAAAAAAGAGACTGCCTTGTGACAATCTCTTTTGGTACCCGCGCCCCGAAGTGTCGGGAGGATACAAACTCCTAACCCTCGGAGCCGAAATCCGATGCGCTATTTCCCGAAACATCGGAACGTCACGATACTTCTTATTCTTAAAAAATTATATACAAAAAAGAGACTGCCTTGTGACAATCTCTTTTGGTACCCGCGGAGGGATTCAAACCCCCAACCCTCGGAGCCGAAATCCGATGCGCTATTCAGTTGCGCCACGCGGGCAGGTTAGGCTTGCATATTTCGTCTGCAAAAATATGGCTTCTACAGATATGAAACAAATTTTTTACGACAATTTTTCTTTAACGATCTGAGCAATTATACTGCCGTCGGCTTTACCTGCCATTTCCTTATTGGCAATCCCCATCACTTTGCCCATGTCTTTCATGCTTTCGGCACCAATCTGGGTAATGATATCTTCAACCACCGCCGTAATCTCTTCTTTTGACATTTGCTTGGGTAAAAATTGCTCTATCACCGCCACTTGATCCAATTCGGCTTGGGCTAAATCTTCCCGGTTTTGCTGGCTGTAAATTTCGGCACTGTCTCTGCGTTGTTTTACCATTTTTTGCAAGAGTTTCATTTCGTCGGCTTCCGTTAATCCGGCATCTCCACCTTTTGTTTTTTCTAATAAAATAGCCGATTTAATGGCCCTCAAAGCCTCTAAAGCTGTTTTATCTTTGGCTTTCATGGCAGTTTTGAGCTGCTCCATTACTTTTTTTTCTAAACTCATAATTTTGTTTTTTTGTTAATCTACATTGTCATTTAAAAACGAATTACTATCGCTCAATTTGAAATTTCCGTCCAAATCCATTTCTATTTTGTGCACATCGGCAGATGATTTGGGACTTAAGTCCACCTCAATCCCTTTTTTGCGAAAAGCCGGTTCATCACTGATATTGTTTTCCAAAATTTTAGTGGTATAAGTCTTGATATAGTCTTTACGCTTTTTTTTGAGCTTAAACGCTTGCTCCAAAGGCAATTCGGTTAAATCTTCCACTTCATTGATATCAACATTATTCTTTTCTTCTTCGTTAAAATTGAATAACAAAGGTTGTTGAACGGTTTTTTCGTGCACCGTTTTGGGCGCCTCTTCTTCAACAGATTCTTCCTTTCTAATCAATTTGATAGGGCTTTCTTGTTCAACGGGGTTTATGTCTTGAACATTTTCATGAGCTTCCACTACTGGACTTTCTACTGCTTCTTCAGTTTTTTCTTCAAACAATGTGGTTCCCACAAACGGAATTTCTTCACTGACAGAAACAGGCTCTTCCGGGGTATAATCCGCTTGATTTTCGCTAACTGTTTCTACGGTGGTAAATTCTTCGTCGGTTAATACGTGAACTATTTTGTCGGGTTCGGCATTGCTGATCAAATCTTGTTGATTTTTGTTAAATCCGGTAGCAATAATGGTTACGGAAATGGCATCACCCAAACTCTCATCTTCACCGATACCCATAATAACATCGGCATTGTGTCCGGCTTCCGCTTGAATAAAATCGTTGATTTCGCTGATTTCGTCAATAGTGATCTCTTGGGTTCCGGAAACAATCAATAATAAGACGTTTTTGGCACCGGTTATTTTATTATCATTGAGCAAAGGCGAATCCAAAGCTTGAATAATCACTTCGTGCGAGCGATTTTCTCCACTGGCTTTGGCCGATCCCATAATGGCGGTTCCACTGTTTTCCAATACGGTTTTGACATCTCTAAAATCGACGTTTACCATATAATTATGTGTAATGACTTCGGCAATGCTGGTAGCTGCCGATGCCAAAACTTCATCAGACTTGGCAAAGGCTTGCTTATAAGTCAGATTACCGTATATCTCACGCAGTTTGTTGTTATTGATAATAATGAGTGAATCGACATATTCGCGCAGATTTTCAATACCTTTTTGGGCATACAAATTGCGTTTTTTGCCTTCATAGGTAAACGGACTGGTAACGATACCCACGGTTAATATCCCCATTTCTTTAGCCAATTTGGCAATAATGGGAGCCGCACCGGTTCCGGTGCCTCCGCCCATACCGGCAGTGATGAAAATCATCTTGGTATTGTTTTCCAAAATACTCTTAATGGCATTGATATCTTCAATAGCCGCCCGCTCACCGATTTCAGGGTTGGCACCTGCTCCCAAACCTTCGGTTAAGCTTTTACCGATTTGTATTTTGATAGGCACCGGACTTTTTGACAAGTCTTGCGAATCGGTGTTTATCACCACAAAATCGACGTCTTTAATACCTTTTTGATACATATAATTTACGGCGTTGCTACCTCCGCCACCTACTCCGATTACTTTGATGACATTTGATCTGTTTTTTTCCAAATCAAATTCTAAATTTAAATTGAAATCGTTCATTTTTTTGGGTTTTAAATTTTTTTAATCTAACTATTTTTGCATACCTGTTACACTAAATGCTTCATTTGTTCCTGCCCTCTCCTCTACTCCAATTTTTTGATAAAATCCATTACCGTATCAAAAATGGAAAATTTTCTTTTTTCTTGAATGGTTTCGGTTTTTTGAGGTTCGTTATCTTCAACAGTTTTGTCTGCATTATTTTCACTCTCTGCACTAACGGACATGTCTTCCTCTTGATTTTTTTCTTCTTCATATTCAAAAACTTCATAATTTTTTTTATCGGCCAATCCTTTCATCAGCAAACCTACGGCGGTGGCATAAATCGGGCTGATCAATTCCTTTTCGGTTCCTCCCGCCAAATGTTGGTTGGGTTTGCCTACGCGGGTATATTGTCCGGTAATCAGATTTACCAATTGGGGCAAATGTTTGAGTTCGGCACCCCCACCGGTTAAGACGATTCCGCCTAACAGGATATCATCGCCGGTAAATTCCATATATCTTTTTATTTCGGCATCTGCCAACTGGATAATTTCTTCGACGCGGGCTTTGATGATGCGTGAAATATTTTTTAAGCTGATTTCAACCGGCGGACGTCCGGGCAATCCTTGAATGGAAACCACCTCGTTTTCGCTGTTTTCGGCCGGCCACGCCGATCCGAATTTGACTTTAATGGCTTCGGCATTGCGTTCCAACACATAAATACCGTTGGCCAAATCGCGGGTAATAATATTTCCTCCGTAAGGAATAATGGCCGTATGGCGAATAATGTTATTTTTAAAAATTGCAATATCTGTCGTTCCGCCACCTATATCTATTAAAACCGTTCCTCCCTCGCGTTCTTCTTCCAATAAAACAGCCTCGGCCGATGCCAATGGTTCCAAAGTAATATCAGCCACTTTGAGCTCTGCCATTTCTACACAACGCACCAAATTTTGAATGGAAGCCACATTACCAACCACTACATGAAAGTTTGCTTCGAGACGCGTGCCTGCCATACCGATAGGTATTTCGGTAATATTTCCTTCATCGTCCACTTTAAATTCTTGTGGCAAAGCATGAATAATTTTTTCTCCGGGATTGACATGAATTCTTTTTACTTGATTGATCAACCGGTCAATCTCTTCCATGGTGATAATTTTTTCCGGATTTTCGCGCATGATATATTCGCTGGTTTGAATACTGCGAATATGTTGTCCGGCTATACCTACTACCACTTTATTGATTTTAATCTTGGCATTGTATTCGGCTTTTAAAATGGCTTCGTCAATGGCTTTAACGGTTTCGGCCAAATTCACCACCACGCCATTTCGAACCCCCTTGTTCGGAGCTTTACCATATCCTAATATTTCGACTTTTCCAAACTGGTTTTTACGTCCTATAATCGCTACCACTTTAGTAGTTCCAATGTCTAATCCGGCTACTTCAAACCGGTCATCTTGATCTCTGAAAGGCGACACTCGTGGCTGTCGTTGTGGAATGTGCATCTCTGTTCCGTTGGCTGATATTGTTTTCATAATCTTAAAGAATTTTGTGGTTGATATTTATTTGCAAACGACTTGATTTTTATATCTGAAATCGTAAATTTTATAGTTTTTAGCTACTTTTTCCTCTTGGAGATAAAGCAACATGGTTTTTAGTTTAAATAGTTGATTTTCAATATTTTCTTTTGTAATATCCAAAATAAAATCACCCGGTTTTCCGGTAGCTTTTAAAACGGCTTTCCGGTTGTTTTTTAAATGGATTTCGGCTATTTCATTATTCAAAAATTTATCTTTATAAATCTGTTGAATCAAATCGATTACTCCTTCGCTGTCTGCCGGATTCAACTCACCGAAAACCAACATTACCCGTTCGGTATAGTGCTTGGACAAAGGTTTGCGTTTGCCGTCCTTATCTATATAAAAAGAGCGATTTCCCATAAAACGGGCAATAGGCTTATACTGCTCTACGTCGGCTACCAAATGTCCGTTCAAATCTTTATAGACTTCGGCGTTTTCGATATAATCGTTTTCTTCTAATTTTCGTTCTATTTCATCGATTTGCACATGTTGATTCAAACTGTCGTTGAGTTGAATCAAACCGGCTACTTCATCCGGTTCTATAAAGGTTTTTTCCATCGGATAGATATGTATTTTAGCCGATGCTATTTTTTCCCGTTGATACATACGCTCAAAATAGTTTCCCAACACCAAAGTGATAACGGGAAACAGAATCGTAGCGATAATCAACAAGTTTCTTTTCATTTCTTACAATTTTAATTCGTTTATCATATCGTCAACTATGGCACTTGTCGCCTCCGGTTGAGCTAGTTTCTTTATATTTTCACTTAAGCTTCCGGCCCATTTTTCATCGGAAAAAATCTTTTTAACATGTTTCCAAAGTTCACCGGACAAATTTTTCTCTTCAATCAACACTGCTGCATTTTTACCGGCCAATGCTTGTGCGTTTTTAGTTTGATGATCTTCGGCTACATAGGGCGAAGGCACTAAAATGACGGGCTTGCCTACCAAACTCAATTCGGAAATAGTGCCGGCACCCGCTCGCGAAATAATCAAATCGGCAGCCTTATAAGCCGCTTGCATATCCGAAATAAAAGGCATTACTTTTACCTGTTCGCTGTCATATTGTTTATAGGCATCGTAATGATTTTTGCCTGTTTGCCAAATAATTTGATAGTTGTTGGCTTTAATCTTGTCTAAAATTTCAGCAATTGCCCGGTTAACCGGTGCTGCTCCCAAACTTCCGCCAACGGATAAAATCGTCTTACGATCCGGTTGCAATCCGAATTGACGCAAAGCGGTTTCTTTATCAACATTTAGCTCCTGCAAATCTTTCCGAACCGGATTGCCGGTCATCATTATCTTGTTACGGTCAAAAAACCGGTCTAAACCCTCGTAAGCCGTATATATTTTAGTAGCTTTTTTAGACAAAAGCTTATTGGTGATACCGGGATAAGAGTTTTGTTCTTGGATAAATACCGGTATAGCTTTTTTTTGAGCCATATATAAAAGCGGGCCACTGGCAAAACCTCCCGTCCCGACGACAAAATCGGGTTTAAAACGCTTGATAATCCGGTTGGCTTTCCATAAACTGGAAATCAGTTTAAAAGGAAAACTTATGTTTTTGAGCATTTTTTTCCGGTTGATACCCGAAATCCAAAGTGCTTCAATGGGATAACCGGCTGCCGGGACTTTTTCCATTTCCATCCGCCCTTTGGCACCTACAAACAATATTTCGGCCTGCGGAAAACGTTTTTTGATTTCATCGGCTATGGATAAAGCCGGAAAAATATGTCCGCCGGTTCCTCCGCCACTGATAATCACTTTAATATGTTTTTGCTCGTTTGACATGCAATATCTTTTATTCGGTAACAAATTCGTCTAAATCTTCTTTTTCGGTCTGCTCGGTATCACGGCTTACACTCAATATGATGCCAATGGCAAAACTGGTCATCCAAATAGCGGTTCCTCCCGAACTCAACAAGGGTAAAGGCTGTCCGGTAACCGGAAATAAACCCACGGCCACAGCCATATTGGAAAGGGCTTGAAAAATAATAGGAAAGCCCACAGCCAACACCAAGAGTTTGAAATAGTTGTTTTTGGCCTTTTTGGCAATGATAAATATGCGCAAGCCTAGCATCATATAAACAAACAAAATGATCAAACCACCCGCCAAACTGTATTCTTCAATAATAATGGCATAAATAAAATCGGAAACCGACTGGGGCAAAAAGTTTTTCTGAACACTCTTGCCCGGTCTGAAACCGAACAATCCGCCTTTGGCAATGGCAATTTTGGCTTGAACAACTTGATAGTTATCATCGTTTAACTCAACAGTATCTTCATTATTTTGCGGTTGAAAAAATTCTTCTATCCGGTGTTGCCATGTATCCAAACGGTTGCTCAAGCGGTTTGGAAAAGCCTTTAATACCAAAATAAGCATTACAAAACCCAAGAGTCCGATGCCAAATACCTTAAACATGTCTTTAAAAGGATAACCTGCCAAAACGGCCACCAAAACTACCATGGAAAACACCAATACAGCCGTAGATAAATTGGCCGGTAAAATAAGTCCTACAATGACAAATACCCAAACCCAAAAAGACTTAAAGGCTTCTGAAAAAGGAATATTTTTAACGTCGTTTTTTCCGAAAAACCGGGCGGTAAACATCATTAAAAAGACAAAAGCAATGGTAGAGGGTTGCACACTTCCCAACATAGGAATATAAATCCAACGGCTGGCATTGGCACCTCCTATTGTAGTGCCCCGTGCCAAAGTAAAAAGTAAAACGCCCGCCATCACCGGAACACCTACGCGCGACATATGCGAAAAATAACGCGGGTTCATTTTATGTGTAAAAAAGATAATCAACAAACCTATGGAAACATGAATCAAATGTTTGATACCGAAAAACAAAGGCGAAGCCTTGCCATAGGTATTACTCAAGTTGCTACTGGCACTGTAAACAATCCAAAATGAAAACAACATGAGTAAAATGGTATAAACCCACATTTGTCTGTCACCCGATATTTGTTTGATAGTCTTTAACATCCGAACTTAATTTTTTGATTTATAACTGTTTTAAAACCGCTTCGGCAAATTGTTTTCCCCGCTCTTGGTAATCGGCAAAACGCATGTCGGGTTTACAAGCCGGTGATAACAATACCGTTGTGCCTTGTTCACTGATACGATATGCCAACTGCACCGCCTCACTCATATCGGTTACTTCATACATCTGTGGCATAACCGGCGCAAACAAATGATATAAACGATCATTGTTTTCGCCTATCATAATAATAGCATCTACTTTTTGACGCACCAAAGACATCAATTCCCAATAATCGGTGCCGGCATCATCGCCGCCAACTAACCAAACCACCGGTTTTTTGATGCTTTGCAAAGCAAAATAGGTGGCATTGATATTTTCAGCCTTCGAATCGTTGATAAAAACCACTCCGTTTTTCACGCGAACCTGCTCCATACGGTGTGCTACACCCGTAAAAGACTGAAAACGTTTGCGTAATTTTTGTCTTCTTTCGTTTATTAATTGTGTCGTCATAGCCACTAATTTTTTGTTTTCGGGGTGCTTATTCATTTATTATATTCTTATTTTTTACAATTTAACTACCTAACTTTCAAACTGATAATACTTATGGCCGCCAAAATAATTCCTACGATCCAAAAGCGAACGACAATCTTGTTTTCGTGCCATCCCAACTTTTGAAAATGATGATGAATAGGGGCCATTAAAAAAACTCTTCTCCCTTCGCCATAACGTTTTTTGGTGTATTTGAACCAAAAACGCTGGATAATTACCGATACATTTTCAGCGACGAAAATTCCCGCCAAAACCGGTATCAACAATTCTTTTCTGATGAACAAAGCCACCACGGCAATGATTGCTCCAATGGTTAAACTTCCGGTGTCGCCCATAAATACTTGTGCGGGGTAGGCATTAAACCATAAAAAACCTACCAAAGCGCCGGCAAAAGCACTGATAAATACAGATACCTCACCTATTCTAGGGATATACATTATATTTAAATAATCCGCTACCAAAATATTACCCGACACCCAAGCCAACAAGGCTAAAGCTATAATTATAATTGCCGAAGTTCCGGCAGCCAATCCGTCAATACCGTCAGTCAAATTGGCCGCATTTGAAACTGCTGTAATGATAAAAATCACCATTAACAAGAAAAAGATCCAAGCATATTTTTCTAATGACGGACTGATTACACGTAAAACCGAAGCATAATCAAATTCGTTGTTTTTAATCATGGGAATGGTTGTCTTAAGCGATTTTTCAGGGGCTTTAAAATGTTCTCCCAATGATTTTTCCGTTTGCACTTGCAAACTGTGATCTTCGGTGCGAATGGTAATATTTTGACTGCTGATCATAACAGCTCCGATTACAATGCTCAACCCTAATTGTCCTAAAATCTTAAATTTTCCGGCCAAACCTTCCTTATTCTTTTTGATCACTTTGATATAATCGTCGGTAAAACCAATGGTGCCCATCCATAACAAAGTAAAGAGTAACAATTGAATGTAAATATTGCTCAAGTCGGTAAACAACAAAACCGGAATCAAAGTGGCCAATATAATGATGATACCTCCCATAGTCGGCGTTCCTTCTTTTGATTTTTGTCCATCCAAGCCCAAATCGCGCACGGTTTCACCGATTTGCATACGGCGGAGCCTGTCGATAATGCGCTTGCCTACCAATAAGGAAAACAACAAGGCAATGATAAAAGCCATCACCGAGCGGAAAGACAGATAGTTGAACAAACCGGCTCCCGGAAAATCATCCCAAATATGTGTAAAGAAATAGTATAGCATTGTTTATTGTTTATTGTTGTCCCGAAACTTCGGGAGTGTAATCATTTAATTGTTTAATTGTTTTTTATTATTTCCGGCAAACTACCGGTATATCATTCATGATATTGTTTTTACTCATTTTACGTTTGTGTCAGTCCAAAAACCTTTTTAATTTCTTCTCTATCGTCAAAATGGTGTTTGACATCATTGATTATTTGATAATCTTCATGCCCTTTGCCGGCGATTAAAATAATATCACCTGCATCGGCCAATTTGCCTGCTGCCTTAATCGCTTGCCGGCGATCGGTTATGCGCAAAGTTTTTTTATAATGTTCGCCCGGAACTCCTGCTTCCATATCATCGATTATCTGTTCGGGATCTTCATTGCGCGGATTATCAGAGGTAAAAATGACTAAATCACTGTATGTAGCAGCCACTTTAGCCATTTCGGGCCTTTTGGTTTTGTCTCTGTTACCGCCGGCTCCTACAACTGTTATCAGTTTTTCGGTATTTTTAGGACGTATTTCATTAATGGTTTTAATCACGTTTTCCAAAGCATCGGGTGTATGAGCATAATCGACAATTGCGACTTTTCCTTCGGGTGATAAAATCAGTTCAAATCGTCCGTCAACTCCTTGTAATTCGCTCAATATTTTTAAAATGTCAAAGGCTTCCATGCCGAGCAAATCGGCAATGGCAAAAACCGATAAAACATTATATGCGTTAAACTTACCCACCAATCTTACCCATACTTCCATATTATTGATCAACAACAACATGCCGGTAAAATTCTGCTCTAAAATTTTAGCCTTATAATCCGCCGGATTTTTCAAGGCATAAGTATATTTTTGAGCCGGTGTGTTTTGCAACATAAACATGCCGTTTTTATCATCGATATTTACCAAGGCAAAAGCTTCTTTTTTCAACTGATCGAAAAAGCGTTTTTTGGTATCGCGGTAATTGATAAAAGTTTGGTGATAGTCTAAATGATCATGCGTCAAATTGGTAAACACCCCTCCGTCAAAATCCAAAGCTACCGTTCTTTTTTGATCGATTCCGTGAGAACTCACTTCCATAAAAGCATGCGTAACACCTGCTTTTCTCATCAAATCCAAATAATAATTTATCATCAACGGATCGGGAGTGGTATGTGTAGCCGGATAAACTTCGTCATCGATATATACGGCTACGGTAGATAACAATCCGGCCTTAAAACCCGCTTTTTTAAACAGCTTGTAAGCCAAACTGGCCGTGGTGGTTTTTCCGTTGGTTCCGGTCACACCTACCAATTTTAAATCGCGCGAAGGATTGCCGTAATAATTGGCCGCCATAATAGCCAAAGCTTCGTGCGTGTCGGCTACTTGAATCTGTAAAACCTGTGCGGGCAAATGATCTTGCCACTCTTCAACTACCACTACACCGGCACCGTTTTGAACCGCTTGATCGATATAGGCATGTCCGTCGGTTGAAACGCCTTTTAGCGCAACAAAAACATCGTCTTTGCCGGCTTTACGCGAATCATATTGCAAGGCATTGATCTCTGGCCGTGCATCATTCGAAACTTTTAAAACAGCTACCGATTCTAATATGTTTTCTAATTTTTTCACGACAATTTCAATTCTATTAATTGATTTTTCTTTACTTTCGTTCCCCTAGGAACAGATTGTTTAACCACTTTGCCACTTCCTGAAATTTTTACGTTTAACCCCATGTTTTCTAATACATACAAAGCATCTTTAGACGATAATCCTCTTAAATCGGGCATAATGGTTTTATATTTTTCAAGTATTTTTTCGGTTTTTCCGGTATGAATATCCGGTTCATTAACGGCTAACTGCACCTCACGGGGCATTTTTCCGTAAATATATTCGGCCAATTCTTTAAAAACAGGTGCTGCCACCACATTGCCGTAATAGCCCTTTTCGGGATCCGGTTTGTGAATTACCACAATCATGGAGTAGCGAGGATTGTCAGCCGGAAAATAGCCTACAAACGAAGCTACATACTGTCCTTTACCTTTCCAATATTCGGTTTGTGCCGTTCCGGTTTTACCGGCCATGCTCACATAGTCACTTCTGATATTGGTAGCCGTTCCTCGCAACACGACACCCTTTAACATTTCTTGCATTTTACGAATTGTGGCCGAAGAAGCTATAGAACTGTTTAACACCACCGGTTGATAAGATTTTATGGTTTTGTCAAAACTTTTAATCTCTTTGACAAGATGCGGTTGCACCACTTTTCCGTTATTGGCAATAGCATTGTAATAAGTCAACATTTGAATATCTGTCAGCTCAACACCATAGCCATAAGCCATCCACGGCAAAGAAATACCACTCCAATTTTCATCTTTAGGATCGGGAATCACCGGTTTTCCTTCTCCCTTAATGTCGATTCCCACTTTTTCGTGGATACCGAAATTATAAAGTCTGTTGACAAATTTTTGCGGATTATCTTTATAATGTTCATAAACCATTTTAACCACACCTACATTTGAGCTTTTTTCAAACACCTGTTTTAAGGTCAATTTTCCCATACCTCCGTGATGCGCATCTCTTACATATTTATTATATATCTTATAAATACCATTTCCGGTATTGACAACCGTATTGGTATCGGCTACTTTATCTTCGAGCAAGGCCATGATCGAAAACAGTTTAAATGTAGAGCCGGGCTCATGAGTTTCGTAAACTGCATAATTGCGTAGCTCTTCATAAGAACCGCTTTTGGTTTTTCCCAAATTAACCATGGCTTTGATAGCACCGGTTTGAGTTTCCATAACGACAAGTGTTCCGTGATCGGCCTCAAATTTTTGCAATTGTTTACGCAAAGTTTGATGCGCCATGTCTTGTATATCCACATCGATATGGGTATAAACATCGTAGCCGTCTTGCGGTTCCACATCATTGATATCGCTCAAAGGTTTCCACACCCCATACTTAATTTTTTGACGTTTTTGCATTCCGTCTTTTCCTTTTAGATAAGACGCATAAGCCCCTTCGAGACCTGCCCTGTTTCCTTTTCCTCTGTCAAATCCAATAGTTCTGCGCAAAACTTTTCCTAAAGGATAAGCCCTTTCGGTATGCATTTCGGCTATAAAGCCTCCTTTATACATTCCCAAGCGAAACAGAGGAAATTGTTTTACCTGTTGGTATTCGTTAAAGGAAATGGCCTTAAAAATTTTGATATATTTTTTGCCTTTTTTACGGGCCGAAACCAATTTTCTTTTCCATTCGGACTGCGACACCCCGGTTTTTAAAGACAATTCTTGAGACAAAGCATCGATATAATCGTTAAAATCGTTAGCCGAAGGAGCCGAAGGATCAAAAGCAATGTCGTATTTGGGTGCCGAAGTAGCCAACAAACTGCCGTCAGCGGCGTATATATTGCCCCGGTTGGCTTTAATCAAAAATTCCTTAACGGTGTATTTTTGTGCCAAAGCCCTGTATTTGTTACCTTCGATATATTGAATATGAATGAGTTTTGCCACGATTAACACGGCAAAAAGTGTCAATAAAAAATAAACCAAAAGGCTTCTTTTTATGATATTTGATTGACTGTCACTCATTTACTTGTTTTAATTTGATTTTAACCGGTTGTTCTTTTGACAAAACAAAACCCGCATCTTTTACCCGGCGATATACGTCGGTGGCGGTTTTACGTTTCATAACCTGTGCTTTCAGTTCGACATATTCGGAACGCAAAGCTTTGATTTCTTTATTGAGTTTTACTATTTTTTTTACTTTAAAATCGGCATTGTGCGAAAGATTGATAATGGTTAATCCCATCAAAATCAACATGAGAATGAAACTCCAATTTTTAGCGGCATTCTCATTGATTAAATATTCTGCTTTGATGATAGTCCATATACTCATGTGCTCGTTTTCTTTATAATTTTTCGGCTATTCGCAACTTGGCACTACGTGCCCGCGGATTTCTTTCAATCTCTTCAGGTGAAGGAACAATTAATTTTCCGACTTTTTTAAACGGCACCGAAACATTTCCATACAAATCTTTTTCGGGTTGTCCTTCAAACATACCATCGCGAATAAAACGTTTTACCAAACGGTCTTCAAGCGAATGATACGAAATAACACTTAAGCGCCCACCGGGCTTAATCAGTTCGGCCGATTGTTGCAACATTTTTTTCAAAGCTTCCATTTCTCCGTTTACCTCTATTCTCACAGCTTGATACAACTTGGCCAAAAACTTATTCATTTTGAGTTTGGGAAAATGTTTTGAAACCACTTCGTTTAACTGCCCTGTTGTTCTCACAGGTTTCTCTTCACGCGCTTTGACAATAGCTCTTGCCAATGTTGCCGCATTGCGCAAATCGCCGTATTGAGAAAAAATATTTCTCAAATCTGCCTCCGGATAGTTATTGATCACCTCATAAGCTGTCAAATCTGCTCTTTTATCCATTCGCATATCGAGTTTTTCATCATAGCGGGTTGAAAAACCGCGCGAAGGTTTATTGATTTGATGAGATGAAATGCCCAAATCGGCTAAAATTCCATCGACTTGTCTGACTCCATGTAAGCGCAAAAAATTTTTGAGATTGGAAAAATTGGACTCAATCAGCACAAATCTGGGATCGTCAATGGCGTTTGCTATCGCTTCTTCATCCTGATCAAAAGCATACAGACGCCCTTCAGCTCCCAAACGTTTTAAAATTTCACGCGAATGTCCGCCACCGCCAAATGTTACATCGACATAAACACCGTCCGGTTTAACAGCTAAACCGTCAACGGATTCTTTTAACAAAACCGGAACGTGATATGTAGATTTGTCCTTATTCATCGTCAAAATCTATATCACCCATAACCTCTTCGGCCAAGTTGCTAAAGTCATCTACACTCTCTTGCAAAAAGGCTTCGTAAGTATCTTTATCCCAAATTTGCAATATGTTAATTGCCGAAGCAATTACCACTTCTTTTTGCAGTCCGGCTACGTTTACCAAATCTTTCGGGATTTGCAAACGTCCGGTTCCATCCATGCTCACATTGCGAACACCGGCTAGAAAACGAGTCAAAAAGTCAACATTTTTTTTCTTAAAACGATTGAGCTTGTTTAATTTTTCCATTAATTTGTCCCATTCGTTTTTGGGGTGCATTTCCAAATTTTTATGAAAAACGGCGCGTTTCAAAATAAAATCATTCATCTGCAAATCAGCCAATTGCTTACGCAATTCGGCCGGAAGCATGATTCTTCCTTTCGAATCCATTTTGCAGTAATATGTGCCGTTAAGGTGTTTCATTCGGATATAAAAATATTTACACTCCAAAATTACAAAAAATATTGCACATTTTACCACATCTTACCACTTTGTTAATAACTTTTTACAAAATGAATAATTATTGCGTTTTTTGAGTTTTTGTTA
>Ga0256843_1001980_pt1 | contig 15371 bp, 14 predicted proteins | sample AlvinellametaG_FD_191572 | JGI IMG/M metagenome (GOLD analysis project Ga0256843, IMG submission 191572) | Pompeii worm associated microbial communities from hydrothermal vent at the East Pacific Rise, Pacific Ocean - Alvinella | ecosystem: Host-associated > Annelida > Integument > Unclassified ... | reverse complement strand
TTGAATTTTGTTTTGTAATGCTAAAACACCAGGCTCAATTACACCAACAACTGGTATATTAGAAACCTCTTTTAACTCTTGAATTGCAAAAGCACTTGCAGTATTACAAGCAACTATTATCATATCAAGATCAAAGTTTTTAAAAAACTCTAATGCCTCTAAAGAGTATCTTATAATTGTATTTTTATCTTTGACTCCGTAGGGAACTCGTGCAGTATCACCATAGTATATAATCTGCTCAAATAGTTTCTCTTCAAGCAGTGATTTAACAACTGTCAAACCTCCAATTCCACTATCAAATACACCAACTTTCAATAAAAACCCTAATTATTCATTCATAGAGTTAAAAAACTCTTCATTATCTTTTGTTTTTTGTAGTTTTGAATATAAGAATTTAAGTGCTTCAACTTCATCCATTGATGCAACAGCATTTCTTAATATCCATATTTTTTGTAGTTGATCAGGTTTAAGAAGCAACTCCTCTTTTCTAGTACCAGATTTTATAATATTTAGTGCTGGATATACTCTTCTATCAGCTGCTTTTCTACTTAACACAACTTCAGAGTTTCCTGTACCTTTAAACTCTTCAAAAATTACCTCATCCATTTTTGAACCAGTTTCAATTAAAGCTGTAGAGATAATAGTCAAGCTTCCACCCTCTTCTATATTTCTTGCAGCTCCAAAAAATCTTTTTGGTTTATGAAGTGCATTTGCATCAACTCCACCACTTAATACCTTACCACTACTTGGTGTTACAGTATTATAAGCTCTTGCAAGTCTTGTTATAGAATCAAGTAGTATAACTACATCTTTCCCTGTTTCAACTGATCTTTTTGCTTTTTCTATAACCATCTCTGCAACTCTTACATGAGATGTTGCTGGAAGATCAAAAGTAGAACTATACACTTCACCTTTTACACTTCTTTGCATATCAGTTACCTCTTCAGGTCTTTCATCAATCAAAAGTACAATCAACTGTGCTTCTGGGTGATTGTGTGAAATACCGTGAGCCAACTCTTTTAAAAGCTCAGTTTTTCCACTTTTTGGAGATGCTACTATTAGTCCTCTTTGCCCTTTACCCATAGGTGCAAACATATCAAGCATTCGACCTGTAATCTTGCTTGAATCATACTCAAATCTAAACTGTTCAGTTGCATAAAGTGGAGTTAAGTTATCAAACAATGGTCTATTTCTTGATTCATTTAATGGCAAATAATTTAATGCTTCAATTTTTAATAATGCATAGTATTTCTCTTTATTTTGATCATTGTTTGGAGGTCTAACCTGTCCTGTTACTATATCACCTGTTCTTAATGCAAATTTTCTAATTTGTGTTGCACTTACATAAGCATCATTACTTGTATCAGAAAAATTTCCATCCAACGCTCTTAAAAATCCAAACCCACCATCTTTTATCTCTAAAATACCAGTAAAAAGTATATATCCACCTTGATCTGTTTGCGATTTTAATATCTCAAATATCAACTCTTGTCTTTTTAACTCTGCAGGATTTTCAACACTTAAATCTGTAGCTATTTTTAATAACTCTTCAAGTGCCATTGATCTTAATTGTTCTATTTTATAACCTGCTACTGGTATATGTTTTTTTGTCGTGTTTCTTTTATGATTTGTATTTTTTTTCGGTTTTTGATTTGACTCTTCCATGAGAAGTAATTGCCTTTTAATTTATTTTTGTAGATTTTCCAATGTATGTATTATCAGAATGTAAGTTTTATGTTTTATTTATGTATTGTAGTATTAATTTGTTTATTTGTCAATAAAACACCAAGAATAGCTCTTGATGTTTTATATGCATATTTACTTAGAATGATGCAATATGAGCAGATACTGCTTCAATATCAGCATCACTAAAAGATGCTACTTGACCTTTCATGATACCTTTCATAGCTCCACCATAAGTTCCTGCTTTATAACCTTTTAATGCTTCAGCAATTTTTGCACTATCCCAACCTTTTATAATTTGAGATTTACCTAAAGCTTTTTTCTCAGCAGTTGCACCATGACAACCTGCACATTTAGCATATAGTTTAGTTCCATCAGGACCAGCAACTGCAGTTTTAGCTGCTGCAACAACTGGTGCAGTAGCTGCTGCTACTTTTGCCATACTCTCTTCAACTTTTTTTGCAACTGGAGCTGCAGCTTCTGTTACAGTTTTTGAAACTTCTTCAACTTGCTTTGCTACTTCTTGGACAGCTGCTGGAGCTTGCTCTTGAACTGTTTTTGCTACCTCTTCAACTTTTTTTGCAACATCTTGAACTGTTTTTGTTACAGCTTGTGTTGTAGCTTCAGTAGTTGTTTGCTCTTTTTTCACTTCATGCGCAACAGGTGCTGCTGCTTCTGTTTTTGCCATCTCATGCTCTTGTGTAGTTTTTTTATCACTACCACATCCACTTAATACTACTGCTGCAACTGCAACACTTAGAATAATTTTTTTATCTATTATCATTTTATACCTTTTCCCATAATGTTCCATTAGGTGTATCCATAAGTGATATACCCATGTCTATAATTTTGGCTCTTATTATATCTGAAAGTTCATAATTTTTTTCTTTTTTAGCCATATTACGCTGTAAAATTAAAGATTCTATCTCATTTTTCATATTTTGGTCAATTCCAAACTGAAAATATTCAAACGGATCTTTAACACCCACACCCAAAATATCACTTATAAAATTCAAACTTGCAACAATCTGTTTTTTTAAATTTTTATTTTTAGGTTCTTTATCCAATATATCATTTACATTTGAGATATACTCATCTATAAAAGATAATGCTTTTGAAGTATTTAGATCATCATTTAAAGAGTTCATAATATTTTCTTTAAGATCTTTATCTATATTGCCAGATCCAACAGAATAAACCCTTTTTTTAAGTCTAAAAATCTTATCAAGTCTTTTTTTGCTACTTTCCAAATCCTCTATACTATATGAAAAATTGGCTCTATAATGAGTACTAATCATATAAAATCTAATAACCTCTCCATCATAAAGAGCTAGTGCATCTTTTAGAAAAAAACTGTTCCCCAAAGATTTACTCATCTTTTCACCATTGATATTAACAAAACCATTATGCATCCAGTATTTTGCCAATTCTTGATTCTTTGAACATCTTGTTTGTGCAGCTTCATTCTCATGGTGAGGAAAAAGCAAATCAGCTCCACCACCATGTATATCTATAGCAAACTCTTTGTCATGATAAGCTAAATGTTTATCTATCATGGCACTACACTCTATATGCCATCCTGGACGCCCTTTTCCAAATGGTGCATCAAAACTAATATCATCGTTAAATTTCCAAAGGGCAAAATCTTTTTGATCTCTTTTTTGAGTATTCTGTTCAACTCTAGCTTGAGTATTTTGTTCATCAATTTTATGACTCAAACTTCCATAAAAACTATCTTGTGTTGTATCAAAATATACACCATCATCTATAATATATGCTTTATTTTCTTCTATAAGTGATGATATCATATCTATCATCGCATCTAAGTTTTGAGTAGCTTTTGGCTCAATAGTGTTTGGCAAAACATTTAAAACATTCATATCATTTTTATAACTATTTATATAAAACTGTGTAATCTCATCTAGGGTTTGATTAGTTTGAGCCATCTTTTTAATAATTTTATCATCTATATCTGTAAAATTTTTTGTCATAGTTACATTGTAACCGTTTGCTTTTAGAACTCTATGCAAAAGATCAAATACTATTGCACTTCTTGCATGACCTAAATGCGCATCATCATACACAGTTGGACCACATACATAAACTTTTACATCATTATTCTGTATTGGCTCAAAAGCAAGTTTGGTTTTTTTTACACTATCATAAATATGTAAAGACATTTTATTTCCTATTTAAATAATGCCTCTAGTGAAGCTGTATCTTTTGTTTTTTCTTGCTCTTGGTTATCATAATTATTAGTATCACTAGAACTTGGCATATCTGATTCAACCTCTATAAGTTCAATATCATATTTAGTAAGCATTGATGTTAGTCTAATGTTTAATCCAGCTTTACCAATAGCTTTGCTTTTTTGATCACTTGATATTACAACTTCTGCTTTACCTTTTTTACCTTCTGTTATTGGTTCAACTATTTTTACACTTTTTATCATTGCTGGACTTAAAGCTCTTGTAATAAACATCTCTGGAATCGAAGAGTATTCAACACAGTCAATATTTTCGCCATTTAACTGCTCACTTACAGCCATAATTCTAACACCTTTAACTCCAACAACAGAACCAATAGGATCAATTCCTGGGTCAATAGTACTTAAAGCTATTTTTGCTCTACTTCCTGGAATTCTTGCACAAGATTCTATTGTTATTCTTTCATCTTTAAGCTCAGGAACTTCTAAAGCCAATAATGCTTCAAGAAATTTTGGAGATGTTCTTGAAAGTTCAACTACAAGACCATGTTGCTTATCAACATTAACCGATCTTACAACTGCTTTTACAACATCACCAACTTTAAAAGTTTCACCTTTGATTCTATTTTTTCGTGGCATTAAACCTCTTACTTCACCTATTTCTACAAAAGTATTTTCTGCTCTATCTACACTTGTAACCATACCATTTATAATAGTTCCAACTTTTGATTTATATTTTGCAAAAAGATTATCTTCTATAAATCTTTGAAGTTTCCACTCCAAATTTCCCATTAAAATTGTAGCAGCATTTCTTCCCATATCTTCAAACTCTAGATCATATTGTAAAGTATCTCCAACTTCCAAATCTTCATCAACCTCTTTTGCTTCATCAAGACTGATGAAGTTCTCAGGATTAATTGGATTTTCATCCTCGTCAACTTCTTGACCAGTTAATCTTTTATCATCATTTGCTACAACCTCTATTTTTTGAAATAGATTTAGTTTTTTGTTTTCTCTATCAATTTGAGCTTCATAATTTAGCTCCTCATTTATCATTTTTTTTGCAGTTTGAATCAATGATTCTTTTAGTGCATTTTCAACATTTTCAAGTTTTAACCCCTTTTCATAAGCGATTGAATCTAAAATATCTAGAATTTTATCCATAAATTTTCCCTTTTTGACACTGCAATAGTTTGATGATTTTTAAGTACCTAAATGAATTTTAAGTACAAGTTACTCAATGTAGCGTGTGTATTATTTGTGTGATTGTATCAAAAAACATCTTTTATAAAAATTAAAGTCATATTTTGTTATCATATATCCTTAAATACAAAATTTAGATATAAAATTATAAGGAATAATGTTAATGGAATTATTATTAGCAAGAAACGAACTAAACGAGAAGCCAAAAAAAGTAAAATTAGAGAAACTAAAAGATGAAGTGATTAAAGCTGGTGAAAAAATATTTTATTTTGATAAAGACAACTCTCATAAAGATATGATGGCATTGGTTGATACTTTTGAAGAGGATGGATACAATGTATATTTTAGAGAAGTTAAATATGGTTTAGCTGATGATGAATATATGTATGAGGTACATATTCTGTAATGAAAAAACTCTTTATAGAAACTCTTGGGTGTCAAATGAACACCCGAGATACTGAACATATTATTGCTGAGCTAAATACTCATAAAGACTATGAACAAACTTCAAATTTAGAAGAAGCAGATTTAATTATAATCAATACCTGTTCTGTAAGGGAAAAGCCTGTACAGAAACTTTTTTCCGAACTTGGTGTATTTAATGCCAAGAAAAAAGATGGTGCCAAAATTGGTGTATGTGGATGTACAGCAAGTCATTTGGGAAAAGATATAATTAAGCGTGCTCCTTATGTTGATTTTGTAGTTGGAGCTAGGAATGTTTCCAAAATCACAAAAGCTGTTGATAAAAAAGGTACTGTAGAGATTGATATAAATTATGATGACACTACTTATGAGTTTGCAAATTATAGAAACTCTTTATACAGAGCTAGTGTAAATATCTCTTTAGGGTGTGACAAAGAGTGTACATACTGTATAGTACCAGCAACAAGAGGTGAAGAGATCTCAATTCCGCCAGAACTTATTATTGGTGAGATTAAAAAAGCTGTAGCAAATGGAGCTAAAGAGGTTATGCTTCTTGGACAAAATGTAAACAGCTACGGAAAAAGATTCTCTGATGGTAGAGAAAAATATAATTTTACAAAACTTTTACAAGATGTAAGTAAAATTGATGGACTTGAAAGAATTAGATTCACCTCACCACATCCACTTCATATGGATGATGAGTTTATAAAAGAGTTTGCTTCAAACCCAAAAATTTGTAAGCAGATTCATGTACCACTGCAAAGTGGTTCAACTTCTGTATTAAAAAGTATGAAAAGAGGATATACAAAAGAGTGGTTTTTAAACAGATGTGAAAAGATTAGAACTCTTGTACCAAATGTAAGAATCAGTACAGATATAATTGTAGGTTTTCCAGGTGAAAGTGATGAAGATTTCAATGATACAATTGATGTAATAAATCAAGTTAAATTTGATCAAATATTTAATTTTAAATATTCACCTCGTCCTGAAACTGCTGCACTTAATATGACAAATACTGTTCCTGATGATGTAGCTTCAAAAAGATTAACACAAGTTATTGAACTACACAAAGTACATCAAGATGAAAATATGAACAAATTTGTTGGACAAACAATGAATGTACTTTTTGAAGATCTAAAAAGTGGTGGCGAAGTTTTTGGATATACCAATAACTACTGTGGGGTATATGTAAAAGGGAGTGAAGAACTTCTTGGAAAATTTGTAGATGTTAAGATAACTCAAGCTAGCAGAACTTCACTAAAAGGTGAGATTATCTAAATGAAACAATGGCTAATGTTTAATTTAGTTCCATTTGTAGCACAACTTTTTGTAAGATTTGTTTATCTTACAAGCAAAAAAAGATTTCACTATCCAAAAGAGCTTCCAAAAGATGCCTGTATAATTGCAATGTGGCATGGGGAGCTTTTAATGCAACCTTTAAACTATAGAAAACTAAAACCTAAAGGTATTATCAAAGTTATTGTAAGTATCCACAAAGATGGCAGAATCATATCTAAAATTTGTGAATATTTAGGAGTTGGATCTATTGACGGAAGCTCAAGCAAAGGTGGAGCAAAAGCACTTATTAGTGCAATCAAACATATTAAAAATGGTGTTGATGTAGCAATAACTCCTGATGGTCCAAGAGGTCCTATGTACAGTGTAGCTGATGGTATAGTTGCAATTGCACAAAAAACAAACTGTGATATTATAAGCTTGAATATTCAAGCCTCATCATATTGGCGTTTTAACTCTTGGGATAAATTTATTGTACCAAAACCTTTTGGTACAATTGACTTTTATGCTACAAAACCATATAATATCACAGGTTTAAGTTCTCAAGAAGCTAAAGAGTTAATAAAAGAAAAAATGATGCAAAAGGCACAGGTTTGAGTGATAAAAAACAGTATATCAATGTAATCACAAATGCAAATCAACTTAAAGTTGATTATCAAGTACTTGATGATGCAGGAAATATACTTTCAAATGAAAAATCAATTTTTCTACAAAATCATGATCACTTAAGTGAAGATACTATTTTTAAAATAACTTCACTTGAACAAAATGTGACAAACACATCTATTACAACTTTACTTTATAATGACACTCAAAAAATTATACATACCAATGACCCATCTATAAAACATTTTTCTAGTAGTTTTTTAAATGATACACAAAGTATAATTTGTGATAAAAATTTACTTTTTGAGATAGAACACTATTTTAACAGATGTGGTATTGATTATATATTTTCACCTTTTAATGTGTTGTATCTACATGCAATAGGAACATCAGCACATAAACTAAATATACTTATACTTGAGAACAAAATTTATTTTATGGTAATAGATGATGATAATAAAGTTATATTTTCATATCTAAAAAATATGACCTCTTTTGAGGATATTAAAAATTCAAGTTTTTATGAAGATGAAATTGATAGACAAAAACTTTATGATGAGATAAATTTTTTAGAAACACAAAAATATATAACTGAAGCAATTGAACTTTTTTACAAAACAAACAAAGTATTTATAACACAAATTGATATTCTATATACATTAAAACAACTAAACAATGAAGATATACATGCTCTTGAACAAAACTTTGATATGAAAATAAATTATCGTCAAATATCAATTGATGAAGCTCTTTATGATTTAGCAATGCACTATCCTAACCAAAGTTTTACAAAAAAAAGAGAAACTATTCCAGAAGTTAAAAAATCTTCCAATATAACTATTATTGCTGTTGTATCTAGTATAATTGCTATTGCTTTAGTATATTTTTTAAGTTTGCAAAATACAAAAGAGATTCAAAAGAAACAACCAGTAAATATCGAAAAACAAGTAAAAGCAGATTTACCAAATCATATAAATATAAATAATAAAATAAAAGCTCAAATAAGCAATATATTTGATGCTATTCCATACAGTATGGTACTTGAAGAGTTAACTGTTACTAAAGACAAAGCTGTATTTACAGGAACACTTTTAAATAAAAATATATACTTAACAGAGATACAACCTCAATTGCTTAAATTATATACAAATAGTAAAATCACATATGAAGATGAACTAAAAGATACTTTGGTAAAAGTAACTATTGAAAACAGTTTATTAAAAAAAGAACCAACTATAAATAAGGTTAAAACACCAGAGTATATTATAGATGAATTTGTACCTCAGCAACAAATAATTGAACAAATAAAATTTATACTGCCAAAAAATAGCATAGTTACATATAAAACAAAATATGTTGCAAAATATACTACATTTAATTTTATGGTGAGTAGTGTTGTACAAACACCTAAAGAGTTCTTTGATATTATAGATAATTTAAATAAAGAACTATACTCTTTACATATAAACTATCCTGTAAATATGAGAAAGACTCCTGAAGGGATTGAAGTAAATTTTCTTTTACAATTTCATCAATACTAAATAGCTATGCTATTTAGTATTTTTATTAAAATAACTCAATGATATAATCATAATAGAAACTGCAACTATTAAATACACAGCATATAAAATATCTTTGTAATCTGTAAGTGCAATTTTAAACACTGTCATCAACGCTTCAATAGATAAAGCAATAACAATAGAAACTAAAAATTTCTCAAGAAGTTTATTACTGCCATGCTCTTCATTAAACTGCTCTTTATATACAACCTCATGCTCTAATAAATTTTTTGCCAAATCAAATACTGCCAAACCTAAAGTTAGAGCAATTGTAGACTTAAACACCAATTGAAAAATACTAATATCACCCAACCATGAATGGTGTGCAAAATTATATAAAGAGTAAATAATAAGAATCACAGAGAACAAACTTAAACTGTATCCAATAGAAGCATATATAAATTTTGTCATAAAATTAAAAAAACTAGCTTTGTTCATAAACTTTAGATCTTCTAATAGTCTTGATAAATTAAAATTAAAAGCTACTACTTTATCATCAGCTATTTTTTTTGATACAGTGATAGTTGGATTTCCATCTTCACTACATAAATATGCAGAACTTATATATTCCCCTTGCTCATCTATATGAATATTCTCTTTTAATGTTTTTCTTTGTTTATTAATTTTTGACTCATCTATTTTATTTGAAGAATAAACTGGAGTAATTTGTTTGAAATCTTTATCTACTATATATACATCTTTTAATGATTTAAATGACTTAAAAAGCTCATCAATCTCTTTCTCACTCATATTTGACAGATCAATTTTATTGATTATATTAAATATATATTTTTTAATCTCTACTTTATTTGCTTTAAATATTTGACTTATATAATCCATCTATCCTCCCTTTAAAAAAGTGTACAAATATAAGAAGGTAAAATACCCTCTTATAGATTTATTATTTAGTTAAATTTGATATTTTCTCTTTTACTTTATCAAACCAACCTTTTCCACTTTTGTTATTTGCAGTTTTAGCTTTGATTATATCTATTTGTTTATAAATAGCAGCAAAATCATCTTCACTTCCATAACCTAAAAGCTCTGCCATCTCTAATTGATAAGTTGCTTCAGCTAACAATTTACTAAGATCTTCATTCTCTTTTTTATCTCTTTTAGCTTTTTGAGTCAAATCTTCTGCATTTTTAAGTAGGAATGTTGCTCTTAAAATTGGCAATGGTATTATTTGCTCACTCACTACAAGTGAATTTAATACTGCTTGTAATGCAACTTTAGCTTCATCAATTTTACCCTCATCAATAAGTGGAGCAATAGCTTTTATATCACTTGGATATGTTGCCAATGGAATTGAAGTAGTTGTAATTACAATCTCACTAGCCAAGTTTTTCAACATATGTCTTGCTTCTTGAACTCTACCATCTTTTAATGCTTTTGTTGCATCATACAATAAACTTTTTATCATATCTTTTGTTACAAGTACATCTATTTGTTTTTGAGAAATAGAAACTGGCAACAATGTTAAAGCTGGATCTCTAGCAACAATTAAATCAATTTTACCTGATACTTTTGCAAGAATATCAATTGCCTCTTTTTTCTTACCATCATCTAATGCTTTTAAGGCTAAAACTGTTTGATTAATAGTTTCAATTGCCTCTTTCATCATCTTTTGTCTTTTATCATCAACACTTTTATTTGTAGACTTTTCAACCTTTTTTTGTACTGCTTTTACCTCTTTAGATTGAGCTTGATCTTGTGCATTTAGATTTAACCCTGCAACTAATAGTGTAGCACCTAGCAATATTGATAGTTTTTTATTCATCTTTGTTCTCCTAAGATTTGATTTTATTTTAGTTAACTAGACTAAAACTAATGAAATTTTACAAGAATTTTTTTTATTATTTTGCTACTTAAGTGGCATAAATGAAAGATTTATATAATATTATTTATATCAATATTCAAACTATACAAATAGGTTCTAATATTTTTGGGAATATTTCTTTTTCTATATAGTTCTTTAAACTTTTTTGGGATAGTTATATTACAAACAGGAGCTATAAAAATTCGATTATTTTTTAATGCTACAGCAATTTTATGAGAGATAACAAGCTGCTTATTTTTTATAATCTCATCTCTGGTTTTTGAAGATATTAAAATTCCCATTTTTTTGAGTTGAATATCTATAACTCTTAAAGCTATATTCTCATCACCATTGTAAGAGTATAGAAAGAAATCTTTCTTATTAAAAATCAATTCACTGTTTTTTAATAATGAATTGTAATCTTGATGTAGATATTCAAAGCTTTTTTGAACACCAATAGTATACTCTTTAACAAACTCATTTGAGTATTTTTGTCTAATCTTATTTCTAGTAAATTTAATATCTTGATTTGTATGATCTACAAAATATTTTATTTTATTTTGTTCTAAATATTTTGTTAATTGATCTTTTGATATATCCAAAAGTGGCCTAATTAAACTATAGTTTTGTTTTTGTTCAATTTTGTGAAATCCCAATAGTTCAATAACACCAGCACCTTTGCCAAACTGCATAAGCAACCACTCAAACTGATCATTTAACTGATGTGCCATAAGTATTGTTTCATAATTATATGTATCAATAAGCTCATCAAAAAAATTATACCTGAACTCTCTTGCTTTTTGTTCACTAAAAGAGTTTTGTTTATACTCTTTTGTAAATATATTTTTATTGTATTTTTTTGCCAACTCTTTGGCATATGCAATTTCTAATTTACTTTGATCTCTTTGATTATAATCAACAATAGCTATATCAAAATCAATCTCTTTGTCTAAAAGTAAAAAAAACAAAGCAGTAGAATCAACCCCAGCAGAAAATGCTAAAAGATTTTTTTTGTTTTTACAAAACTCTACACACTTTGTATCTAACATACTCTTACTCTTACTCTACAACCGTTGCTAGTAAAATATCACCACTTAAATCTGTGATTTTGGCTTTATATATTTTTCCAAATTTTATCTGACCATCAATTTGAGAATCATTTATATAAATCTCCCCATCAACTTCAGGAGCCCATACAAGATCTCTTGCACTTAGTAAATACTCATGCTCACTACTAACTCCATCAACAACCACATCTATAGTTTTTCCAATCATAGATTTTAATTTTTCTTGTGTAGTCTCATAAATAATTTCACCTAAAATCTCAGCTCTTTGATCTATTGTTTCTTGATCTATTTTATCATCTCTTTCATATGCATCTGTCCCATCCTCATCACTGTATGAAAATACATTTGCTCTATCAAATTTATAATCTTTTACATATTGGCAAAGTTGTTCAAAATCCTTTTGTGTTTCACCTGGATGCCCAACAATAAAAGTTGTTCTTACAAAACTGTTTTTAACTTCCCTCATAGCTTTCATTAACTCTTTTAGTTTTTCAGTTCCTTTTCCTCTTTTCATAATCTTTAAAAGTGATGGGCTTATATGTTGAAGTGGCATATCATAATATGAGTGAAAAAGTTTGGAATTAGCTATTTTTTGTACCAAATCCAAAGTTGTAGTAGATGGATAAAGATATAAAATTCTGGCACTTTTTACACCATCAATTTTTTCAACCTCATCTATTAGTTGCTCTAATCCATTATTAATCCCATGATCTCTTAAAAATGATGAGCTGTCTTGTGATACAAAAGAAAAATCAAAAAATCCCTGTTTAACCAGATTTGTTACCTCTTTTACAACTGAAGCTAGTGTTCTGCTGTAAAGTTTACCTTTAAATCCTGGTATTGCACAAAAACTACAAGTTTGGTTACACCCTTCAGATAGTTTTATATAAGCATGATAAGATGAACCAGAAATAACCCTGTCAACTCTCTCATTTGTAAGAAACACCTCATTACTAAATTGGCTTCGTTTCTCATTTACAAGCTGGTCGATTTTGTCATAATCCCCAACACCTGTAAAAATATCAACTTCAACCAACTCTTTTTTTAATTCATCTTTGTATCGTTCACTCAAACAACCTGCCATAACCAATACAGACTCATCTTTTCTTGTTTCATGAAGATCCAATATAGTATTTAAACTCTCTTGCTTTGCACTTTCTATAAATCCACAGGTATTTACTATAATAACATCTGCATTGCTGCTATCATCAATAATCTCATAATCACTTAGTTTTCCAAGCATCACTTCACTATCTACTAAATTTTTTGTACAACCTAAGCTAACTAAGTGTAATTTTTTTGCCATTATATTCCCTTATATCCAAATATTATCAATCAATCTTGTTGTACCAACTTGTGCAGCAACCAATATCATACTATTACCAAGCTCTATTTTTTCAATCTTTTCAAATTTTCTATTTGTAATTGCTACATATTCTATATCAATTTTGTTCATAATTTCTCTCATAGAGTTTATTAAAACTTCACAGTCAAGCTCTCCTGAACCTATTTGTTTGGCTGCATATTTTAAAGACTTTGAGATACTTAGAGCATCAATTCTTTCATCTTTGCTTAAATATACATTTCTACTACTCATAGCCAAACCATCTTCTTCTCTTACTATTTCACACTCAACGATATTTACATTTAAGAAAAAATTATCAACCATAAGTTTTATAAGACTTAACTGTTGGGCATCTTTTTTACCAAAATAGGCATTTGTAGGTTGAACCAGATTTAAAAGCTTAAGTACTATTTGTAACATCCCATCAAAATGTCCAGGTCTTTTTACACCTTCAAGGGTATAGCCTCTGATATTTGGAGCTTTTATAAGCACCTCATCACCACTATACATAGTAGATATTTCAGGAGCAAAAAGATAATCAACATTACAAAGTTCACATATTTTACTATCTGCTTCCATCTTTTTTGGGTAAGTTTCTAAATCCTCACCTTCCAAAAATTGTGTAGGGTTTACAAAAATAGATACTACTACAACATCATTTTGTTCTCGTGCTTGTTTTATAAGTGAGATATGTCCATCATGTAATGCTCCCATAGTAGGAACAAAACCTATATTTAGTTTTTTAAATCTATTTTGCAACTGCTGCAGTTGCTGTACTGTTTGTATTATTTCCATATTTATTAATCTCTTTATTTTTAAAAGTGTGATTATATCATATTTGTACTATGAAATTTAATATTATTTACATTATAATTAATTATATATCAAAATTAAAGGTTAAAAATGAAAAAAATAGTATTACTTTCAACAATCACTGCTAGTATGATATTTGCTGCAGGTTATAAAATACCAGAGCAATCAACAGCTTCTATGGCAAAAGCTGCTGCTCATATTGCAAATATAACTGGAGCAGATGCTTCTTATTACAACCCTGCAGCTATGAGTTCACTTGAAGATAGATCACAACTTGAAGTTGGTGCTACATTTATACATCTACCACAAGTAGACTATACAGGTACAAGTGTATTAGGTGCTCAATCTTATTCATCTAAAAAAGAGAATTTTTTACTACCATATTTACATTATGTGTCACCTAAATTTGGTAATTTCACTTTTGGTTTTTCTTTAACTGAACCAGCTGGTCTTTCAAAAAGATGGGATAGTGCAGTTGCATCAAGTGCAGCTGAAGAGTTTAGTTTACGAGTAATTGAACTAAATCCAACTATTTCATATGCAATCAATGATAAACTATCTATTGGTGGAGGTATTAGAATAATATATAGTGATGGTGTTGTAAAAAGTAATTCTGCAACTTTTTCAGCTTTAACAGGTGGTGCAATCCCTTCAGTTGCCAGAGATATGACAGGTGATACTATTGAATATGGTTATAACCTTGCTTTACATTACAAAGCAACTGAAGATTTAAAAATTGGTCTTACATATCGTTCAAGAGTTGGATTGGATTTAGAAGGTGATGCAAAACTATTTTATGGTGGAGCTATGATTTATAACTCTAGTGCAAGTGTTAGCTTACCACTTCCTGCTTCATTAGCATTGGGTATTGCATATGATATAAGTGATAAAACAAATATTGAATTTGTAATAGACAAAACATACTGGGGTGCATATGAAAATTTAGATTTCAATTATACTTCTACACAACCAATATTTGATGCACCAATAACAAAAAATTGGGAAAATTCAAATGCATACAGAATTGGAGTTACACATAAATATAGTGAAGATTTAACATTAATGGGTGGATTTGCAATTGATAAATCTCCTGCACCTGATTATACTGTAGGTTATGAATTGCCTGATTCTGATGCTATGTTATTCTCATTTGGTTTTGATTATAAAATAGATGAAAATATGAATTTTGGTTTTGCATATCTGTATGATAAAAAAGAATCAAGAACAATTGTAAACAATCCTTTAACTGCACCATTTTCTCCAAATGGAGAATTTACAGAAGGTGGAGCACACTTAATTAACTTCTCTATAGGATATAAATTTTAATGATGGAATATAAATTAAACAACTT
>Ga0256843_1001979_pt1 | contig 15375 bp, 16 predicted proteins | sample AlvinellametaG_FD_191572 | JGI IMG/M metagenome (GOLD analysis project Ga0256843, IMG submission 191572) | Pompeii worm associated microbial communities from hydrothermal vent at the East Pacific Rise, Pacific Ocean - Alvinella | ecosystem: Host-associated > Annelida > Integument > Unclassified ... | reverse complement strand
GTTCCTGGTGGCATATCGATTACTAACACATCAAGTTCTCCCCAATCAACATCTCTCATAAATTGTTCAAGTGCTTTTACAAGCATAGCACCTCTCCACATTAAAGCTTGTCCATCAGGAAGTAAGTTTGCCATAGAGATAAATTTTACACCATAATTTTCAAAAGGTTTTACTTGATTTTCATTTACAACTACAGGTTTTTCATTTTGTTTACCAAGCATTCTTGAAACATTTGGCCCATAAATATCACCATCTAAAATACCTACTTTTTTTCCTTGAGCTGCTAAAGCTAGAGCTAAGTTTACTGTAGTAGTAGATTTCCCTACTCCACCTTTTCCAGATGATACCATCACAAAGCTTTTAACAAAAGGCATTTTATTTACACCTCTTGAAGATGTCTCTCTAGGTTTTTTTGGTCTAATAATATTTACACTTGCTTCAATTCCTTTTTCTTTGAAAGCTTCGATAGTAGCATCATTTAATTTTTGAGCCACCTCATCATCACTTGAAGGAATTTCATAAGTTACAATTACATTTTTTCCATCTTCACTTTCATCTACACTTTTTACAAATCCAAAGTCTACTACACTTTTTTTAAACCCTGGATACATTACATTTTTTAAAATTTCGTTCATTTTTTCTCCTTAAACTTTTGTTATTAACCAATATTCTGTTTCTCTAACTTTATCTTCCCATAAAACTACTTTTTGTTTATAAAAGCCAATTTTACTATAAAAATCAATCAATTTTTCATCTTGCATATCAGGATAAAGGATAATTCCTCTAAGTCCTATCTCTTTTTTTAATCTTTCAGCTAAATCTTCAATAAATCTAATCAAATATAAACTTGCTTTTTGATTAATTTTATCTAAAATCTTACCTCTATATCTTTTATCTACAAATAGATAATCTATTTCTAAAGAAGGAAAAGAAAAATCTTTAGATTTTAATTTACTCGCTGAAACAGCAATAAATCCAACTAAATCATTTTCATTTTGAAGTAAATAGATTACAACTTCACTTTTTTTAAGTTTATGTAAAGTTGAATCCATAAGTTCCTTTTCTCTATACCTATCATATTCAAAATTATTAAAATCTTTTTGAATTTCAATAGAAAATCTATCAATTCTTATTAGATTCATTTCTTTGCTTTAAATATTCATCCATAGAAATAGGTTCAGGAAAAAGTCCTTGTTCTCTCATCTCTTTTACTTTTTCCTTCATAATTTTATATCCATCCCATTCTAAAATTTTAATCATATCCTCATCACTAATAGTAGGCATATGAACTTCAACTACTTTTCCATTTTTCCAAGTAAGAGCCATTTTACTCCCCTTTTTCGTATTCTTCTACGATCTCTTTTTTAAAATCTTCCCAATTAAAGTTTTCTAAACTATCTTGTGTTACTTTATAACTACAAAATTTTGGCCCACACATACTACAAAATTCTGCTTCTTTAAATACTTCTTGAGGAAGTGTTTCATCATGATATTCTTTTGCTCTATCTGGGTCAAGTGCTAATTCAAATTGAGTTTTCCAATCAAACTTATATCTTGCATCACTCATTTTATCATCTATATCTCTAACACCTGGTCTTTTTCTACCAATATCAGCACCATGAGCTGCTATTTTATAAGCAATAATTCCTTCTCTTACATCTTCATCATTTGGTAACCCTAAATGCTCTTTTGGTGTTACATAACAAAGCATACTTACACCATACCATCCTGCCATCGCAGCACCTATTGCACTTCCGATATGATCATACCCTGCACCAATATCAAGAATTAATGGCCCAAGTACATAAAATGGAGCTTCATGACAATAAATTTTTTCTAATTTTACATTTCTTTCAATCTCATTAATAGGTACATGTCCAGGACCTTCTATCATCACTTGAACATCTTTTTCCCAAGCTCTAAGAGTTAATTCACCTAAAACTTTTAATTCACCAATTTGTGCTTCATCACTAGCATCATATAAACATCCTGGTCTTAAGCTATCCCCTAATGAAAGTGAAACATCATATTTTCTACAAATTTCAAGTATTTCATCAAATGCTGTATAGAATGGATTTTCTTTGTGATGCTCTAACATCCAAGAAGCCATTAAACTACCACCTCTTGATACTATTCCCATCTTTCTTTTTGAAATCTCAGGCATCATTCTAAGTAATAATCCTGCATGAATTGTAAAATAACTAACCCCTTGTTTTGCTTGTCTTTCAAGTACATCAAGCATTTTAGGGATTGTAAGTTTTTTCACATCTCCAATCTCATCAATAATTTGATAAATAGGTACAGTCCCAATAGGTACAGTAGAAGCACCAATTACAGCTTCTCTAATCTCATCAAGTTTTCCACCAGTACTTAAATCCATAATAGTATCAGCACCATATTTAATAGAAGTTTTTACTTTTTTTACTTCCTCTTCAATATTACTAGCAAGTGCACTAGCACCAATATTTGAGTTTATTTTACATTTAGATGCGATTCCTATCGCCATTGGTTTTAGATGTGTGTGATTAATATTTGCTGGAATTATTAATCTTCCTCTTGCTACTTCACTTCTTACAAATTCAGCATCAAGATTTTCAACTTCAGCAACATATTTCATCTCTTCAGTTATAATTCCTTGTTTTGCATAATACATTTGGGTTCTAACATCACCCGTTCTATTTTTAACCCATTCTTTTCTCATAAAAATCCTTAAAATTTTAATTTTGCTAAATTTATCAAAACTTCCTTAAAATAAACTTAAAACAAGGGTAATTTTATCTTTTTTATAAAATTTTTATTTTTTGTAAAAAAAGTGTATAATTTCGTAACACTTTTAGGAATAAGGAAATTAATTTGGATATAACTTTAGTCATTTTAAGTGCAGGAAATAGTACAAGATTCAATAGTGTTACAAAAAAGCAATGGTTAAGAGTAGATAATAAGCCTTTGTGGAAATTTGTAGCAGATAGATTAAACGAATTTTACGATTTTAAAGATACTATTATCACTGCAAATCAAAATGAAACAAAAATTTATGAAATGTTAAGTGATTATAAAATAGTATCAGGTGGAAATACAAGACAGAATTCATTGAAAAATGCTATATTAAATGTAAATACAAAATATGTATTAGTTACAGATGTAGCTAGGGCTTGTATTCCTAAAACTGTTATATTAGATTTAATTAACAATATAAATGGTTATGATTGTGTAGTACCTTATTTAAAACCTGTAGATACAGTAGTATATGGTAATGAAACTATAAATAGAGATGAAGTAAAACTTATACAAACTCCTCAACTAAGTTTAACTAATTCTTTGAAAAAAGCACTTAATACAGACAAAGAATATACAGATGACAGCTCAGCAATAAAAGCTATTGGTGGGAAAATAAACTATATTATAGGTAGTGAGGAAAGTAAAAAAATAACTTTTAAAGGTGATGAGAAATTACCTTGTTTACAACCAAATAAAAATATTATTTTTAGTGGAAATGGATATGATATTCATCAATTTGAAGATAATAAAAAGATGGTGCTTTGTGGAATAGAGATTGAGTCTGATTTTGGATTTAAAGCTCATAGTGATGGAGATGTAGCAATCCATTCTATAATAGATGCTTTACTTGGTGCTGCAGGATACTCAGATATAGGAGAATTTTTTCCTGATAATGATCCAGCATTTAAAGGTGCTGATAGTAAAGAGTTATTAAAATATATAGTTAATTTACTTGAATCTACTGGATATGAAATAATAAATATTGATATCACTATAATAGCCCAAACACCAAAATTATCTCCATATAAAAAAGAGATGAAAAAAATGATTTCAAAACTTACACATTGTGAACATATAAATATAAAAGCAACAACAAATGAAAAACTTGATGCAATAGGAAATAAAAAAGGAATAGCCGTGATTAGTAATGCAAATATAACTTATAAGGAAGAAAAATGAATATATTAATAGCAGAAGATGAATTATATCTAGCACAGAGTATTTCAAATTCTCTATCAGAAAACTTACCAAATTCTGAAATAGACATGGTAACAACAATAAATGATGCTGTAAATCTAAATAAAAATTTTGATATTATCATATTATCAGCTACTTTAAACGGAAATATTTATAATATAATAGAAAAATATAACAGCTCTACAATAATTTTACTTGTACCATATATCAATCATGACACAGTAACAGCTCCTTTAAATGCTGGTGTTGATACATATATTTTAAAACCATTTATGATCGAAGAACTTATTAGAAAAATTAATTACCATCTAGAATTTAAAAGATTAAAAAAAGAAAATCAAACATATAAAGCTTATTTAGATATGCTATTTTCAAATTATGAAAAACCAGAAATTGATTTCAAAACTTTAGATTTTCCTTTATTTATAAAATCAAATAATAAAAAACAAATTGATTTATATGCTTTTGAAATCGCAAAATATTTAAATTTACCTATATCTTTTTATAATTTAGAAAAATTAGATGATTTTAATGTTTTGAAAAAAGATAAAAATTTATTATATCTTCAAAATTTTGATAGCTTAAAAAGTTCAGCTATTTCAAAACTATTCGATATTATAAGTAATAAAAAAGCTATTGTAGAGATGAAAAGTTCATCATCTTTTGAACATCCAAATACTATAGTTTTACAAAGTGATCAAAAAGAGATAGATGAAGACTCAATACTTTCTATAGAAGATTACATAAAATATATAATAAAAAATTACGAAAATAAATTTCCAGATACAGAATTATCTAAAAAATTAGGGATATCAAGAAAATCATTATGGGAGAAAAGAAAAAAATATGGACTCAACAAAAAGAAATAAACTTTATATAGATAAAGAAGCTTTTATCACTCTTTCTATGATGAAAGCTAATCTTTTATATCCTGTTACAAAATTAATGAATCAAAAAGAAGCTGATGAAGTAAATAAAACTGGTTTATATAATGGTAAAACTTTTCCATTTGCTTTTATTTTAGCACCTGCTGGTAAAAAAAATGAAAAAGTTTTACAATCAACTAAAAATGGGGAAGTTTTAGAATTATATTGTAATAATAAAAAAGTTGGAGAACTTCAAACTGAAGAAGTTTTTGAAATAGATCCTATCAAAAGAGTAGAAAAAATTTATGGTAGTAGTGATATTCAACACAAAGGGGTAGCAAAAACATTAAAAAGATTAGGAAAATATGCTATTAGTGGAGAAATAAACTTAATAGACTCACCTATTATTACTGAAATAGAAAAACTAAAAAAAATCATACAAGAAACTAATGCTCAAAATATTGTAGGAATCACTACAAATGCAAATCCATTTCATAGAGTACACGAAAGAATCATTAGACTAGCTTTAGAAGAAAATGATTTAGTAGTACTTTTTCTTACAAAAAATTTAAAAAATGATGGTATTAATTTTGAAACTAGATATGAAGCCACTAAATTTATAAGTGATAACTTTTTCCCAAAAAATAAAGTTATAGTAGTACCACTTAATAATACATATATATTCTCTGGACTTAATGAAGTAATTATGGATAGTATTGTTATTAAAAATTTTGGATGTAATAAATTTTTAATGGGTCAAACTCATGAAGGTCTTGGAATACATTATGAAAATCAACATATAAAAACTATATTTGATATTTTAAAAGGGATAAATCTTGAGACTATGACTATAAAAGAATATGTATATTGTGATATTTGTAAAACAATAGTGAGTACTCAAAGTTGTCCTCATGGAAGTCATCACCATGTAAAATACCATTCTGAAGCTATATTAAAACTATTAAAAGAAGGAATTATTCCACCACCTATTATGATGAGAAAAGAATTAACAGCAATTTATCTTAGTTCTATGTTTAAAAATAGATTTAAAAATTTACAAAAATTATACTATGACTTAATTCCAAATAATGGTATAATTGAGGAAATAGATGAAAAAGATTTTTATATAAAATTAATTAAACTTTATCAAACAACATCTATGACATAAGGAAAAATATGAGAAACTTTTTTTTATATGGTTTAAACAGTGGTTTATTACCCAAAGCACCTGGTACATGGGGTAGTTTAGTAGGTGCTATTATAGGATATATTATATTAATGTTTTTACCACAATCAACTCTTTTTTTATTGGCTATTTTGATTACTATTATTGCTGTAAAAGAGATAAATATTTATGAAAAAGAAACTGGTATACACGATGATAAAAGAATAGTAATAGATGAAATAGCTGGTATATGGATTGCGATGAGTTTAGCAGGTGGTAGTATCATAGCAACTATTTTTAGTTTTATATATTTTAGATTTTTAGATATTAAAAAACCTTCTATTATAGGTAAAATTGATGAAAAAGTATCTGGTGGTTGGGGAGTTATGGGTGATGATTTAGTAGCAGGTATATTTGCTGGTATTATGAGTGCTGGGAGTTTAATGATATATTCAAAGGTGTTCTAGTGAAAGATAAATTATTATATATTTTTATATCTATTTTTATACTATTATTAATAACCTTTTTTATAATAGAAAAAGCTTATATAACAAGTTCTAATACTTATTATACTAATAGCATTAAACAAGAAATAAAAATATTAATAAATACAAAAAAACAATCTACATTTGAAATAGCAAAAAATCTATCTATAAATAAAAAACTAATTAAAATAATTAAAAACAATAAATATGAAATTTTATACAATAATCCCCACTTCTTTCCAATACATAATGATTATAAAACATTTAAAAATATTGGTGTAGCGATTATTGATAATAAAGGTTTTATAAGATATAGATCTTGGTCAAAAAAAAGACTTAATGAAAATGTATTAAAATATAGACCAGATATTGCTGAGTTTTTAAAAAATCCAAAGCCTAAAAAAAATATTATTAGTGGCGTTTTTGATATAACATTTAAAGCAACTATTCCTATATTTGATAAAAATCATAACTTATTAGCTATATTAGAAGTAACTACTCATTTTAATTCTATTATTAATAGATTAAAAACACAACATGTTTATAGCACTATTATTTTAACTAAAGAAAAAAGTAAACTTATAAAATTCACTGTATTTGGTGATTTTGTAAATGAATACTTTATTTCTCCAAAACTTTATGAGCCTATAAAAGATTATATAAACGAAAAAACTATAAAAAGATTTATATCTATAAAACCAGATAAATTTGATTATATAGTAAGACATGATGACCTTTTTGATGGATATTTTATTGTAAATGTACCAATTATAGATAATAATATCACTTTAGGATATTTTATTGCATTTATAAAAGACACTTATTTATTAGAAGAAAAAGAAGTGTCTTTAAATATAATTATGCTAATAATAGCTATTTTATTCTTAATAATAGCATATATAGCTTATAAAAAAACACAAGAAAACAAACAATTAATAAATTCATTAAATCATGAAGTTCAAACACAAATCAATGAAAAATTAAAATTAATTTACCAAGATCCCCTAACTCATGCTTATAAAAAAACAAAATTTGAAATTGATAAACTAACTTCTGAAAAAAAATATGTAATTATGCTTAATATTAAAAACTTTTCTAAAATTAATGAGTTATATGGATTTCAAACTGGAGATGAAATTTTAAAAATTGTTACAAAAAGAATTGAAAGATATTTAGAAGATTCTATTTATAGAATAAATGCTGATGAGTTTGTATTTTTTTCAGATAATTATAGAAAAGATATAAATTATATACAAAAACTATTTGTAAATGATCCTATCAAATTACATGATATTAACTTAAGATTATCTTTTAGTTTTGCTGTAACAAAAAATGATAAATATGAGATTTTAAGAAAACTTTCAATTGCTCTTAAAGAAGCAAAAACAAAACCTTTTAGAAGTTTTATATATTATAAAACTAAAAAAACAAATACAGATTTCTTAAAATTCAATTCATTACTATATGATGCTATATTTATACATGAAAAAGCAGAAATAGTTCCATACTTTCAAGCAATCATAGACAATAAAACAAATACAATTATTAAATATGAAGCATTAGCTAGACTAAAAACAAATGAAACTACATATTCACCATATTTTTTTATAGATATCGCAAAAAACAGTGGTTTCTTATTTGAAATAACTAAAATTATGATAGATAAATCTTTTGCAAAAATAGCCAATACAGATCTTAATTTATCTATAAATATTACAGAAGATGATTTATTAACATTTCAATTAAAACCATATTTAACAAAAAAACTTTTAGAGTATAATCTAAAAGCAGAACAAATAACTTTAGAAATTTTAGAAGGCATTACATCAGCTGGAACTAAAAATAATATAAAACAATTAAAAGAATTAAAAAAGATTGGATTTAGTTTAGCTATTGATGATTTTGGTGTAGAATACTCAAACTTTGAAAGAATTAATGAATTAGATGTAGATTATATAAAAATAGATGGTAAATATATTAAAAATTTACCATCCAACTCAAAAAGCTATGAAATCACTAAAGCAATCACTCAATTCGCACATTCTTTAGAAATCAAAGTAATAGCTGAATTTGTAGAAGATGAAAATATTTTAAATAAAATAAAAGAATTGAATATTGAATATTCTCAAGGGTATTATTTCGCAAAACCAAAAGAGGATATATAATGTGGTTTATTTTTTTACCATTTATTCTAGTATTTGCTGGAACTATAGAAAATAATATTTCAAAAATATACAAAGAAATATATCCTACTATAAAAATCAAAAAAATATATATAAAAAATTATAAAAATCAAAAAATATATTCTATAGATACTTCATCTATAAATACAAAAAGAGATTCAGGAAATATAAAAGTAAATAATTTTTATGTTTTTTATAAAATAGATGCAAAAGTAAAAGTATTAAAATCTACTCAAATAATAAATAAAAATGATAAATTAAACTACAATAACACTAAATTATCATTTATTAAGTTCAAAAATTTCTATTCTTATCCTCTTACACATTATACAAATAAAGTAGCAAAAATGTATATACCAAAAAACAAAATTATATACGAATATATGGTTACTTCTCCAAATTTAATACATATAGGACAAACAATAAATATTATCTCAACAAGTGGCGGTATAGAAGTATCATTCCAAGCTATTGCTATGCAAAATGGAAAAACAGGTGATACTATTAAAGTAAAAAAAGATAAACAAATATTTTTTGTTAAAATAGATAAAAATGGGAATGGAAGATTATGAAAATTTTAATAGGAATTAGTGGTGCAAGTGGTTTTAGTCTAGGTAAAAAAACTTATGATTTAATCCCAAAAGAATATGAAAAACATCTTATAATATCAGACAATGCAAAAATAGTAGCAAAAAAAGAAGAAAACATATATTCAAATAATGAAATATGGCAAAAACCTGCTAGTGGTAGCTTTGGTATAGATATTATGATGATTACACCTTGTAGTATGAATACTCTAGCAAAAATAGCAAATGGAATAGAAGATAATCTAATCACTAGAAGCGCAGGAGTTATTATAAAAGAAAGAAAAACTCTTTTACTAGCACCAAGAGAGATGCCTTTTAGTGCTATTCACTTAGAAAACATGTTGAAATTATCTCGCTTAGGTGTTATAATCGCACCTCCAATTTTGGGATACTATTCAAATCATTCAAATATAGAAGAGATGGAAAATTTTATTATAGGTAAATGGTTTGATTTAGTTGGAATTGAAAATAATCTTTATAAAAGGTGGAATGGATGAAAAAAGCTATATATCCAGGTACATTTGACCCTATTACAAATGGCCATTTAGATATTATAAAAAGAGCTAGTAGTATGTTTGATGAGATTATAGTAGCTGTAGCTAATAATAAATCAAAAAAATCTATGTTTGATTTAGATTCTCGTCTAAAAATGGTACAAATTGCTATAAAAGATTTAGATAATGTAACTGCTAAACCTTTTAATTCTTTATTAGTTGATTTTGCAAAAAAAGAAAATTCAAAAATTATTATTAGAGGTTTAAGAGCTGTTAGTGATTTTGAATATGAATTACAAATGAGCTATGCAAATCAAAGTTTAGATAGTCAAATTGATACTATATTTTTAATGCCTACTTTAAATAATGCATTTATATCTTCAAGTATTGTAAGAAATATTTTAAGTTATAATGGTAATATAGACCATTTAGTTCCAAAGGAGATAGCAAATTATGTACATAGCAATTGAAGGAATAGATACGGCTGGTAAAAGTACTCAAATAGAACTTTTAAAAGAAAAATATAATAATGCTGTATTTATTCGTGAACCAGGTGAAACTAATATAGGAAAACAACTAAGAGAAATAATTTTTACTCAAAATATATCTAAAAAAACAGAACTATTTTTATTTTTAGCAGATAGAAGTGAAACTATAGAAACTATTATCAAACCAAATAAAAATAAAATGATTATTAGTGATAGAAGTTTAATAAGTGGTATCGCTTATGGACTTGAATTTTTTAATTTAGAAGATTTAGCACATTTTAACGCTTTTGCTACAGATAAAATATATCCTGATTTAGTAATTATTTTAAAACTAAACAGAAATACTTTAGAAAAAAGATTGTCTCAAAAATCACATGATAATATAGAAAAAAGAGGGGTTGATTATTTACTTTCAATTCAAGATAATCTTATTTATACATGTGAATATTTAAATATAAATACACTTATCATAGATGCTTCTTTAACTATAGAAGAAATTCACAAAAGGATAATAAATTATGTTCAAAACAATTAAAGAAGATTTTTTAGTAGTTTACAAAAAAGACCCAGCAATTCGCTCAAAATTAGAATTGTTTTTTAATTATCCTGGTATATGGGCAATTTTTTGGTATAGAATATCAAATAAGTTATATAATAAAGGATTTAAAACTTTAGCAAGATTTATTATGGGCCTATCTCAAATTCTTACAAATATAGATATTCATCCTGGTGCTACAATAGGTAGAAGAGTTTTTATAGATCATGGAATTGGTGTAGTTATTGGTGAAACTGCAATTATTGGTGATGATGTAACTATTTATCAAGGCGTAACTTTAGGTGGTGTTAGCTTAAATAAGGGCAAAAGACACCCAACAATCGAAAATAATGTAATTATAGGTGGTGGTGCAAAAGTATTAGGTAATATTACTATTGGTGAAGGTAGCAAAATTGGTGCTAATTCTGTAGTAGTAAAAGATGTACCACCCTATTCTACTGTAGTTGGTATTCCAGGAAAAGTGATGCAAAGAAAAGAAAATGAACCATTAAGCCATAATAAACTTCCTGATATTGACAAAGAACTTTTTGTATATCTTTTTGAGAGGATAAAAATACTTGAAGAAAGTCTACAAAAAGAGAATATCGAAATTACTCAAAAAGATGAAGAATTAGCAAAAAAATATGAAGAATATATAAAAAGTATAAAACAATAATGTTATAATATCAATATAAATTAAAACTTGATATTAAGGACAACAAATGTTACCAGAAAATATAAACTTATCAAAAAGAATAAACAAATTAAGCCCATCTTTAACAATTGCTATTTCTCAAAAAGCTAGAGAGTTAAAAGCTGAAGGAAAAGATGTATTAGCATTTAGTGCTGGTGAGCCTGATTTTGATACTCCACAAGTAATCAAAGATGCTGCAAAAAAAGCTATTGATGAAGGATTTACAAAATACACAGCTGTAGCTGGTATTCCTGAACTTCTTGAAGCAATTCAAACAAAACTAAAAAAAGAAAACAATCTTGATTATAATACAAACGAAATTATTGTAAGTAATGGTGCTAAACAATCATTATTTAATATTTTTGCTGCTATTTTAGATGAAGGTGATGAAGTAATTATTCCAGCTCCATATTGGGTAACTTATCCAGAACTTGTAAAATATCATGATGGAGTACCTGTAACAATCGAAACATTTGAAGACACTGGATTTAAAATCACACCAGAAATGTTAAAAAATGCAATCACACCAAAAACAAAAGCATTAATCTTAACTACTCCAAGTAATCCAACTGGTGCAGTTTATTCAAAAAGTGAACTTGAAGCTTTAGCTGAAGTTTTAAAAGATACAAATATTTTAGTAATCAGTGATGAAATGTATGAAAAACTTGTATATGGTGAAACTTTTTATGCAACAGCATCTATTAGTGAAGATATGTTAAAAAGAACAATCACTGTAAATGGGCTTTCTAAAAGTGTTGCAATGACTGGATGGAGATTTGGTTATTGTGCATCTAAAATATCTGAATTAAATAAAGCTATGATAAAACTTCAAAGTCAAGCAACTTCAAATATAAATTCAATTACTCAAAAAGCTGCAATCCCTGCTCTTTTAGGTGAAGTTAATGAAGATATTGAAATGATGAAAAAAGCATTTGAAGAAAGAATGAACTTTGTATATGAAGAATTCAATAAAATTGAGGGACTTAGTGCTGCTAAACCTACTGGTGCATTCTATATTTTCGTAAATCACAAAGAAATTGAAAAAGATTCTATGAAATTTGCACTTGAACTTTTAGATAAAGAAGGTGTAGCTGTAGTTCCTGGTATTGGCTTTGGTAGTGAAGGATATTTTAGATTTAGTTTTGCTACAAGTATGGATATTTTAGCAGAAGGAATTAAAAGAATTAAAAAATTTGTGGAGAATTATAAATGATTAAACATATAGTTTTATTTAAGGTAAACGATAAATCAAAAATAGATACTGCAAAAAATTTAATTTTAGAATTAAAAAACAAAATACCTGAAATTAAAGATATTGAAGTATTTAGTGATATAGGATATGATGATACAGCTAGTGATTTTGGATTAATAACTACTTTAAACGATGAAAAAGCATTAGATATATATGCTAAACATCCTGACCATTTAGAGGTAATTAAATTTATCAAAACAATTGCAACTGAAAGAAGAGCAATAGATTATAAGGTATAAAAATGAATATAACAAAAATAATTGGGGGAATAGTAATAGCAGGAGGAATAGGAGTAGTAGCAACTCCTATGTTTTATCAAAAACAAGTAAATAAATTAATATCTACACAAAAACAATATTTATCACAAAAAGGGATAGATATATCAAAAAAATCAGATAATGATTCTTTTTTTCAAGTAAATAGAGAATATATTTTAACAATAAAAGATATCACTCCTTTTATAAAAGATGTATATCCTAATATATCTTCTTATGATTTAAAAGCTTTAAAAAAAACATTTGATAATACACAATTTTTAGTGAAATTAAATTTTTCAAAATATCCAGTAGCCCATAAAGAAGCTGCTAAAATCACTTTATATAAATTAAATGATTACACAACTAGAAACTTATCAACAGATTTTACAGGTAATGAAATTCTAAATTTCATAAAAAACAAAGGATTAGAAATTATCTTAGATACTAATTCTTTGGAATTATCAAAAGCAACTTTAAAAAATATTGACCTAACTTTACATAAATCAAAAACTTCAAAAAATATTATGCATTTAAAAACACTAAATACATATACATTATTCAATTCAAAAAATAATTCAACTACAAATATTGATAATATTGAATTTAATTTAGTAGATAATCACTTAAAATCAGATATTTCTATACAGAATTTTATATATAACTTATCTAAACAAAATGATTTCAACTATAAAACAACTAGCTCTATAGACACTATAAAATATAATTATGAAAAAACACTTTATTACTCAAATCGTACTATTAAAGCTGATTTTGTATTAAAAAATATTTCATCAAATTCTAATGTTAAATCTATAGTAAATAATTTATCAGTATCAAATAGTATATCTATTAAAAAAGCTGATTTTCATGCTGATAATAATTCTATAATAGTAGATAACTTTAAATTAACTAATAAATTTGAAAAATTAGATTTAATAAGTATTAAAAAAATAGTAGATAGTTTAAAATCTTCACCAAAAATTGATCCAAAAGAATTAAGTCAGTATGCACAAACATTGATTAATAAAGGTTTTAAATTTTCAATAAAACCTCTATCTTTTGATAAAATAACTATTAATAGTAAAAAAAACATTAATATTTCAAAATTAGATTTAAATTTTGTACTAAATTTAGCACAAAACAACTTTACTTTAAATAGTCCTATAAATAGATTATTAGCTTATTTATCAGCTGATTTAAATATTAAAACAACAAAAGAAAATATTGATTTATTAACAAAAATAAATCCTATGATAGCAATTTATTTATCTCAAATAGCAACAATTACAAAAAATAATGTATCAATCGATATATCTTATAAAAATGGAAGACTATTATCAAATGGAAAACAAATACGTTAAAATGGATAGAAGAAAATTTCTAAAAGCATCATTAATAGGAAGTAGTTCATTATTACTTCCTAATAGTTTATTTGCCTCACAAAAAAATAAATTTCATTTTATTATGCCTCCTAAACCTTTTGAATATTATATAAAAGAAGGCAAAGAAAAAGGGGGTAGAATCCTTTTAATCGGTGGAATTCATGGAAATGAAGAAGGTGGATATAAAGCTAGTGATATTCTAATAGATACTGATATAAAAAAAGGAACTTTAGCAATATTACCTAGAAGTAATCCAGAATCTATTTTTACAAATAAAAGAGGTTATAATGGTGATATGAATAGAAAATTTGCTAATTTATCACCAAAAGATGAAGATTTTTATAAAGTAAATTCTATTAAAAACTTTATTGCTGAATTCAAACCAGATGTAGTATTGTCATTACATGATGGATATGGTTTTTATGCAAAACACCATAATCAATGGGGCGAATGTATCGTAATAGATGAGAAAGCTTATAATGGTATAGATTTATACACTCCAGCAAAATATGTTAGTGATGTATTAAAAAAAGCTGGTTTTAATATACCTATTAACAATACTCATACTTTTAAAAAAGAAACTCATCATAAAGAACAAAGAAAATCTTTAACTTATTATACACTTCAAGAACATAATATCCCTGCTTTTTGCATAGAAGGTAGTAAACAAACTTCTTTAGAAAGAAAAGTACAAATACATTTATTAGCTTTAAAAGAATTTTTCAATATTTACAATGTAGAGATTGAACCAACATTTGAATATTTAATTTCAAATATTGATAAATTAACAAAACCAAAACCAACCCATATCATTGCTTATATTAATAATCAAAAAAAATTAATTACACATCATCAAGAAATCAAAGTACCAAAAGGTAGTGAAATAAAATTTGAAATCACTAATAACAGAGCTGGTGGTTTAATAGCACATGGTGTAAATGTAAATTATAAATCGTTTCATTATAAAAATAGTCTTACTTTTTATGTGAAAAATGATAAAATTAGCGAATAT
>Ga0256843_1001978_pt1 | contig 15381 bp, 19 predicted proteins | sample AlvinellametaG_FD_191572 | JGI IMG/M metagenome (GOLD analysis project Ga0256843, IMG submission 191572) | Pompeii worm associated microbial communities from hydrothermal vent at the East Pacific Rise, Pacific Ocean - Alvinella | ecosystem: Host-associated > Annelida > Integument > Unclassified ... | reverse complement strand
ATTATATATTGGTATATTTATCAAAAAAAGAGTTGGTTAGATACTAAAATCTAGTCTCAACTCTTTTTATTAGTGTTTGAAAATTATCTAGCATTTGCTCTATCTCACCTTGATTTGAAACTATACAGCTTCCGCCCCAAAAACCTAAACCATCCTCAAATCCTACTCTATTTACAAAGATTAAAGTTGCATTGCACTCTTTTGAAACCTCTTTGATGATACTGTACCATTTTTTTTGGATCTCTAAACCATCTTCGACAAAGCCACGAGCAGGAGATGCCACTAGTGCTATTATAAGGTCTGGATTTTGTTCTATAAGGTCATGATGCACATCTTTATGCCATAAATCTTCACATACAACCATAGATACTCTTTTGTTATCTACTAAAAAACTATCAAAAACTTTTCCAGCTTTGAAGTATCTAGCCTCTTCAAACATCCCATAGTTTGGGAGATATACCTTATCATGTTTACTCAGTAGTTTACCTTTATGAAAATAAAGAGCAGAGTTTTTAAACCCATCTTCATCTCTCATAGCCAAACCAACCACAATATCAATATCCAAACTTAATTTTACCAATATATCTAACTCTTGAAGAGTCCAAGCATCTTCAACAAGTTTATCTTGAAGAAGATACCCACTCAAGGATAGTTCTGGAAAGACTATTAAATCCGATGTTTCTTTAGATTTTTCTATTATTTTTACAATAGTGTCTAAGTTAGCTCTACTTAGTTTCGGAGCTATTTGGGCGATGGTTACTCTCATATTATGAGCAAATCTCCTCTTTAACCTTAGCTAGAGATGCCATATCTGAGATATTTAGCGTTTTTAACTCTTTTACTATTCTACGATTTAGCCCTTTAAGAGTAACGCCATTTCCAAACTCTATAGCCATATCAACATCTTTTGCTATAGCTAAGATTGACTGTTTATATCTTACAGGTTTTACTAACTGCTCTTTTAAAAGAGATACTGCTTCATCTTTATGTTCATAAGGTTTTGTAGTAACATTTGAGATGATTGGCGCACTAAAGTTGTCTTTTATCATATCTAACATCAACTTTTCTAATGGTTCTTGCGCTGGTGCAAGTAGATCACAATGTGAAGCTACAGACATATCAAGAAGTAAAGCTCTTTTTGCTCCTGCATCTTTAAAAGTTTGCTCTAAAGAAGCCAAATCAGACTTGATACCTGCAACAACAAGTTGTCCATCTTGATTATAGTTTGCTGCCCATACTTTTTTACCATCAGATTGTGCATCTGAACAAATTTTCTCTACACTCTCATCATCAAGACCAACGATAACCATCATACCTGCATCTATGTTTTCACAAGCACTTTGCATATATGCACCTCTGTTATGTACAAGCTCTACTGCATCGATATAATCGATAGCACCACTAGCACATAAAGCGGAAAATTCACCTAACGAGTGACCTAAGAACAGTGTTGCTTCAACATCTGGACAAGCCTCTTTAAACAAACGATAAGCTATCATCTGAACAAGTAAAATAGCTGGTTGTGTATATGCAGTTTGTCCAAGTTTATCATTTTCATCAAACAAAAGTTCTTTAAAATCCACACCAATTCTCTCACCCGCTTTTTTAAACATCTCTTTTGCAATATCACTGTTTTCATAAAAATCTTTACCCATACCGATAGCTTGAGAACCTTGCCCTGCGAATATCATTGCTATTTTTTTCATACTCTTTATCCTTTATAAATATTGTTTATTTTCTGATATCTTTTTTCTTAATGTATTTCTATTTAAACCCAGTTTTTCAGCTAGTTGTAGTTGCGATTTATATTTATGAAGACCAGCCTTAATAAGTGGTGCTTCATAAAGATATAAAAAATTTCTATAATCACTTTGGGAACCAAGCTTATCTACCAAATAATTTTGCATTATCTCCATAAGTTCAACATCCTTAATATCTTGAAGTAATGAATGTATCATAACCTGTCTTCTTAAAGAGTTTGAATTTTGAGATAAATTTGGAATAAAATTTTCAAAGCTAAATTTATTTGAACAAGAAAAGATAGAAGATGCTTCTTCAACAAACTGCTTTACAAGTTCATCAACATCTTCCATCCTATCTCTAAGAGGTAAAATATCAAGTTTTACACTAAAAATCTCATCTACATTTTCATTGAAAAAATCACTACTCGCTGTTGCTACAACTCTTAAAGAATTCATCTTGATAGTTTCAAGAACTCTCTTAATATTTGGGGAGGTATCTAAATTGATAATAATCACTTCAGTTACATTTTCCAACACACTAAGTGTCGCTTCAAAATCAGATGCATCAACCATCTTAGCATCTGGAAGTATATATTTGGCTAAACTTTTTTTACCAACACCAACTTCCCCTAAAATAAGGGAGTTGACATTGATAGTTTTTAAAAGTGTTGCTGTTTTAAATGCCTGAGTGGAAGACTCAGAAGCAGTTATAAAATTAGTTGCATCCACAACCAGTGCCACCACCTGTACCACAGCAATCTTCATCTTGAACATTTTCAGCCGGGATACCAGTCATCATCTCTTCAGTAGAAGCATCTCTAACATTGTTAATAGTTACATTAAAAAGCAAATCTTTACCAGCTAATGGGTGATTAAAATCTATGATAACAGTATCTGTACCAATCTCTTTTACTATAACTTGAACTGTTGAACCATCTTCACCTTGACCATAAAGAGTCATACCCTCTTCTAGTTCTATACCAGCAAACTGATCTTTTGGAACTTCTTGATTTGCATCTGGATTATGTGGACCATAAGCATCTTCTGATTTTACAAGAACTTCTGCTTTATCACCTATTTGCATATTTGCAATACCATTTTCTAAACCTGGGATGATTTGACCCTTACCAAACATAAATACTAAAGGAGCTCCCCCTACATTACTATCTACTACTGTGTCACCATCACGAACTTCATACTCTATCGATACGATTTGATTTGCTTCTATTCCCATACTATTCTAGCCTTTTTTTAATTTTGCGGATTTTAACATAAAATTGTATAACATTAAAGAAACATCATACAATTTTACCTAGTTCAACCTATCTAATTTACTTTTAGCAGTTTTTGCATAAGTTGTATTTGGATATTTTGCAATTATCCCTTTGTAAAAAGATTTTGCTCTTTTTATATCACCAGTTTTTTGCATCGATACGGCAGTATGTAGCATCAAAGTTGGCATATAAGATGCATCTTTATATAAAGATGCACTTTTTTTAAAATATGCTATAGCATCTGCATAGTTTTTTCTATAATACTTCATCTCACCAATCATAAAGTGAGCTCTTGCAGGTTTATAGTTTCTATCTATAAGTTTACTATAGTACTCTATAGCTTTAGTATAATATTTTTTATCATAATATTTTCTTGCTAATTTTGCTATTTTAGCACTAGACATTTTATCTAACTTAGATGATGAAGATGAACCTTTTGCTTTTAACTCTTTTGCAACAAGCTCTTTAAATTTATTAAAATCAGATACTAGCTCATTAAACTCATCTTTTGAAATATAAGATTCATTTATGGTATTTAATAAAATTGAAAGTTCAGTGACAACACTATTTGTTTCTTCTATATCTTGTAGATTCTTTTGACTAACTTCACTCAGTCTATCTTCATATTCACCAATCTCTAAATCTTTCTTGATTAGATTTTTTATCTCAAGTTTATTATCATGTGATTTTTTACTTAGCCCTTCAACAATAGTTTGAAGACCATCAAGTCTTTCTCTTAAAGAATCAACTTTATTGGCTTGAGTGTTACTTTTTAATTCTATCTCTTGAAGATTTTTTTTATTTTGAAGAATAACTTTTTCAGTTTGCGTCAAACCATAAGGTTTTTCGCTATCTAAGTCACCAGCACCAAACGCAGAAGGCTCGGCACTAGAAAGACTAAGAGGAAGAGTTGCAAAGAAAACAACTAAAATAATATATTTCATATACTTTTTAACTAAGGAAGTAGTTTAAAATCAACGCGACGGTTTTTCGCCCAACACTCTTGTGTTTTATCTCTACATACAGGGTTGTTTTCACCATAACTAACCATAGAGATACGACTTGAACTAACTCCATGAGCTACTAAAGCTTTTTTAACAGATGAAGCTCTTTTTAGACCAAGTGCAAAGTTATACTCATCACTTCCCCACTCATCACAGTTACCTTCAAGTTTTATAGCATAGTCATAAGCATCACCATTTGCAATTTTTGCATCACTTGAAACATTGTCTTTCATATCTGCACGAATGTTAAATTTATCATAATCAAAATAAACTGTAGCTAATTCATTTTCTAATCTAGCTATTTTCATATCATCTGATTCACTGTTAGCTACTTTATTTTCATTTATAACCATATTATCAGGAGATACTGTTTCAGTTTGAACATTATCAACTTTTTTAGTAGCAGCTGTATCATCTTTTTTCTCTACAGGTGTTGGTTTTTTCTCAACAACAGGATCCTTATCTGCACATCCACTAAAAACTAACATTGCAATAGCAACACTTGAAAGTACTATACTTTTCATATTTACTTACCTCTATTTTAAAATTATGCCCATTATACCAAAAAAAGACTAATATTACCAATCCATAGATTGTAATCGACCATATTTTAGTGGAAACAAATAGTTTTTATTATGATTTAATCTGATAATACCTACTGAACTTTGAGCTTTATAGTTTTTTATAAAAAGTATCGCATCACCATCTTTTGAGAATCTTGGAAACTCATTTACACCAACAGCAGTAAGCCTTCTGATAAAATCAGTTTTTGTTGATATTAGATGCAGGTTAAAAGTATTTGTCGCAAATGCATCTGAACTCTCTCTTGCTTTATATACTATATATTCACCATGTACACTACAAGCAGCATTACTTTTACCATAGTAAATCATCTGTTCTACACTTTTACTACCAATCTTTTTAGAAAAAATATTTGGATAACCAAGTCTTCCCGATACAAAAACAATATTTTCATCATCCACAAACTGACCACTAACATCTATACCACCATAGCGAGTCAATCTTTTGGTTTTAAAACTTTTAACATCATAAAGATATATATCAGGTTGTCCATTTGGAGCCATAGTTAAAAGAAGTTTTTTACCATCATCACTAACATCTGAGCAAACCATCATACCATCTGAAGATATTATTTTTTTACTTTTAGCTTTTTTTATATCTAGATATTTTAGTGTAGGCTTTTTTCCATCTAAAGATGTATAGTAAAAAGCAGTTTGATTTTTATTTGCCCATTTTGGAAAAACATTAAAACCACCCTTTACAACTGTGTGCTGATAAGCTAAAGTATAATCAGCTATAACTATCTCTGTCTTTTGAGGGGAAACAACTCTAGAGAACAACACTCTTCGTTTCATCCATTCAACAGAAGAAGCACCCATAAATTTGTTTATATCATAAGCTATAGTATGAGATATAAACATATAAACATTTTTTTTGCTTATCTTATATTTTTTGTTAAATACTACTTTGTCTTGAGTAAAAAGTTTTATCTCTACATTTAAAGCATTGTTATCATCTTTTAACATCTTATATCTAAGAACATAATTCATATCTTTGTTTTGTACTGCTACACTACTGTCTTGAAAATCAACTTCTCTGTAGTTTCTATCTACATTAAATAAAGATATAACATTTAAATCTGCAAAAAGTGCTTTAAAAAATCTAAATCTAAATGTATCATCATAACTTACAGATGAATCTTCTATAGCCATAGTTGGCAACGCTTCAACCTTTTTTATAACATCTATAGTTGCGTCATTTGCAAAAAGCAATGAAATAGCAAACATCCATCCCAATAATATTTTCAATTTTTATCCTTATTTATCTTCTGGTATTAGATTTATTTTTGTTTTAAATGTTTTATTCTCTGGATTTATAGGAAATAAAACATTTGATAATCTTGATTTTATATTATCACACTCTTTATTTAATTCATCATTTGCAGAGTATTTTATAATTCTAAAATCCAACATCTTACCAAGAGCATTTATCTTTATATATGCTACAACCATCTCCCCAACAGAATTTGCAGGTGGATGAAAATTTTCATATACTAACGCTTGAATTTTAGCACGATATTCATTAACCTCATTCGCCGTTGAAATTTGATGAGTTTCATCTTTTTCTACTACACTTTTCTCATCCGATTTTTTTAAAGCAGGTTTAGAAGCATCTTTATCTACCAATTTTGATTTTTTTTGAATTTCCAATAATCTTTTGTTATTTATATCTTTCTTTTTTTTATCTGTTTTTTTAATCTTTTTGGTCCAAACATCACTAAAAAGGTCATCAATACTTACATCTTTTGGTTCTACAATATCATTTGTAACCTTTTGTATAGAAGATTTTTTAGTATTTGTCCTTCTCTTTGGTTTTGTTTTTGGCATCTCTATAGAAACAGATATATATGTATCTTTTTTTAAGGCATATACATTTAGTTTTGAAGATGAGAAAATTGTAAATAACATTAAAACGACAAACAGAGAAAAAAGTGATATAGATATAAAACCACTTATATAAAAGTATTTAGTATTATCCATTTGTAGCTAGTGAAACCTCAGAAAAACCTGCTTGTTTGACTGCAGCTAAAACTGACATAACCACACCATAATCCAAAGATTTATCTGCACTAATAAGTACAGTGGCTTTTAAATCCAATTTTTTAGAATAAAGAAAAAAATTATCCATGAATTCATGAAGCTGATAATTGTCTTTATTTATTTTAACATTAGATTTTGCATCTATCGAAATGTGTACAGGTGGTATTTTTGAGAGTTGTTGACTCATAGAACCTTGTGGTAACTTAATATTTTCTTCATAAATTATGTTTGGTGCTATAACCATAAGTATAGCTAAAAGCACCAACATAACATCCACCAAAGGTGTTATGTTTAGCTCTGGTTTATCTTCCCAATCATACATATTTTATGCTTTTCTAGCCAAAATAGCATCACTTTGCATCTGAAGAAACCCAATAAGTTCAAAAGATTTTCTCTTTAGTATCTGGTGATAAGTATATGCAAAAATAGCAACAAAAATACCAGATGCAGTAGCTATAAGTGCATCTGAAACACCGCTGGATATAACAGACATACTACCACTACTTTGACCAATATGGGAAAATGTATCAAGAATAGAAACAACAGTCCCAAAAAGACCGATAAATGGTGTAGTAGATGCAAACACTGATAATATAGAAAGACCTTTTGTAGCCTCTTTTGTAGCAGCTAACATCCCCAAATCCAAAATCTCTTTTGTAACTATCCTAGTTCTTAAAAAGTTATATAAAAAAGAGTTGTTATTAACTGTTGAAGCACCCATTAAAAGGCTTTCTAATGAAGAGTTTTCTCTACCAAGCCAACTACTGATAGAGAAATATCTATAAAAAAAGACCCAGTTTAAAACTATGAAATATATCGACAAAAGAGCCAATACACCCACAGTTACTGGGTGACTTTTGAGGTAAAAATCGATTAGATTATTAATCATATATTATAATAATCTTTGAGCTGCAGACTCTATCTTAGCTGAAACAGAAGCGATAGCCGAACCAGAGTCAGCAATATCGTTAATAAGTTGTTTAGCTTCATCAAGAGCATTTGCAATATCACTTTCGTTATCACCACGAATAGCTACTGCACCCTCTACTAACACAATTACTTTAGTTTCATCAACTTGAACAACACCCCAGTTAATCAAAATTGATTCAACTGTTTTGTCCTCTTTCTCAATATCGATTACACCAGCTTCCAAAAGTGTTGAAAGTGAGGCATGGTGTGGTAAAACACCAAACTCACCCTCTTCACCAGGAAGAGTTACACTAACGACTTCATCATTAAAGATTTCACCATTAGGAGTTAGGATTTCAAGTTTTAACTTATCCATTACTATCCTTTAGTATGAGTTATTTTTGCTTTGCAGCTTTTTCGATTGCCTCATCCATACCACCAACCATATAAAATGCATTTTCTGGTAGGTCATCATAATCACCATTGATGATTCCCTTAAAGCCTTTAATAGTATCTTCAAGTGAAACATATTTACCAGGGCTACCTGTAAATACCTCTGCAACGAAGAATGGTTGAGATAAAAATTTCTCAATTTTTCTAGCTCTTTCAACAACATTTTTATCATCTTCAGAAAGTTCATCCATACCAAGAATCGCGATGATATCTTGTAAGTCTTTATATTTTTGAAGTGTTTGTTGAACACCACGAGCAACACTATAATGCTCTTCACCAATGATTTGTGGATCAAGTAATCTTGAAGTTGAATCTAGTGGATCAACCGCAGGATAAATACCTTTTTCCGCAATTTTACGGTTAAGTACTGTTGTTGCATCTAAGTGAGCAAAAACAGAAGCTGGAGCCGGGTCAGTCAAGTCATCGGCTGGTACATATACAGCTTGAACAGATGTAATTGAACCAGTTTTTGTAGATGTAATTCTATCTTGAAGTGCACCCATCTCTCTTGCAAGTGTAGGTTGGTAACCAACAGCTGAAGGGATACGACCAAGAAGTGCAGACATCTCTGAACCTGATTGAGCATAACGGAAGATGTTATCGATAAACATCAATACATCAAGACCTTTTTCATCACGGAAGTACTCAGCCATAGTAATACCAGTAAGAGCGATACGATTTCTTGCTCCTGGAGGCTCACTCATTTGACCGTAGCACAGTGCAACTTTATCAAGTACATTAGAATCTTTCATCTCATGATAAAGGTCATTACCCTCACGAGTTCTTTCACCAACACCAGCAAATACAGATAGACCATCATGACCCATTGCAACATTGTGGATAAGCTCCATGATGATAACTGTTTTACCAACACCAGCACCACCAAATAGACCAACTTTACCACCTTTAGAGTATGGTGCAAGTAAATCAACAACCTTGATACCAGTTTCAAACATCTCTGTAGCAGTTGACTGATCAACTAAAGCTGGAGGTGCACGGTGGATAGACCATTTGTCACTATCTGTAATTTGCTCACCACCATCAATAGTCTCACCAATTACATTAAAGATACGACCAAGAACTTTTTCACCAACAGGAACCTTAATAGGTGCACCTGTAGCAACAGCATCCATACCACGAACTAAACCTTCACTCATATCCATTGCAATCGTTCTAACACGACCATCACCTAAGTGAGCTGCAACTTCAAGAACTAAACGGTGTTCAGTTCCATCTAAACTTACATTTACTTCAATCGCTTCGTTAATCGCTGGAAGATTACCATCAAAATCAACATCAACTACCGGGCCCATAACCTGGCTAATTTTACCAATCATATTTTTCTCCATTATTTCATCGACTCCACACCACTGATAATTTCTATCAGTTCTGTAGTAATAGCTGCTTGTCTAGCTTTGTTAAATTCAACATTTAAACTTTTAACCATATCTGCCGCATTGTTAGTTGCAGTATCCATCGCTTGCATTCTAGCACTGTGTTCAGCCGCAACTGAGTCAATAAGTGCATAATACATAGCATACTCAACATATCTGTTTACTAAAGAATCTAGCATATGCTCTTCATCTTGAGCTTCTATTTCAAGCATTGAATTTTGAGTTTCCCCACAATCAAACTGCTCTGTATCTACAGGTAAGATTTTGTTTACATGTAACTCTTGAGTCATCATGTTTTTAAATCCATTATAAATAACATAAAGACCATCTGTTTTACCATCTTTATAGTCTTCAATAGAAGTCATAATAAATTCATCAGCTCTTACCTTATCAGGTTTTGAACTCAAGTTTGTAACAGTATCAAACATTTCAACTTCATTATATTTGAAAAATTCAACACCTTTTTTACCGATTCCGCGCAGACGCACTTTTACATTTTTATCTTTATACTCTTTTATAAGTTTATTAACAGCTTTAATAGTTTGAATATTAAAACCACCACATAAACCTTTATCAGCAGTTACAAAAACAATGTCAACCATCTTAGGATTTTCAACATCTAAAAAACAGCGGTTGTCTATCCCTCCAACTTTGTTACATTTTATGCGTCCAGCTATTTCGGCAATAACCTGATTCATTTTTCCAGCATAAAGACGAGAACGCTTAGCAAGTTCTTCTGCACGACGAAGTTTTGCAGTAGATACAAGTTTCATCGCACGAGTCGTCTTCTGAGTGTTAGTTACACTCTTTATCTGTCTTTGAATATCTTTCAAGTTTGCCATAGATTTTTCCTTACGCTACTACAAAACTAGCTTTAAATTCTTCTAACGCCTTAGTCAATAGTGCTTTAGTATCATCATCAACTTTTTTGCTACTTCTGATATTCTCAAAAATTTGAGGATAAGAAGCTTCAATAAACGGATATAGTTCAGCTTCAAAACGAACTACATTTGATGGATCAAAATCATCTAAGAAACCTTCATTACCAGCAAAGATAATAGCAACTTGCTTCTCAGCTGAAAGTGGAGAGAAAGGTCCTTGTTTTAGAACTTCTACCATTCTTTGTCCACGCTCTAGTTGATTACGAGAAGTCTCATCCAAATCAGATGCAAACTGAGCAAATGCTTGAAGTTCACGATACTGAGCAAGGTCAAGTCTAAGTGTACCAGCAACTTGTTTAGTAGCTTTAATCTGAGCAGCACCACCAACACGAGATACTGAAAGACCAACATTAATCGCTGGACGAACACCTGAGTTGAAAAGTTCAGTCTCAAGGAAAATCTGACCATCTGTAATAGAGATAACATTTGTTGGGATATATGCAGCAACATCACCAGCTTGTGTTTCGATAATAGGAAGTGCAGTTAAAGAACCAGCTCCATCTTCATCACAAACTTTTGCAGCTCTCTCAAGTAAACGAGAGTGGATATAAAAAACATCCCCTGGATATGCTTCACGACCTGGAGGACGACGAAGGATAAGTGACATCTCACGATATGCAACCGCATGTTTAGATAAATCATCATATACAATTAGACCATGTCTAGCGTTATCACGGAAATACTCACCCATTGTAACACCAGTATATGGAGCTAAGAATTGAAGTGCAGCAGCTTCAGCAGCAGTTGCAGATACGATAATAGTATATTCCATTGCACCATGCTCTTCTAAACGACGAACAATTTGAGCAACAGTTGATTCTTTTTGACCGATTGCAACATAGATACACATAACACCATTACCTTTTTGGTTAATGATTGCATCTATAGCAACTGTTGTTTTACCAGTTTGTCTATCACCAATGATAAGCTCTCTTTGACCTCTACCAATTGGAACAAGTGCATCAATAGCTTTGATACCTGTTGCTAAAGGCTCATGAACAGATTTACGATTCATAATACCAGGTGCTTTTTCCTCAACAAAACGAGTTTCTGTTGTCTCAATTGGACCTTTACCATCGATTGGCTCACCAAGTGCATTTACAACACGACCTAAAAGAGCATCTCCAACAGGAACTTTAAGAAGTTTACCTAATCTTTTAACACTCATACCCTCTCTAAGTTCTACACCAGCACCAAGTATAACGATACCTACAGCACTCTCTTCAAGGTTCATAACCAAACCTTGTGTACCCTCTTCGAACTCTACCATCTCTCCAGCCATAACATTGCTAAGTCCGTAAACTTGTGCAACACCATCAGCATAAGAAACAATCTTACCTGTTTCATTAATATCAACACTTAGTTCAAAGTTATCGATACGCTCTTTAATTATTGAGCTGATCTCATCAGCTTGAATTTTTGCTACCACTATTGTTCTCCTCTCATTGAAAGTTAAATTGCTTTTACTATATGTTCTATAATTTGACTATTGATTCTTGTTTTTGAAAAATTAATCTCAATACCAAGATCTTCCACATCCACTTTAATACCATCAAAATCATCTTTGATAAATTCCAATGAAATTTTAGAGTCAAATCTTTTACTTAAACCACCACTTAAATCTTTTATAACTTTAGCATCTATATCGCTATCACTATAAACAACTCCACTGTAAGTTTTGTTTGAATCAGCCATATCTTTTCTCATACCTTCTGCCAAAGCAGGGATGATGTTTATACGGTTTTTCTCAACTAAAACTTTTATCAAAGAATCTATCTCTTTAGACTTTGCAGGTTTAACTGCTGCTAAAAGAATCTCTGATTTTTGTTCTCTACTCACATTTGGGTTTTCTATAATACTAACAAATTTAGAATCTTTAAAAGACTCTGCTAAAGCTGTAAATACTACAGTTATACCTTGCATCGCTTTTGTATCACAACTCTGTCTTAGAGCTTTGATATATCTTTTTGCAATTAACTCTTCCATCTATGCCACCTTCTTTAAGATAACATTAGCCATAGCTTCTTTATCGAAGTCATTACTACTTTGACTAAGTACTTCATTTAACACATCTTCAACAACAGTTCGAACCATTTTTCTTTGTTCAAACTCCATTAAAGAAGCATTTTGCTTAGCCATTGTCTCTAAATCAGATTCACACTGAAGCATGATATTATCATTTAAAATCTTGTTCTCTTTTTTTGTAGAAACAGATAACTCTTCAGCAAATTTTTGTGCTTCAGTAATTTTATCTAACGCTTCTTTTTTAAGAGCAACAGACTCATTTAACTTATCTTGAACTTTTTGCAAATCATCAGCGATACCCTGACTTCTTGCCACAAAATAGTTTTTTGCAGGTTCAGCAATAAGGTACCAGATAAGACCAGCAAACAGTAAAAAGTTAACTGTTCTTTGAACTATATCTGTACCACCATGCTCTGCACCACCAGACGCTAATGCGAAAGTTGATAACATTGTAATCAATAGTAAAATTCTACTCACATTACATCCTTATATTTGACTAAATTTAGCTTTAACAGCTTCTTTAAACAGTGGAACTTGTGACATAAGATCACTTGTCAACTGCTCTTTAGATTCAGCAAGTGATTTCTCAAATTCTGAATACTGACTAGCTAATTCAGCACGCTTTGCTTCTAACTTACTATCTGCTAACTCTTTAGCATCTTCTATAACCTTCTCTCTTAGGGCCGAAGCTTCCAGTTTTGCATTTGTAATTATTGATTCAGCTCTAGCATTAAGTTCGTTGATTTCCTCATCATTATTACCCACTTTTTGTAGGTCTTTTTTAAGGTCATCATCTCTCTTATTCATAAAACTAAATAATGGATTATAAAGCCAACTGTTTAGAACGGCGATTAGAGAAAGAAACACAACAATTGTAGCTAAAAGTAGTATTGGGTTTATATCTAACATAGCACCTCCTAAAAGTTGCGCCATTATACTAATATAAAATTGAAAAGTTAGTTAAAGTAAGAAAAAAAATTAAGAAATTTTATAATTTTTATAAAGAGTGTTAAAAATACACATTTTTAACCTCTAAAAAACTATTTTTTGATAAGATTTAAAAATTTATCAACTTCTTCATCTGAGTTAAATTCTATGGTAAACTTATTGTTTGAAGCTTTAAATTTAAAACCTAGTTCAGAAACTTTATGTTTTAAATCTGTAAAATCATAAGATGGTAAAGTCTTCTTTGTAGATAAAGATTTATTATCATCTTTCATATTTTTTATGATAGATTCAACCTCTCTAACACTTAGTTTTTGACCTATAATTGAGTTCACGATAAGTTGTTGTTGCTTATCATCAAGACCTATCAATACTTTAGCATGTCCAGCTGTGATTTTTTTCTCAGCTAAAGCTTTTTGTGTTTTTGCAGAAAGTTGCAAAAGTCTTATAGTATTTGTTATATGAGTTCTACTTTTATGTATCCTAGAGGCCAATTCTTCTTGAGTTATCTCATATATTTTTATAAGTTCATTATATGCTTGTGCCAACTCTATAGAGTTAAGTTCATCTCTTTGGATATTTTCTATAAGAGCAAACTGTCTCATTTTATGTTCATCAGAGTTTAAAAGGATAGCACGGATAGTTTTAAGCTTCATCAACTTAGATGCACGAAGTCTTCTCTCTCCTGCTATGAGTACATAACCATCAAAATCTTGAGTTACAACTATGGGTTGAAGTAGTCCATCATTTTTTATAGACTCGCCAAGTTCCAAAAGAGATGTTTCATCAAACTGCTTTCTAGGCTGATAAGGGTTAGGTCTTATATCTTTTAGAGGTATCTCTAAAATTGTATCTTTTGATGAACCTTCATTTTCATAAGCTTCATCCATCTCACCTAAAAGTGCGTCTAGTCCGCGACCAAGTTTCATTGATTTCATAAATTTACTACCTATGCTATTATGGATTGTGCTAAGTTTTGGTAAGCTATAGAACCTACCGATTTTACATCATAAAGGATGGCTGGTTTTCCAAAAGATGGTGCTTCTGCTAGTTTAACATTTCTTGGAACAACTATATACTTATCTTTTTCATCTTTAAAAAGTTTCCCTTTAAAATGTTGAGACAAGTCTGCAAAAACCTGTTTTGAAAGGTTGTTTTGAGAACTATACATAGTTGGTAAAAAACCTTTTATACTAAGTTTTGGATTTATAGATTTGCGTACAAGTTTTACTGTATTTAACAACTGTGCAAGTCCTTCAAGTGCAAAAAATTCACACTGAATAGGGATAATAACAGAGTTAGATGCAGAAAGTGCATTTATCGTCATAGGTCCAAGAGCTGGAGGGGAATCTATGATGATATAATCATAATCTTTTTTGATGTTAGCGATAGCATTTTTAAGAACCAATTCCCTTCCATCCTTGTTATCTGTATCATAATACTCTTTTTCAATACCAACAAGACCGATATTTGATGGAGCTAGATGCAGGGTTGGTAAATCTGACTTTAAAATGATATCTTTTAACTTTTTTGTACCAATCAAGACATGATAAATATTAAACTCATAATCATTTCTATGAAATCCCAAAGAAGTGGTAGCATTTGCCTGAGGATCTGAGTCTATCAAAAGTACTTTTTTTTCTGCAACCGCCAAGGACGCAGCTAAATTTACAGCAGTAGTTGTTTTACCAACACCACCCTTTTGATTTGCAATTACTATAACTTCACTCATCGTCTGCTATATATCCTCTCGCCACAACTTAAAATAGAGCCATCAGCTTGAAGTTTCACATCTTTTAGAGAAACTTTAACATCCTGACTATGTGTATAAAAATTTTTATTTCTGTAGAATTCTAGCTCATATTTACTAAAAACTTGCTTCCACTCAAGTTTTTTTTCTATATTTTTAAAATAATTATCCAATAATTCATCTCTTTTTACAACTACATCTAACTTTTTAAAACCTTGTGGATTATCTATCAGGTTAATACCAACACCACATACTAAAGAGTTATCTACAACATTTGTAATCATACCACCTATCTTTTTATCATCTATATAAAAATCATTTGG
>Ga0256843_1001977_pt1 | contig 15382 bp, 19 predicted proteins | sample AlvinellametaG_FD_191572 | JGI IMG/M metagenome (GOLD analysis project Ga0256843, IMG submission 191572) | Pompeii worm associated microbial communities from hydrothermal vent at the East Pacific Rise, Pacific Ocean - Alvinella | ecosystem: Host-associated > Annelida > Integument > Unclassified ... | reverse complement strand
AATTTTGACATATTATACAAAAAGTCCAAAATCACTTGTTGAAATTTATTTTTATATCCGAAAATATAAATATTTTCACCTTTTATTTCTACAAGTCCCTCATTTAAAACGTCTTTTAAGCTGTAAACAACCTCTTTTGTCGCTTCTTTGAGGTCGAATTCAAGTACCGAGCTGTCGTTAAAATATTTTTCTATCATAGTGAGCTTATTTAAAATATAAGTAGCTTCTTCTTTTATTTCATCTTTTTCCAAAAGCTTATGAAGTTTTTCTTTAATTTTTCTTGAAACCATCAAAAACATCTCACCTATTGCGGACACTTTTGTTTGATGAAGAAGTAATTTTTCTTTTTCTTTCAGTTCGCTTAACGCACTAAAAATCTTCTCTTCAAGCTCTTTATTCATTTTCGATATTTTTTCGTTATATTTTTTAAGCTGTATATTTTTCAAAATCAAAATCACAATCATCATCAAAACGGCAAAAAATATAATAATACTTCCGATTATCCACTCTTTGTACATTTCATAAAAAGTGCGAGGTTTATTGACATATATTGCGTTTTTATACCCTAAAGCATACGCATCGATACCGAATTTTTTAAGATTGAGGACGTTTAAGTACATTTTATTGGCTTTTTCAAACGTAAAACCTATCTTTTGCATAGGCGTACCGGATAGATATTCAAGCACTTTTTTGCCAGCTTCTCTTCCTTGAGTTAAAGCATCGGTGGCTTTTCCGCCCACTACGTTGGAATTCGGCACGTTTGCCAAAAGGTCGGTATGAATAATAATCGGATGCGGAAAAACTTGAGATATCAAAGCTATTGCGTATTTATAGCTTATATGACTATCTTCCAAAGAAAAACTAAAAGGTGTCAGCAATAGCATTGCAGAGTTTTTCGGTGCTTTTTTTATCGTCTCAAGGATATTTTCCAAGTTTTTTTCATTCAAATATATTAAAGTCGGAGATTTTATATTTTTAAACGCGTTTTTATACTCTTTCATAACTGCTTTTGCGGAGTTCGAATTATCGGCAACCACATATACGGTTTTTAGATTCGGTACGATTTTTTTTGCAAAATTAAGATTCACAAGAGGCTCTTTTTTCTCAAACACACCGGCATAAACGTTTTTTGGCAGCGTATCGGCGAGTTTTAGGTTGTTTACACCGGCAAAAAAGACCTTTGCGTTTGAAAAAATCGGTTCGTTTTTATATTTTCTAACGAAATTCAAAGCATTATCATCAGTGGTGATTACGATATCGAAGTTTATATTTTTGTATTTATCTTTTAAATAATAGTAGTAATTTAACATCCTCATAGGTGTCGGCTGAAAATATTTCGTATCCATAAATTCTATAAAAATTTTTAAATTTTGCTTATTGTTGATTTTTTCCAAAATACCTTCAAGCTCACCCTTAGTCCAAGGAAGTTTTATGGAGTAGGAATTGATAATCAAAACGTTTTTTGCAAACAAAAACACCGCCAAAAACAGCAAAAACAGAACTCTCACTTATCCCCTTTCGATTAATACTGCAAAATTTTATCATAAATTTGCATTTTCTCTAAAATAAAGATATACTTTCATTTCAAAACGTTTATTAAAACGAAATTTACCAATCAGGAGGCTACTATGGCTTTGGATTCGGCGAAAAAAAGAGAAATTATCGCTAAATTCGGAAATAACGAAAATGATACTGGAAGTCCAGCGGTTCAAATCGCGCTTTTGACTGAAAGAATCAACGAGATTAACGAACACTTACAAAAACACAAACATGACCATTCAAGCAGACTTGGTCTTCTTAAACTTGTAGGTCAAAGAAAAAGACTTATGAGATACCTAAAGAAAAAAGATCACGATAAATACCTAAAAGTTATCGCTGAACTTAACCTAAGAGACAGAGTTTAATCTCTTTCTCTTACTTATTTAACGCTTTTCTTTCCATCTTATCAAGCCTGTCTTTATATTCAATATTCGCCGCAATTACTTTTCCGTGAAAAATATCAAAGATTTTTTTATCTCTATTTTTGTGATTCAATAGTTTTTCAAAAAATTCAAAAGATTTTTTTTCATCATCTTTGATTTTAAAGTTTTGTACAAACAATTCTATCGCGGTTATTAAATCGACCTTTGAAGATTTCGGATTTTTTGCAATTTTTAACAAATCATCAATAGAAAGCTCTTTTTTGCTCGGAGTTTTCGTAGTTTTTTTTGGTTTATTAAAAATTTTTGCCGCAACAAATATCAAAATTACACTAATTAAACTAAAAGCGCCCAAATAGATTAAAAAAGCAAGAGGGGTTGAAGGGAAAAGGTCCTCTATTTTATCTATGAGCCACAATTATTTAAGTCTTTCAAGTACTGATTTCTCATGCGCCGTTAAACCTTCGGTATGCGCTAATACGGCACACTCTTTGCCCATCTCTTCAATAGCTTGTTTGCTAAATGAAATAATCGAACTTTTTTTCATAAACACTTCGACGTTCAAAGGCGAATAAAATTTAGCCGTACCGCCTGTCGGAAGCGTATGGTTTGGTCCAGCTATATAATCTCCTATAGGCTCAGGCGTATATTCTCCTAAGAAAATAGCACCCGCGTGTTTGATTCTCGGTAACAATTCAAACGGATTTTTAGTCATAATCTCAAGATGTTCCGGTGCTATTTTATTCATAAGCTCTATTGCTTCGTCAATATCGTTGGTTACGATAATAGCGCCTCTTTCTTCGATTGATTTTCTTGCTATCTCTTCTCTTTCTAAGTTTTTGAGGAATTTTTCAACCTCAATAGCCGTCATATCGGCAACTTCTTTACTATCGGTAATCAAAATCGAACTTGCCATTTCATCGTGCTCGGCTTGAGAGAGCAAATCGATAGCCAGATAGTTAGGCCTTGCGCTTTCATCGGCGATTATTCCTATTTCGCTCGGTCCTGCAATCATATCGATATTTACATCTCCATAAACCAATTTTTTAGCAGTCGCTACGAAAATATTTCCCGGACCCGTAATTACGTCAACTTTAGGAATAGTTTCGGTCCCGTAAGCCATAGCCGCAATAGCGCTTGCCCCTCCGACTTTATATGTTTTAGGGCATCCGCAAATATAAAGAGCTCCGAGTAGAAGCTCGTTGGGTTTGTTTTCGATAACCGGAGTCGTTACTACAATCTCTTCCACTCCGGCGACAATTGCCGGAATTACGTTCATTAAAAGAGAGCTCGGATAAAAAGCCTTACCTCCCGGTACATACACACCCGCTTTATCTACAGGTGTTACTTTTTGTCCTAAAATAGTTCCGTTTTTTTCAAAATCGAGCCATGATTTAGGAAGTTGTTTTTCATGATAAGCTTTTATTCTATCAAATGCCAAATGAAGAGCTTTTTTTAGTTCGTCACTCAAGTTTTCATACGCTTTTTTCATCTCATCTTTGCCAATTTCCAAATCATTATCGCTTTTAGGCTCCCATCTATCAAACTTAGCTATATGTCTAAAAAGCGCTTTGTTTCCTTCTTCTTTCACTTCGTTAATAATACCTTTTACGATACCTTCAACGTTTTCGATATCCATTTTCCCACGAGCTAAAATTTCTTCAAACTCTTTTTTAAATCCGGGATTATTAACATCAAGTATTTTCATACTCTGCCTTTATTCTTTTTATAAAATAATATCAAAAATAATAACCCAAAGATACTTTGAGATACTTTTGTTTAGTGGAAGTCAAAAACTCGCTTGTAAATATAAAATTATTTTTAAAATCATAACTACCGCCTATTAGTAAAGAATTTATATTTTGAGTATAGTTTCTGATACCCGTTACATAAGCTGTCAGATAATCAATAAAAAAATCTTTTTGAGAAACTTTAAGATACAAAAATTTATTATTATCCCATTTTTTATACCACTCGCTAGTAATCGTATAATCATAATCGCTTGCGTATTTTGCACCTAAAAGATAGGAGTTGTTTTTATCGCTGTCAAATGCGTATTCTCCGTGAATTTCAAGCTCCGTCATTAAATTAAAAGAAAAATCACCACCGAATCTGTCTGCATAAGTATTGCTTTTTTCAAACATAAAATCGATATCGACGTTTATATAGCATATAAAGCTTACCTCCGAAATTTTGGGATTTCTTTAGGTCTGAATTTAATGTATCGGTTACGGGCATATAAATTAAATCAATTGAGTAGTTTTTAATATCGGAATTTAAAGAACTGATAGTTTTTAAATGCAATAAATCGTATCCTTGTTTTAAATCCTCAGGATATAAGGGATTTTTTTCTCTTGTAAAAAAACTCACAGCACTATATGCATATCCTTTACCCCATTTTAAAAGCTCTTTTCCTATAGTAACGTTTTTATTAACATCGCCGTATTTTACGTATCCTTCGTTTAAAACGCCGAAAGTTTGAATATCTTTTTCGTCATTTATATAATATCCGCTCCAATTAAGCTTAAAATACCAAAGATTTTTTTTATAATCACCCTCAAAATTAAGCTCGGTTTTTATTTTTTTATATTTGTCTTTATCATCGATATAATAGGCTTCGGGTTTAAGATATCCTTTGTAAGAATACGGCTTATCAACATCTCCCAAATCAAAAGAGGTGTCGATATTGTCTAAATCACCGGCAAACATAAAAACCAGCAGCAAAAACAAAATTTTCCATTTTAAATTTTTCATCTTAATTCTCCATTATTGATTGTCCATTTTCCACTAAATCACTTTCTAATCTCATTCAGATGAGGCATAAATTCAAGCGTAAAATATTCGTCTTTAAGCTCTCTTGGTTTGATTTTCGCCCAAATCATTATACTTTTATACCCTTTTTGAAGAGGTGAAGTCGTTTGCATAACGGCAGGTCTTACTATTCCGTTTCCAAAATCGGTAATTTTTCCGTATTCAATCGTTTTAATTAAAATCCCTCCGGCATAACAATCAAGCCTAATCGGCAATTTTCTTTTTAAATCTATTTTCATAACTATTCTTTCATATGTGACATCTTCGTTTTTTGCTTTTAGATAAAGAGTATCGCCCTCTTGTTTTTCGATATCATATTCAACGGCATAATCGACTCTTAAAATATCGCTGTTATTAAAAACGCCCCCTGTTACGCTTTGAGCAGAAGCGACTCTTAGAGGCTTGGCAATACCCGGGATATAAAGCCACATATTATCACCAAGTCTTAAAAGCGACCTTCCGTTGTCGGTTGCAGGCTTTAAAAAGAGGTTTGCGATTTTGTCTTTGTCTTTTTTTATCATCCACATAAGAAATTCTTTACGGCTTCCGTCGGGTTCGATGTTTATAAGTTTTTTGTAAGCCTCAAAGCTTGAAGGGTTTAGATTTTTATCAATCTCTTCAAGTATATTCGATGCTAACAAAAACACCGGAATAAGCACGGCTAATAATAATTTTTTCATTTTTTCTCCTTAAGATTAAATTCAATATAATATTGGAAGACAAATATTATGAAACAACTGCAAATTTCAATGAAAAAAAAGCGTTAAAAAAAGTACACCCAAAGCGAAGCGGTCTGTACTTTTTAGCTTTTTTGAAATGTCCGAAATTTGCATTATTGTTGAATATATTTAGTCTGTAAATAAACACGACTTTTCTGTCTCCCAATTTATATATTTTGCATTGTCCATTCTCCATTTTGCATTATCCATTTTCCATTGTCTATTATCAATTTTCCATTTTCCATAAAACTAACTCCTAAGCGCTTCAATCGGTTTTAAGCTCGCAGCCTTAAACGCAGGATAAAGACTCGCTATTATCGCAATAATCACAACCATTGCTCCCACACTTAGCACGCTTTTATAGTCGATATGAGGCACCAAAAGCAAGTTGCTTTGACGACCGAAGTTATAATGGATATCACCGATTAAATAGACAAAAGCAACACTTGCAACCACTCCTATAATAAATCCGAACATCCCAAGAAGCAATCCTTCATTTACAAACATCGATACGATAAAACTTTTAGAAGTACCCATAGCTTTCATAGTCCCTATCTGTTTGATTCTCTCAAAAACACTCATTATCATAACGTTAAGAATGGAAACAAGTACAATTGAAATCAAAATTATTTCGATACTGAAAGTCATAATATCAAGCATTTTTATGATATTCGCAAACGGTGAGAGTTTTATCCACGTATGCACTTCAAGTTTCGGTTTTTGAATAGTTTTTGTAAAACCGATAAGCTCTTTATTTACTTTCTCAAGCAATTCAGGGTTTTTTAGTTTTATAACCATTTCGTTAATTTCGGGTTTTTTGATTCTAAGAAGTTTTCTTGCGTCTTTTATGTTTATATACCCGTCTCTACCTCCGGGACCGGATATAATTCCCACAACTCCGCTGATTTTAAAAGTTTTTGCGTTCATACTCCCGTTTTTATTGGTAGCTACAAGCACTACGACGTCACCTTTTTTTAATTTAAGCCCTTTTGCTATAAGCTCAGGAATTACTATTTCCCCCTCTTTTGGAAGACGGCCGTTTAAGCGCTCTTTAAGCAGAGGCAGGGTTTTTGCTTCCATTTCAGGGTCGATTCAGTTAAGTCTTATATTCGTAGAGTCGGTATAGTTACTTATCATTCCTCCGAATTTAAGCCTTTTGCTGTATGAATAAATCTCAGGCATCGAATTTAGCTTTTCTTCTATTTTTTTGACTGTTTTTGGAGGTAGATTTTTATCAAGAGGCAGTGAGTCAAGACTTGAAACGTAGCCTTTTTTGTGAATTTGAAGTTCACCCATTACGCTGTCCGTAATCTGAGCTATCATAGAATTTTTAAAACTCTCCGCGTATGTGATATATAGAACCACAAACACGACGCCAATTGCTATGAGTGAACCGGTTAAAAACGTTCTTCTTCCCATTCTGATGAGGTTACGAAACGCAATTTTAAAACTTTCCATTTTATTTCCTTTCGTCTTTTATGATTTTGCCGTCCTGAAGATATAAAACCCTGTCAACCTCATCAATCAAATGGGTATCGTGAGTGGAGAAAATAAACGTAGTATTGAATTCTCTTTGCATTTTCCTCATAAGCTCTATCACCTTATGACTCGTCACACTATCCAGATTTGCCGTAGGCTCATCAGCAAGTACTATAAGAGGGTCGGTAACAAGAGCTCTTGCGACCGCTACTCTTTGCTTTTGACCGCCTGAGAGCTGGTCGGGGAATTTATTTATCTGATCGCTCATTCCTATATCTTCCAAAAGCGCTTTTACTTTTTCATCGTCTTTTCTTTTATGAATGACTTTCAAAGGAAAATTAACGTTTTCAAAAACGCTGAAAACTTCAATAAGATTAAAATCCTGAAAAATATACCCCAAATGATCGGCTCTAAATTTTGTAAGTTCTTTTTCATCTCTTTTCCAATTTCAACTCCCGCTACTTCCACATTGCCGCTATCAGCCTTGTCGAGTGCTCCGATAATATTTAAAATAGTGGTTTTACCGCTACCGCTCGGTCCTATAAGAGCTACGAATTCGCCTTTTTGGATATACAAATCAAGACCTTCTAAAACCTTTACTTCGATTTCTCCCGATTTATAAGATTTGTGAACGTTTGTGAGCTTAACCATATCCGCTCCTTTTTTTTCATTATAAACCTTTAACCTAAACCGAAACTAAACATATGATAAAATTATGAAAAAAGGTTTCGAATGAAAATTTTACTTTTAGAAGATGATTTCACGTTAGCTGATACATTAAAAGAAGTTTTGGAGTCGGAGGGTTTTGAAGTAGATATCGCAAACAACGCACAAGAAGCATACGAAAAAACATACAACGAAAAATACGACCTTTATATTTTCGATATCAACCTACCCGATGAAAACGGAATAGAAGTCCTAAAAAACCTAAGAGACGCGGATGACGAAACTCCTACTATTTATATTACGGCTCTTACCGACTTAAATACGATGTCAAAAGCGTTTGATGCGGGAGCTGATGATTTCATAAAAAAACCTTTCGAACCTGAAGAATTACTTATCAGACTAAAAGCGAAGTTAAAACCGCACCACGACATCATAAAAATAAACGACATCGAATACGACCCGCAAACAAAAGAGGTAAAAAAGAACGGAAAAATCATCTCTTTAGGATTCGTGCTAAAAGATATTTTCCACGAGCTAATTACAAATAAAAACAAAGTCGTTCCAAAAGATAGACTCTTAGAGCTTACCAACGCTCATAGCGACGCAACTTTAAGGGTTAATATCACAAAATTAAAAAACAAATTGGGAATAGATATCAAAAACATAAGAGGTGAAGGATATACTATTGAATTATGAAAAAAAGTTTTTAATTTCAAGCTTTTTAGTTATCTTTTCGATTCTTTTCGTTTTTATTTTATATATAAACTACAACAGCTATAACCTACAAGTCGGTTTTTTAAACAACAAAACGAAAAAAGAGCTTATTATCTGCTCTTATAAAATGAACTGCCCGAAAACCGATATAAACTTCATACCAAAAAACAAAAAGCCAAAACCAGAAATATTAAAACTCCAAGAAGACAAAAACAGCTTTTTTATGGTTTTTGACGTACCTTATCTAAAAAAGTATTATCTAAAACTTTCAATCTCAAAAACAGAATATCTAAACGCCCTAAAAAAAATCAAAGAAAATATTTTCAGGCAATTTATTGTCGAACTTGCTTTTATACTTATATTTTCATTAATTCTTACGTATATTTTATATAAACCCCTAAAAGAGGCGTACAAAATAAACGAAACATTCATAAAAGACATACTCCACGACCTAAATACACCTCTAACATCTTTAAAATTAAATATTTATCTTCTAAAAAAAGAGATAGGTGAAAATCAAAGAATCAAAAAGTTAGAACAAAATATAAAAGCTATTTTAAATTATCAGGAGAATTTAAAAAATTTCCTCTCAAACAATCCCAACCAAGTCGAAACATTCAATATAAAAGATTTAATTGACGAAAAATTGTCGTTTTATTCTATAAATTACCCTCATATCAAACATACCAACAGTGCCGATTGTGAAATAACAATAAACAAAAACGCTTTTAATTCAGTAATCGAAAACATAATAAGTAACGCTTTTAAATACAACAAAAAAGGCGGAGAGATAAAAATATATATGAAAGACAAAAAACTCATTATTGAAGATACGGGAATTGGCATAAAAAATCCTCAAAAAGTTTTTAATCGTTTTTATAAAGAAAACGAAAGAGGTATCGGAATAGGAATGAATATAGTAAAAAAACTTTGCGACGAATTAAAAATAGATATAAAAATCGAATCCGAAAAAAACAGAGGTACGAAAGTTATTTTGGATTTAAGCCGTTATTGTTAATACTTCCTTAACACTTTCGAAACAAAACGTTTACACTTATGATTTATACTTTCGATGTAAGAAAACAAAACAAAGGAGTAGCTATGAAAAGATTAGCACTATCACTATTAAGTTTAAGTATTTTTGCTTCGGGAGCATTCGCTCTAACAGCTCAAGATGTTGAAAAAGAGATTCAAAACATTGAAAAACTACCTCTTCAAGAGAGAGTTCAAAAAATGAACGAACTTAAAGAACAAATCAAACAACTAAACGAACAAGAAAGAGAAAAAGTAATCAAAGAACTTGCAGAAAAACAACAAATGATGCAAGAAAAAATGAAACAAAAAAGAGAACAAATGCATCAACAACATACACAAATGCATGATAACGTTAAAGCAGAAATGGAAAAAGCAAAAGAACATGCCGAACATGAAATAGAGCATCCTGATATGGATCATGATTTCGAACATCCTCAAATCGATTCAAATCACGATGCGGATAAAGACAAATAAGGTATAAAATGAAAAAATTTATACTGACGGGGCTTATCGCCCTATCTTGTTTCGCACAAACCGTAGATAGCGATTTTGACGGAGTACCGGATAATATTGATTTATGTCCTAACACTCCGTTTTTACAAACCGTAAATAAATACGGATGCTCTAAACAACAGATATCTCAACTGAATAAAATAGACTATTACGCAAGTGTAGGATATGAAAAAGACGGTTACAAAAACTATAAAGATTCGAATGTATTTTTTACTTCTATTTCCGCAAGAAGAAACAATCTAAAAGCAAAATTATATTTCTCCGTAAAAGATGACGGATATAGCGACGGATATAAATCAAACGACCTGATTTTAGCAGGATACTATTATCTAAATAATGTCAAAAACAGCAATATCAATTTGAAATTAGGCGCAAAAATTTACCTGCCTACGTATTTTAACGACAAAACCGATTATGCGCTTTATATAAAAGGTACGTATTATTACAAAAACTACAGCTTTTCTCTTAGTGAAAAACACAAAATTTACGGAGAAAGCGGAACAAACGCAAAAGACACTATTACGGCAAGTGTCGGTACTACATATAAAAAACTATTTATTTCACCATATGCATATGTTGAAAATTCCGCTTACGATTCGGGTGATTGGAGCAAATATTTGGGTATGAGCGTTTATTATCCGATAAACAAAAAATTAGGCGTTTTAGTGGATTACTCTTTTGATATCGAAGAGTCGGCAAACTATACGCTTATAGGAAGCTTAGGATATAGCTTCTAAGCTTCTTTTTGTTACAATTACGCCAAAAAAGGCATTTGATGAACCTCTCTTTGATAGCTTTAAGCTTCGTTTTGGTTTTAATCCCCTCAATCATAACCTACAAACTGAATATCGGAATTGAAAAAGAGATACTAAAAAACTCTATAAGAGCCCTACTTCAATTAACGGCATTAGGCTTTGTGCTCGGATTTTTATTTAAAATTACAAACCCTTTATATTATATTCCGGTTGTTTTGTTTATGCTTTTATATTCTGCATATATCGCTAAAAAACGTACCGAATATTCATACAAAGCGGCATTTTTATCTCTAACGCTTGCCACTTCTATTATTCTAACCATTCTCATTTCTCTAAAAATCATATCATTAAAACCTAACGAATTCATTCCGATTGCGGGAATGATAATCGGAAACGCTCTAAATACCTATACTTTGACAATCGAGAGATTAAAAAGAGAAATAGAACTTCAAAGAGAGCTTATCGAAGCCTTTATCGCAATAGGAGCAAGATACAGCGACGCTCTTAAAATTATGCAGCGCCAGGCTATAAAAGCCGCTTTAATACCTGTAAATAATATGCTTCAAACTATAGGAGTCGTAGCGATTCCGGGGATTACGACCGGAATGCTGCTTGCGGGAGCAAGCCCGCTAAAAGCGGTAACTTATCAGATAGTTATTATTTATATGCTTGTGAGTATCAATCTTTTCAGCTCGCTATTCGGGAGCTTTTTTTACATACGCGAAAAAGGTGCGTATTAGTCTAAATTGTATACGTTTTTGATATGTAAAGCTTCATCGAATTCATAAACTCTCGGAACACCCGTTGCAATTTCGAATTTCGGAATATCTTCGTCACTGATTCCGTCAAGCTCTTTTACCATACCTCTGATAGTATTTCCGTGAGCCGTAATAAGTACGTCTTTTCCTTCTACAAGTAAAGGAGCCACTCTTTCGTGAAACGCCGCCATAGCTCTTATTTGGTTATCTTTTAAACTCTCAGTACTTGGTAAAAGCTCTACCGGAAAGTTTTTATATTTCGGATCGAATCTCGGATGTCTCGGATCGTCTTCACTTAGCGGTGGAGGCGGTACGTCGTAGCTTCTTCTATAAAGCAAGAATTTTTCCTCACCTACTTCCGCTTTTACTTCGTCTTTATTCAGCCCCGTAAGAGCTCCGTAAAATCTTTCGTTGAATCTCCAATCTTTGAGATGATCAATCCATAACAAATCAAGCTCTTCTAAAATAATAATTCCAGTTTTTATCGCTCTTTTTAAATAACTTGAAAAACAAATATCAAAAGCAAATCCCGCTTCTTTAAGCTTTTGACCCGCTTTTTTCGCTTCTTCGATTCCCTCAGGTGCCAAATCAACATCAACCCAACCCGTAAATCTGTTTTGTTTGTTCCATTCACTTTTTCCGTGTCTAACAAGAACAAGTTTTGCCATTACATCCCCTTTAAAAAATTAATTGTGAAATTTTATCAAATTTTTCATCCCCGCTCTATTTTTCCACTCTACAAGCTTAATAATCGCCAAATCGATATCGAAATTTTTCGTAATCATAGGAAAAATCACCTCCCCGTCAACCGCAATAAAAAAGTTGTCGTGAAAATCTTTATAGTCTTTTCTTTGTACGATTAGATATGTAAGCTCGTTATCAAGGGTTCTCGGAATGTTTTTATTGATACAAACGCCTATTTGCTCTCTCATAAAAGTATTTAACGCTTTCATATAATTTAAAACCAAATCCTCCCAGCTTAGCTCTTCTCCTTGAGAATTGAAAAAACGAATCTCATCCATTTTCAATTCTCCATTCTCCATTTTATCCACCCACACTCCAACATCATAATCGCCGAGTCTTCTTTTAAACTCCTCAAAATCTTCCTCGATATCGGCATATGCAAAAGGATAATTTGATAAAATTTTAAAATCTATATCATCTCTTAGGTATTTTTTATAATCCATTCAAAAACCTTTTTTGATGAAATTATACAAAAGGAATTTAATGAAAATCTTAATAACAAACGACGACTCGTTCGAAGCAAAAGGTCTTGAGGTTTTAGTAAATGCGGTAAAAGATTTGGGAGAAGTGTATGTGGCGGCTCCGGCTTTTCCAAAAAGCGCATGCTCTCACTCTCTTACAATCACAAAACCGCTAAGATTTATAAAAGTAGCCGATAACTTCTACAAACTCGACGACGGAACGCCTACTGATTGCGTATATTTGTCTTTTCCCGAATTTTTCGGAGGAGAAAAACCAGATATCGTACTAAGTGGTATAAACCACGGAGCAAATTTAGGAGAAGACGTCACATATTCGGGCACTGCCGGAGGCGCAATGGAAGGAGCGCTTCACGGCATTCCTTCTATCGCATTTTCTCAGCTTATAAAAAGCTACGACAATCCTCCAAGCGAAATAGATTGGGACCAAGCGGCAAAAGCTGCAAGAAAAATCACAAAAGCGGTGATTGACGGCAAAATAAAAATCCCACATCGTCATATCTTAAACGTAAATATCCCGAATACAAAAAAAATCAAAGGCTTCAAATTCACAAAGCTCGGCTATCGCCTATACGGAAACGACGCGCACAAACACAAAAACCCAAGAGGAGAAGAGTATTATTGGATAGGGCTACATCCTTTAGCTTTTAAAGAAGAAAAAGGTACCGATTTTGACGCTATAAAAAACGGATACGTCTCAATCACTCCTATCAAATTGGATATGACGGGACATGAAGCGCTAAATGAATTAAAAAATACCGATTTAGGCGACTTATGAGGGAGTTTTTGGAAAAATTGGGCGTAAAAACGCTCTTTTCATACACCAAGCCCACTTCAAACGTCTATAACGTAACCTTAAACGCAATAGATTTACCTTTTGTGAGTTTCGGCAAAGGCGAAAGCCTCGATGAGGCCTTAAACAGCGCATACGGAGAAATGTGCGAGAGGATTTTGACAAGAAACTTTTTAGAAGAATACTACATTAACGCTCTTTACCCCGACGCAATAGTTACGGATAAATTTCTAAACGAACCTTTAAGAGAATTTTACAAAATAGACGAACTTGAAAAAGAAGAGCTTTTGGATTTTAATTCGGATGTTTTCGATATCCTCTCAATTCCTTTTACAAACCCCAAAACCGGAGAAATCGTCTATTTTCCTATAAATATCATCCAAAATCTATATGCAAGCAACGGAATGGCTTTTTATAGCGATTTAAAGACGGCTTATTATAACGCCAAAACCGAAATAATCGAAAGATTCGTAAAATACGAAGTCATACGCTACACCCTATCAATTCCTAAAATTTCTCACCCGCTAAATGACGAATTTATTCAGGTCTATGACGCCACACTCGGGGGAAAATATCCGGTAATGGCTGTGAGTTTTATAAAAGACAATGAAATAATTCTAAGTTTCGGTTGCGACCTTGATAGAGAAAAAGCGATAAAAAAAGCCTATTTGGAGCTATTCCAAACGGAGCTTAAAAAAAGAGGAAAGCTAATAGATGACGACAGCGTAAAAGATAGCTTCAATCTCACAAAACATTTTATAGATTTAAGCGGAGACGTGCATATTAATTTTTTGAAAAAGCCTTATTTTAAAGAAGCTAAATGGGACTTTGACAATTTGGAAGTTTTCAAAGAAGACGAATACATCAAAATCTACACAGCTCAAAATTTCTACGCCGTACATTTGATTATTCCACAAATAAGCGAAATATATCCGATAGACGATTTGATTTATCACAATATCAACAAAGGTAAATTCATCCGAAAAGATATTTTACAAAGACAAAACAAACAAAAAGTCATCGATTATATCTACGAACACGGAGCTTGGGATATCGGGCAGTTTATCGGAGTGATTTTCGATAAAAAATATACTCTTGAAAACCTTGACGAGCTGTATGAGGGATATGAATTCGGCCCTGAATATCAAAACATCCTAAAACTCTCAAAGGAATTAAATGCGCTACGATAGATGTAAAAAATTATTCGGTAAGTTCGAGCATCTTCAAACACTAAACGTCCTGATTTGCGGAGTCGGGGGTGTAGGAGGATACGCTCTTGATTGTCTTTATCGCTCGGGAGTTAAAAATATCACAATTGTGGATTTCGATACGTTCGATATCACAAACCAAAACCGACAAATCGGAAGTGAGTTTTTGGGTGAAAAAAAAGTGGAAGTTTTAGCGAGGTTGTATCCGGGAGTCACTCCAATCGATATGAAGCTTACTCCTCAAAACATAGAAAATTTGGATTTGGAAAAATACGACATAGTTATCGACGCGATAGACGACTTAAACGCAAAAATTGCACTGATTTTAAAAGCATACCCTAAAATCGTCTCATCAATGGGAGCGGCAAAGAGAATTGAGCCTACAAAAATCAGAATAGATAGTATCTGGAAAACACAAAACGACCCGTTTGCCAAAAAAATAAGAGACAGACTAAAAAAAGAGAATTTCAAAGGCGATTTTAAAGCTGTTTTTTCACTTGAAAAGCCCATACCTTGCGATATGGGAAGCTTTGTGGGAGTTACGGGAGCTTTCGGGTTTGCATTATGTAGCGAGGTGCTAAAAGATTTTGTTTAAGCTTTTACTTTTTTGATAATCTTATCAATCACCTCATCTTCGCTTTTTTCGCTTTCGATATCAAGAGTAATTCTGTGTCTAAGGACGGGCTTGATATATTTCAATACGTCACTTGGCATTGCGAAGTTTCTTGAGTTTTCATATGCCGTAAATTTAGCAAGTTTATATAAAGCAATCGAAGCTCTTGGAGAAGG
>Ga0256843_1001976_pt1 | contig 15384 bp, 17 predicted proteins | sample AlvinellametaG_FD_191572 | JGI IMG/M metagenome (GOLD analysis project Ga0256843, IMG submission 191572) | Pompeii worm associated microbial communities from hydrothermal vent at the East Pacific Rise, Pacific Ocean - Alvinella | ecosystem: Host-associated > Annelida > Integument > Unclassified ... | reverse complement strand
GACGGTCTTTATTGCCTTAATCGCCATCGCGTCGCTGAAGTCGTTGGCGACTTTGGTTGTGTAAGCCTCTATTCCGTGGACGAGCACATCCAACCCGGAGTTCCGCGCTACCTCCCTTGGCATCGTCATCGGTAGCCTCGGGTCGAGTATGGCCACCTCAGGCGCTATCTCGGGCGTAACGATGTTGTACTTGATTCCGCCCTTCTTCAGAACGCTCGCTCCGGAGACCTCGCTCCCGGCACCGCTCGTCGAGGGAATCGCTATGAGCTTCGTCTTCAGCTTAGGGACAGGTTTGGGCTTTGAAAAGCGGTCTATGAAGGCTATCTCCTCGAACTTCAGCTCGGGAGCATCGTAGAAGACTTTCAACGCTTTCGTCGTGTCTATCACGCTTCCACCGCCGAGCGCTATCAGCAGGTCAGGTTTAAACTCCCTCACCTTCGGAAGGAACTCCTCTATCGTCTCCACGCTCGGCTCCGCCGGGAGGCCGGTTATCGAGAGGACCTCTGCTCCCACTTCCCTAATGTAATCCTCCGCCTCGCTCAGAAAGCCGTGCCTCTTCATTGAGCCTGAGGCCAGAATGAGCACCCTCTCGTGTCCGCTCGCCTCCTTCCTGAGCTTCTCAAGGGAACCTTTGCCCTCGATGATTCTCGTCTTGAGCCAGAACATCGCCACCACCGGACTAAGTTCGCGGGGGTCCTTTTAACGGTCTCGCAGGGTTGGAAAACACTTTCATTTACAGAAAACTCTTTTGTTTACGCAAACGTTTAAATTCGAATCCCGAACCTCCTTTTCGGGTGGTCTAATGAAGGATGTTGCAGGTATTGCCCTGGTTTTGCTGCTCCTGGGAGCCGTTGTCGGCACGGGCTGTATAGCCTCGGGAAGTCACCATGGGAGTGAAAAACCCTTCTCGGGTCAAACCGTCGTCGTCTGCTCTGGAGCCGGCCTGATGAAGCCGATGAACGAGCTGATAAACCTCTTCGAGAACGAGACCGGCGCGAAGGTCGAGGTGCACTACGGCGGGAGCAGCGAAATCTTCGGCGTCCTTCAGACAACATGCGGCTGTGACGTCTTCATCCCCGGGGCCTGGTACTACACCGAGCAGGCCATGGAGAAAGGGTACATCCTCAACGGCACAGTCATCAACGTTACGGAGCACGTCCCGGTCATAGCGGTTCCGAAGGGCAACCTGAAGGGGATTCACTCCCTTAAGGACCTCGCGAAGCCCGGCGTTAGAGTCGTCCTCGGCGACCCTAAGGCCGCTGCAATCGGCAAGGTCTCGAAGAAAATCCTCGAAAAGAACGGCCTCTGGAAGAACGTGAGTAAAAACGTGGTGGTCTTCACGCCAACCGTCAACCAGCTCCTCATCTACATCGCCACAGGGCAGGCGGACGCGGCGATAATCTGGGAGGACATGGTGACGTGGGCCCAGTCAAAGGGCAAAATCGAGGTGGTTCAGATACCGCGCGAGCAGAACTCGATTAAAACCATCCCAACCGCCGTGACGACCTGCGCAGAGAAGGACGGCCACCTCTCCGTCGCGAAGGCCTTCAACGAGTTCGTAGCTAACCACACAGAAATCTGGGAGAAGTGGGGGTTCAGGCCATGGAAGGGCTGAGCTTCAGGAGAGTCACGATTGCTGTCGCCTTCCTTTTCACGTTTTTCCTCTTCGTGGCGATAGCGACGCTCTTCTTCGTGCCGAGGCCCCACGAAATCCTTGAGGCGCTGAAGTCGGAGGAGATGGTTTACTCCCTCAAGCTCTCACTCATAACGGCATCAATCTCAACGGTTCTCGTCATTCTCGTGGGAATACCGATAGGTTACGCCCTCTCGCGCTTCGACTTCCCGGGAAAGAGTGCGGTCAAGTCCGTCCTCGACCTGCCGATGGCCTTCCCGGAGCTCGTCCTCGGTCTCGCTCTGCTCCTCCTCTTCGGTAGAACTGCCCTCGGGGAAGCCCTCAGCGACCTTGGAGTAAAGGTGGTCTTCACGAAGCTCGGCATAGTTGTGGCCCAGTTCTTCACGGCACTCCCCTACGCCGTCAGGGTGATATACACGACGTTTGAGGAGATAAGCCCGCGCTACGAGCTCGTCGCGAGGAGCTTAGGTTACTCTGAGTTCGAGACCTTCAGGAAGGTGACGCTCCCGATGGCCAAGAACGGCCTCTTCGCCTCGACCATAATCTCGTTCGCGCGCTCGATGGGTGCCTTCGGTGCCGTGCTCATCTTAGCTGGCGGGAGCTACATGAACACCGAGATACTGCCTGTGACGCTCTACCTGAACATCTCCTACGGCAACATCGGCATGGCAATAACGAGCGGAATCGTCCTTGTCGTCGTCTCGTTCCTCGCGATACTCCTCTTCGAGAGGCTGGAGGGTGGGGAGCATGGCCCTGTTAGAGGTTGAGAACCTGAGCATAGACCTCGGGGACTTCCACCTCAGGGACGTCTCGCTCTCGGTCGAGGAGAACGATTACCTCACCGTCATCGGGCCGACAGGGGCCGGAAAATCCGTCCTCCTTGAGGCGATAGCCGGCTTTTACCCCCTCCTCTCAGGAAGGGTAATCCTCGAGGGGCGCGACATCACTAACGAGCCGCCCGAGCGGAGGGGGATAAGCATAGTATACCAGGATTATATGCTCTTCCCGCACATGAGCGTCTTCGACAACATAGCGTTCGGGCTGAGGAAGAAGGGCCTCCCGCGGGGAGAAATCGGGAGGGATGTCCGCTCAATAGCTGAAGAGCTCCACATAGGCCACATCCTCCACAGGAAGCCCGGGACGCTGAGCGGTGGGGAGCAGCAGAGGGTCGCGCTCGCGAGGGCCCTAATCGTCGGGCCAAAGGTCCTCCTGATGGACGAGCCTTTCTCCGCCCTCGACTCGAAGACGAGAGAAAAGCTCCGCTCCCTCGTGAAGTCCGTCATCGAGGAGCACGGCACGACGGTAATCCACGTCACCCACGACTTCGAGGACGTCTTTGCCCTGGCAAAGCACGTCGCGGTGATGAGAGGCGGAAGAATAGTCCAGTTTGGAACGCCGGAGGAGGTCTTTTCGCGGCCCGGCGACGAGTTCATAGCGAGCTTCGTCGGCACGAACCTTCTCAGGGGGCGCGTTGAAGGCCTTCGCGACGGTCTGACGGCTGTTAGGGTCGGGGATGTAATTCTCTACACTGCGGACGGGGCGGAAGGTGAAGCCACGCTCTCGCTCAGGCCTGAGGAGATAATACTCGCCAGGGGGCCCGGGGAGTGCTCTGCCCAGAACGTGATTCCAGTTGAGATAGCGGAGATGGAGAGGCGCGGCCAGCTCGTCTGGCTTTCGCTCGTCTCGGACGGCCTCTCGCTCCGCGCGGTTGTCACACCGAACGCCGTTGAGCTGCTCAGGATAAGGCCCGGTGAGAGGTTCTACGCCCTCTTCAAAGCGAGCGCACTGAGGGTGGTGAAATGAACCCTCTGAGGCTCTTCGAGCTATACCTCGACGAGGACTGCCCCTACTTCGACGAGACGACCGAGCTGCTCGGCATTGAGGGGAAAGGAGAGCTGAGGATAATCTCAAGGGAGCCTGGAGTTTCAGCGTGCACGGAGGAGCTCTCCGCTTTTTTATCCTCCCTTGGACTTGAGACCGGCTTCATCCCGAGCGGAAGAACTTTCGATGCAGGCTCGGCAATCCTCTCGGCGAGGGGAGACCTGAGAACGCTCTTCCGGGTCTGGCGCGTGAGCCAGACGTTCCTCTCGCTGACCTGCGCGATAGCGACCGAGACGAGAAAGCTCGTCAATCTCGCGAGGAAAGTAAATCCCAACGTCATCATCGCGACGACGCGCAAGACCCACCCGGGGATGCGCTACTTCGAGCTGAAAGCCGTTAAAGCTGGCGGCGGGGGAATCCACAGAAACTCGCTCAGCGACTCCGTTCTGATAACCGGGAACCACCTCCGCGTTGTTGAGGGGCTCGAAGGGCTTGGAGACCTTAAAATCCTCAGAAAAATTGAGCTGGAGCCAGGGACTTCCGAGGAAGCCATGAAATACGCCAAGACCGCTGACCTTCTCCTCCTCGACCACTTCTCACCGGAGGAGCTTGAGGACCTCGTGCCGAGACTTAGGGAGCTCAACCCCTCGCTTGAGATAGCAGTCGCGGGCAACATAAACGCCGATAACATCGCCGACTACGCAAGGCTTGCCGATGTCATAGTGACGAGCGCTCCCTACTACGCCAGGCCCCTCGACCTGACGACGGGGATTGAGCGACTTTAATGGACACATCTGTGGCGCAAGGTTTAAAGTTCGTGTAATTCACCACGCACATGGAATTAGGTTAGCCTAACCTAATTGGGGGTGGTGCCATGCTCGTGAGGCTTGGGATTCCCTGGATTGAGGAAGTACTCCCCAAGGGGTTTCCGGCGAACACATCAACACTCGTCAGCGGGCCTGGCGGTTCAGGGAAGCCCCTAATCGGCTACATCTTCGCCTCCGGCTGGCTCAAAAACGGTGGAGCGGTCGTCTTCCTCCTCACGAGCACGACAGTTGAATACCTTCAGAACACGATGAGGCTCCTCGGTGCGAGCCTTGAGCGGTACAGGAGAAGGGTCTTCTTCGTTGAGCTCGACCCGACGATTGAGGGAATCGAACTTGTCTCCGACAACCACGTCAGGGCCAACTTTGTGAAGCCCGACGTCTGGGACGAGGCTATAGCACTTGGAAGCGTCTACCTCAGCAACTCCCACCCTCCCCTAGGCACGATGGTGGTTGGCTCGGCGCTGAACCTGCTCTTCTTCTCGCCGACCTATGGAAGGGCCATCCACGAAAAGATTAAGGGGGCACTGAGCGTTGATAAAACGAAGACGTATTTCCTGACCGTGAACACCGACGTCTTCAGGGACATGGTGGAGGAGCTGGAGAAGGTAGCCGACAACCTCATGTTCAGCAGGATGGAGAAGCCGATGAGGCTCTTCCTGAGGGTCGAGCGGGTCAAGGGGGCGCCCTTTGAGCGGAAAGAAATCGAGGTTCCTCTCTCGAAGGAAATCCTTGAGGAGATTAGAAAGGAAGCGGAGAGGGGCAAGAAGAACCTTATTCCAGCCATAAAGAAGCTGTGAGGTGAGAACCATGAGGTTTACCTTTGAAGGTTTTGAGTTTGAGCTTCCCGCTTTTACTCTTCTTTCGGGACCTATGGCGGCGGCAAAGCCTCTCTTCGCCCAGAAGTTCATCGTTGAGTTCCTCAGGACTCACGGAGACTTTAAAGTGCTCTACTTTGCAACGAGCTCCCCAGTCTGCGGTGTGTTGCGGAACCTTCGCGTCTTTGGGGCCGGTGATGATGAGCTCTCGAGAATAACCTTCCTGGACTATCAGCCTTCCTGCGAGGAACTCCAGAGGGCGGATTCTGGTTACTACATTGGCAACTTTTCAGAGCCAGAACAGCTCAATACTGCACTGGAAATGGTCGATGAAAAGACCATAATCGTAATCCCCTCCTTCACACTCCTCCTGATAGGGAGCGGGGAAAAGGAAAGGCTTGTCGAGGTTCTCCTTGAGAAACTGTTAGGGGGGATTATCTCATTTGTGGCAGTGAATTCAGCCATGTTTGAGGAGCACAACAGGAAACTCGCCGAGAACGCGGACAACGTCCTTGAGTTTTTCAAGAGAGGCGAAGAGGTCTTCATCAAACCCGTGAAGTTCAAAGGCGTTGCCCCTGAAAGTCCGGTTCCATTCAGGTTCCCGCGTGAGATGTTCGAGGGGACCAAAAAGGAGGTCGCCGAGAGAACCGCGAGGATAATCCGGGAGAAGAAGGTGGGAGCATGATTCTAATCGACGAGTACTTCAGGAACTATCCAGCGAGGAAGAAGGTTGCCGAGTTCCTTCTCAGAACCGGAGTTAGTGTCCGCGATGGCTCTTTTTACCTTGAGGGTGCTGAACTGTCCCCTGGCTCAATGGCGAAGGCCCTCGGAGTCAACAGAAAGGTTGTTTACCTGACCGCCGAGACAATCGAGTTTTCAAAGGCCCTTAGCATTTTCTTCCAGAACCTGAGACCTGGGTTACGGGTGGAAGCGATTGCACCGGTGATGGGCTGGGAGGCCCTTCAGATTGAAGTAAGTGGCTCCCCTGGAGAAGTCCTCAAAAACGTGCTCGGGAAAATAACCGCCGAGGGAAACGACGTCATAGCAGTTAACCTCCGGAACCTACCCGGGGAGAGTGCTCGCCTCTCTGTAGTCCTTGAAAGGCCGCTGGGTGGAAGAATCCTCCAAGAAATCGGAAGAATTCCAGGAGTGACGAGAATCCTTGTGAAAACTCCCGAGCGGGACAAAACAAAGCTTGTCTGCACCTTCTGTGAGGTTAGATACTGCCCGAAAAAGATAAGTGGTGGTAATGTGGAGGATTAGAAAAAACGTGCTGAACCTTCCCTCATGGGAGCCCGTTGGAGAGCCAGAAGTGAGAATCCGCCTCGACAGGAACGAGAGCCCCTTTGACCTGCCGCACGGCCTCAAGAGGGAGCTCTTCTCGGAGCTCTCGCGGATTCCCCTGAACCGCTACCCTCCGGCTTTTCCCACCGACGTCGAGGCGAAAATCGCCGAAGCCCTTGGATTAAGCCCCGAAAACGTCATGCTCGCCAACGGGAGCGACGAGCTGATAGGCCTAATCCTCAAGCTCTTCGAGGGCGACCGGGTAGTGATAAGCTCGCCGACGTTCGGGATGTACTCCTTCTTCGCGGCCGTCGAGGGGCTGAAGGTTGAGGACGTCCCCCTCGGCGAAAACTTCGAGCTCGGTAACATTGAGGCCCACGCGGAGAACGCTAGGGCCGTCTTCATTTGCTCTCCCAATAATCCGACGGGGAACGTCCAGCCCCGGAAGAGGATTATCGAAGTGCTTGAGACGGGGGCGCCTGTGGTGCTCGACGAGGCCTATGCCGAGTTCTCGCGGGAGAGCAACGCCGGCCTCGTGAAGGACTACGACAACCTGATAGTCCTCAGAACGTTCTCGAAGGCCTTCGGCCTTGCCGGGGCGAGGCTCGGCTACGCGGTGGCGAGTGAAGAAACCATGGAGCAGCTCAGGAAGCTCCGGCCCCCGTTCAGCGTGAACTCGCTCTCCCTCGCGACAGCCGACTTCATGCTCAACCATCTCGACTACGTGAGGAAAATCGTCCGCTACATCGTCTCGGAGCGCGAGAGGCTCTACCGTGCCCTCAGGCCTTACGCCTACCCGAGCGAGGCGAACTTCCTCCTGGTAAAGCTCGACGCCCATAACTTTCTCCTTGAGCGCGGGATTGCGGTTAAAAAGCTCTCCGGAAGGCTTGAGGGGCACATTAGAATAACGGTCGGCAGAAAAGAAGAAAACGATGCGCTTCTGGATGCTCTAAGTGAATTTATTGAGGAACACGTTTAGGCTGGGCCATTCTTTTTCATTTCCTTCAGCTTGTTGATGAGCCTTTCTGCTATTTCTTCGAATGCCTTCGCTGCAGGGGTATCGCCGTAGAGGACTATTGGAATACCGACATCACTTGCCTCTCTAGCCTTGAGGTCTATTGGAACCTCACCAAGGAAGTCAACGCCCTCCTTCTCGGCTAACTTTCTGCCGCCGCCCTTACCGAAGACGTCTATTTCATTGCCGCAGTACGGACAGATTAGGTGGCTCATGTTCTCAATCACAGCTATGTAGGGGACGTTCATCTTCTTCATGAAGTTAACGGCCTTTCCAGTGTCAAGTAAAGCGACTTCCTGCGGGGTCGTGACGATAACGGCAGCATCGAGGTTGATGCTCTGAACAACGGTGAGTATCTCATCGCCGGTTCCTGGCGGAAAGTCCACTACGAAGAAATCGAGCTCGCCCCACTTGACGTCGCCGAGGAGCTGCCAGATGGCCTTAGTGACGAGAGGGCCGCGCCAGATTACCGGTTGGTCTTCTCCGACGAGGAACCCCATGGTCATCACCTTTACAGGAGCTGTTCTTCCATTAAAGTCCGTCTTGGGAGGAAGCATCTCAAAACGCCCATCATCTGTTCTCTCTGCCAGAACTTCAACGTTCTCCAACCCCATCATCTTAGCGACATCCGGTCCATGGATGTCAGCGTCGAGCAGACCAACGCGGAAGCCCCTCTTCGCGAGGGCCGTTGCAAGGTTCACTGCCACCGTGCTCTTTCCAACCCCACCTTTACCACTCAGAACCGCCACCTTGTATCTCCAGTGAGATTCCTTGGCTTTAATCCTTTCTTTTATGCTCTGGAGGGCTTTAAGTGCATCTTCCCTCCCAACTCCCATGGACCACCACCGAAATGCGCTCTTCTGTGCCCACGATAAACCTTTCGGTTATTGAACCGCAAGTTATACTCAAAATTGTCCAGTAAGGGTTTTAATCCCTTTGTGCATATGCACAGTTGGTGGTCGCCATGCCGAGGTGGGGGCGCAGAAGGGGGTTTGGCAGGGGCTGGAGGTTTGCCCGCTGGTCGCCCTGGCCAGGGAGAGGGCCCTTCAGCTACCTGCCGCCATGGCAGAGGCCGGGATGGGCGTATAGATGGGGATACGGTGTGAGGAGGCCTTACCTATACTGGTATTACCCCTACTACTGACGTTTTTCTTTTTGGAGGTGGCCCCATGAGGCTCGTAATCCTAAACGACAACACTCCCGGGGAGGGGTTCATCAACGACTGGGGCTGGAGCGTCCTCGTCGAGGGAAAGAACCGCTTCCTCTTCGATGCCGACACGAGGGGAGAAGTCCTCATCCACAACGCTGAACTCCTCGGCGTTCCTTTGACGAACCTCGACTTCGCGGTTCTCAGCCACTGGCACTACGACCACTACGGCGGCTTTCCGCTGATTGGGGAGCTGAACCCCGGGATAAGGCTCTACACTCCACCGGCGGATAGTTTTCCGGACTGGGGTTTTAATATAATTCCCGTTACAGGCGAGAGGAAGCTCGCCCCTGGTGTCTGGACGTCCGGGCCGGTCGAAAACTTCGAGCAGGCGGTTGGGGTTGAGACAAACTCCGGTCTCGTCGTCATAGTCGGCTGCTCTCACCCTGGTGTGGACAGGCTGACGAGGGCCGTTCTTAAGGTCTCTGGCCGCGAAAAAGCGCACCTCGTAATCGGCGGCTTTCACTATCCGTCCAGAGAGACTCTCGATAAGCTTGCCGGGATGACGGAGTTCATAGCCCCCGCCCACTGCTCGGGCGAGGAGGCAAAGGCCTACGTGCGGAGAAAGTACCCTGAGAAGTTCGTGGCAGTGAGGACGGGAAGCGTTATCGAGCTTTAGCCTTCGGACGGACTATGGGGAGGAGCGAGAGGAAGAGGAAGACGGACGCGAGGGTAAAATTGCCGACAAAGCCGAGCAGTGAAACGACGAAACCACTCGTCAGGTTGCCGGCTATGGCCCCGAGGGAGCTCACGAGGTTGTAGGCCCCTATCAGCGTCCCCTTCTTTTCGGGCGGGGCGAGGCGGGAGATTACGGCGGTCGTTGATATGCCGATGAATGCCCACGTGTAGCCCGCGAGGAAGTAGGATACGAAGGCGAGAACCGGGAATAGGGGCCCCTTGGTGGGCGTTGCAACAGCGAGCAGGAGGAATGCGAGTCCCCTGAGGAGGAGACCGAACCTGAGTGTTCCGTAACCACCCCTCTCCCTAACGCGCCTCCCCACGCGGGTGTACATGTAGGCCGAGATTGAGGAGTTCCCTATGCTCATCAGGTAGAGCACCGAGGCCCCGAAGCCCCTTGCCTTCAGCAGGACGGGGAACTGGGTGAAGTAGAGCATGGCCCCAAACCAGAAGAGGAAGGCCGAGATATAGAGTCTCCCAAAACCGCAGGTGGAGAACCTTGGGAGGTGCGTTATAAAGTTCGGGAGGTAGCGGAACTTTTCGACGACGTAGCCCGCGTAGACCCCGAGGACTTTTCTGTCGAGGTGAAGCGGGACCTCCCTTATCGTCCGCATTCCCCACGGGACGGAGAGCAGACCGATTAGACCAAGAACGGCGAAAATCCACCTGATGGGGAGCAGGTGAGACAGGATGAAGCCAATCACGAGCCCGAGCACCCACGCCCAGCCACCTATTTCGTTGAACCTCCCTATGGCGTAGTCCCAGTCCTCAAGGCGGAAGACCTTGGTTATTATGAGGACGGGAATCGGGACGGTCGCGGCTATGAAGAAGGTGTAGATTGCGTTTGCGAAAACCACCGATGGAATGCTCCCCGCGAGGGCGAACAGAAATGTCGACAGCGCCGTCCCGAGGAAACCGAGTATCAGGAAGACCTTCCGCCTGTTGAGCCTGTCGCTGAGCTTTCCCCAGAAGAGGCCACCGAGCATCGAGGACAGACTTCCGACCGCGTTCACGAGGCCGACTTCCCTCGGGCCACCGCCGAGCTCCATTGTGAGGAGGGGAATCAGGGGAGCCGCTCCTCCGGTTGAGACCTTGAATGGGATGAAGGAGTAAAACCACCTCTCCGGATTCGGCCGGTGTCTCATCTGGCTCTTTCTCTCAAGCTTCTTCAGGTTCGTTCTCTTGCGTTTCTGACTGACCGCCATGGGCGCGGGAGAAAAGGAGAGGGTTTAAAAACCTAACCCTCAGTCCTCCTCATCATCCCATTCCCACTCTTCCTCTTCTTCCTCATCCCACTCTTCCTCATACTCCTCGAAATCTTCATAGGCTTCCTCGACTTCGTCGAGAGGGTCAAACTCTTCTTCCTCCTCAACCTTGGGCTGAACCTTCTTCCTCGGCGGGTACATCTCAACCACCCCGCCCCGCTTTGGGGCACTCTACGGTTGCTCAAAGGGTTAAAAACTTTTCTTTTTCATTTTCGCGGCAATTATTAGGTTATCTAAAATTTTTCTTTGAGGAGAAGAAAGTTAGGGTCTAAAAACGGCCTTATCTGGGAGAAAGGTTTATATGCTCTTTCCCAACCCGATGATGCCCCAGTCTAAATATCGGGGGAATTCGACGATGGAAGCTATAAAAACAGTCCGTTCCGAAGCATATGGGCTGAACGAAGGCCTTTCAACCGGTGAATCTGAGGCAGGTGATGGACCCGGCGGCCTTGGTAGGCTTTTCCGTGCCACTGTTTTGGAGAGAATTCTCGGAGTTGAGGAGGTCTACGTCGACTACGAGGGCGCTAACCCAACAGGGACTCACAAGGACAGGATTGCCCTTGCCCACGTTGGTGAGGCCGTTAAACGTGGTTTTTCGGGGATAACTGTTGGCACATGTGGTAACTACGGTGTGGCGGTAGCTTACTACGCCTCTCTCACAGGGCTTAGGGTGAGGATTTTCGTCCCCAAAGATTACACCCTCGAAAGGCTTCCCGAGATGAAGGCATTCGGCGCAGAAATCGTCGAGGTTCCGGGCACCTACGAAGAAGCTGTCGCGGCCAGCAGGGCCTTCGCGGGGAAAAACGACTTCTACGATGCCAACCCTGGGAGCAACCGCGCCGTTGATATGAGGGCTTACTCCGAGATGGCCCTCTGGATTGCGTCGAGGGTGAATCCCACCGCGGTCTTCGTGCCCCTCGGCAATGGGACGACGATGGCGGGTCTCTGGGAGGGGTTTAAGGCCGCCGGCCTGGCCCCGAGGATGGTTGGAGTGACCACCGCTTTTGGCAACGAAATCCTGAGGAGGTTCTACGGCGATGGAAACGGGGACTTCGCGGAGACGGAACTCAACGAACCCCTCGTTTCGGAGAGGTCCTTCGACGCCGACGGGGCATTGAAAGCCGTCCGCGAGTCAAACGGCTACGTTTTCGGATTCGCCGACGACAGTGCCCTGGGATGTGCCGAGCTGATGCGCGTCGCAGCGGGGATAAGACCCCTTCCCGCGTCGGCTTTAGTGCTGGCCGGCCTCGTGAAGTTCGTGAGGAAATTTAACCTGAGGAACGGACGGTTCGTCCTCGTCGTCACCGGGGGTGTCCGAGTTGGATGATGCGCTGATCCTTACCGAGGGACGTTACCTGACGACCGACGGAAAGACCGCCCATGGTCTCGTCCGCTGTTCAAAGAGGTTCAAAATCGTGGGGCTGATAGATTCAACGCTCGCAGGAAAGGACGCCGGTGAGGTCCTCGACGGAATAAGGCGCGGAATCCCGATATACGCCTCTTTAGGAGAGGCGCTCCATGAAAACCCGAACGCTAAGTGGCTTATCCTCGGCGTCGCGACCCCCGGCGGAAAACTGCCCGAGAACTACCGGAAAATCGTTGAGAATGCAATAAAGAATGGCCTCGGCGTTGTGAACGGTCTCCACGAGTTCCTGAGCGACGACCCCTACTTCAAGCACCTCGCGAGGCGTTACGGCGTTGAGATAGTCGACGTGAGGAAGATTTTCTACAACACAAGGATTCCCTTCACGGGGAAGATAGCGGAGGTTAAAGCGGTAAAGGTGGCCGTCCTCGGGACGGACGCGGCAATAGGAAAGAGAACCGTTGCGATAATGCTCCACGAGGCGTTCAAAGAGCTCGGCTTAAAGAGCGAGTTCATAGCGATGGGACAGACCGGCTGGATGCAGGGCTTCAGGTACGCTATAGTCACGGACTCGATAATAGACGACTTCGTGCCGGGGGCGATAGAGGACGTCTTCTACCGCGCTTGGGTTGAAGAGAGGCCCGACGTAATCGTCACCCACGGCGAGGGCTCGCTCCTCCATCCGGCATTTCCCGGCGGCTTTGACCTGATTGCCGCGGCGAGACCCGACTTCATCGTCCTCCAGCACGCCCCCGCGAGGAGGACCTACGACGATTTCCCCGAGTTCAAAATCCCCCCTCTTGAAGTTCACATCCAGCTCATAGAGCTCCTCAGCGGGAAGAAGCCCGTGGCGATAACGATTAACTCCTCCGGACTGAGTGATGATGAGGCCCTTGAGTGGGCGAGGAAGATAGAGGCCGAGACCGGGATTATGACGCGCGTCCCCTTCCTCCAGGGGGTTGGCGATATAGCGAGGCTTACCCTGCGGCTCTCCAAGCGGGAGGTGACGGGCCATGAGCCTGCCAGAGCTGAAGTGCTTTGACTACATCGCCATAGAGAAGCCGAGGATTTCCCCAAGACGCATCAAAGCGCGCTACGTCCTTGGAATTGACGGCGAGGAAAGGGGCTACGAGCTCGTCCACTCCTACCGCGAGAGGATTCCTAAGATAGAATCCTTTGCCAAGCTTATGAGCATCGTTCCAGCTATAAACTACGGCCTCTTCACGCCTGAAATTCGGTTCGAATTCACCCTCGATAGCAGGGACATGAGGTTCTTCGAGGACATGATGCGCGTGACCGCGAGAGATATTTTCGTGAACAGAATCGCGGATCCGAGCGAGTTCCTAAGGCCGGAGTTTGTGCCGAAGGAGATAAAGCCCGAGATGGCCGAGCCGATGGCGAAGCTAACCCTAGAGGGAATCGAGGAAGAGGAGGTAGACTTCGAGCCCGACTACTCCCGCTGTGCGGTCATGCTCAGCGGCGGGAAGGAAAGCCTTTTGACCTACGGCCTCATGAAGGAGCTCGGCTGCGAGGTTTACCCGTTCTTCTACAACGAATCCGGTGCCCACTGGCGCGTGGCGGTTCCGGCATACCGCTGGTTTGAAAAGAATGAACCGAATACACGGAAAGTCTGGAGCAACGCCGACAGGCTCTACACCTTCATAGAGCGGAACATGAGAATCCTGCACGGTGTTGGGAGGAGGAAGAGGGCCGAAGTTTATCCAATCAGGCTGTTCTTCTTTGAGGGCTATGCCTTCGCCTTCCTGCCGCTGCTCTACAAGTACTCCATCGGCAACCTGCTCTTCGGCAACGAGTACGACGACCCCCGCTCCTACGAGCCCTTCCACGGGATAGAGCACTACAACGCCACCTACGACCAGAGCCAGGACTTCGAGCTCTACATGACGCGCTGGTTCGCTGAGAGGGGCCTTAAAATCCGCCAGTGGTCAGCGGTGAGGCCTTTGACGGGCCTCATAGTCGAGAGGATTCTCCACAGCCGCTATCCAGAGCTCTTCGTCCTCCAGAGGAGCTGCCACTCGGTCCACAGGGAGGGCGACGACTACGTTCCCTGCGGGACCTGCTTCAAGTGCAACGGAATCCTGGCGTTCCTGCTCGCCAACGGCATCAACCCAAGGCTGATTAAGTACAGGGACCGGCACATCGTCACGCTCCCTGAAAGGCTGAGGAGGGGCCTCGTAAGGCTCGACAGGGACGAGCTCGAGCACTCGCTATACCTCATAAAGCGCCGCTTTCCCAACTTCCCGCTCGATGGAAAGCCCCGCTGGCACGTGGAGATGGTGCACTTCGACGGAAAAAGCTCAAGGATTGATGCAATTCCTCAAGAATTCAGAGAAAAGCTCTACTCGATTTTTGAAGGCTACACAAGGGCTTACGCCTACCTAAAGGGGAATAAATGGGTGAGGATAACGCGCAAGGAGGCTGTCAAGGGTGTTCCACCGGAAGAGACTTAAGGGGGAACTTCCGCCGATTGAAGAGACGGCGAGGGACTTCAAAGTTGTTGACGGCGAGTCCTACCTCGACGAAATCTTCGAGTATGATATGGAGGTCAGCAGGGGTTTTTCAAAGGCCAAACTGAGTGATGAAGACTACGTCTCTGCCTATTCCAGGGTCATAAACCGCCTTTTGGCCCACGGTGAGCACAAGTTCTTCGCCGCGGTGGACCCCTACGGGAGGTACCTCGGCCACGTCTGGGTCTGCATCATGGAGGACACCGTTGACTTCGTGCCAACGGCATACATCCTTGACATCGAGACAAAAGTTAGTGGCCTCGGTATCGGCTCGGCGCTCCTCGAAAAGGCTGAGGGGTGGGTAAGGGGGAAAGGAGTCTCAAAGGTCTCGCTCCGCGTCGAGCTCGACAACACTGCTTTGAACTGGTACAGGCGCAGGGGCTACCGTGAGAGGGCTTTCCTCCTCGAAAAGGAACTTTAACCTCCCGTTTTTAACCCTCCGTTCAAAAAAGGGCTTTAAATCCTCCATCTGCATTCCCTTCGATGCTCGTGAGGGGAAAGGTCGTTGGAAAGGAGGGCGTAGCCCGTTTTGAAGTCCAGAAGGAGAGGGGAAGCGTAACGCTCAGGGCAGAGTTTCCTGACGGAGAACCGCTCGACTACTCTGTTGACTGCCCCTGCCTTGAGCCCCTCGAGCTGGTTGGCCTTCTCCTGCCGGCCTTCGAGGAGCGCCTCGGCGAAATAGAGGGGGTTTTTGTGGAAGAGGTGGTCGAGGGGAAAAGGTCTGTTTTGGAGAGGATTAGGGAGTTGCTTGGGAAAACGTTTTAGTATTTCTTTCCCCAAAGCTGATACGGTGGTCTCATGAGTCTCTCGGCAAGGCGCGTCCAGCTGATGATAACGTATCCTCACCTGAAGAGGTTCCTGAAGAAGGCCCCCTCGATTGAAGAGGTCAGGGAGCTTCTGAAGTCCGTTAAGGGTGAGCTAAGCGAGGACATCATAAGGGAAAGGAGC
>Ga0256843_1001975_pt1 | contig 15384 bp, 17 predicted proteins | sample AlvinellametaG_FD_191572 | JGI IMG/M metagenome (GOLD analysis project Ga0256843, IMG submission 191572) | Pompeii worm associated microbial communities from hydrothermal vent at the East Pacific Rise, Pacific Ocean - Alvinella | ecosystem: Host-associated > Annelida > Integument > Unclassified ... | reverse complement strand
CAGGCTTTGGGCTAGATGTGGTGAGTAAGGTGGAGGTGGGGTAGCTTCTTAGTGAAATAGGGTATAATTTTTTATGCCTTATCCAAAAAAAGAGAAACAGACCTACAGACTACTGAGCATTGTAAAGATGCTCTACAGTACAAAACTGCTCTACACAAAAGAGTTAGCAGAGCAGTTCCAAGTGAACAGACGTACCATACAGCGTGACATGCAAACCATTGCTTCACTTTTTCCTCTACTGAAATCTCGCGGGCAATATAGCCTAGATAGAACAAAACTACCACACTACTCCAAATCATTTCATACACTCTTACTAGGTGCTTTTGCAGACAATATAGAGATAGAAACCCTCTGTTTAGACAAAAGCAACCTTGATACCAAGCAAATTACTTTTGCCATAGAGTATAGGCGTTTACCTAAACAATTGGGTGAAAATATTGTCCAAGCACTTAAAGCATTAAAGCGTTGCTCTTTTACTTATGTGAAAGAGCAAGGAAGTAGCAAAAGAGAGGTTGACCCTATTAAACTCTACACGGAAAATAGCCGATGGTACCTCATAGCCCGTGACTACAAAGATGACAAAGTAAAGAGCTTTAACCTCTCTAAAATTAAAGCCTTTCAGATACTCAACAGCCCCACAACCCTTACTTCTGCCATGAGAGCAGAAGCAGAGAGTATGAAAAGCATCTGGGCTAGTGGAAGTGTAAAAGGGCAAAAGGTAGTACTCTATGTCAAACCCAATGTGGCAGAGTATATTAACGATATAAAACTACATAAAACCCAAGAAATAGTAGACAGACATCATGATGGTGGCTTAGAAGTCCACTGCAGCATCACCCATAAACTTGAAATTTTACCTGCCATTAAGAGTTGGTTGCCTTATGTGCACATCATAGAACCCAAATGGCTAAGAGAAGAACTCATGAGAGATTTAGAGTATTATAAAGATGAAGATTTGAAAATGGACATATAGGTGTCGTTTTTGTTGTGGTATAATCTTTCTAAGAGAATCTTATAAAGGAAATAGATGAAATATTTTGAACTGACATGCACGGCATACTTAAAAAAAGAGATAGACTTCAAAGAGAGTTTTGAAATACTCTCTAAGTACATTAGCTTCTCTATGGCTCAAAGTCAAGAGCTGGAGAAACTGCATAAGCAAAAAGGCTACAAATACTACAGCTTTGGAAACTTCTACCCCATTGAGAAAGAAAAAATCTATAAAAAGGGTAACACCTATCAATTTAAACTCTGCTCCCCCGATGCGTCTTTTATAGACAAACTCTCCCAAACACTCAGAGAAAATATCAACAATCCCCACTTCATGGTCGTAGAGGTAAGCAAACGTACTATAAAACAGTTTTTTATCTCTGAGCTCTATTCTGTAACCCCTGTGATCGTTACAACTGAGAATGGGATGTTTTGGACGATGGACAAAGATGGTGACATTATGAAGCTTCATAAACAGCTGCATGACAATTTGGAGAAAAAATATGTTGACTTTTATGGTGAAAAGTTACAAGGTGAGCAAAACTTCATCCAACTGCTGGAGGTCAAAAACAGACAGCCCCAAAACATCTGGCTCAGTAAAAACGGTAAAAGCTTTCGGTTTTTTGGCAATAAATTCCGCATCGTTCCCAATGAAGATGACGTTTCTCAGAAGTTGGCATTTTTGGCTTTGAGTTGTGGGCTTGGGGAGAAGAACTCGTTTGGGGGTGGGTTTTGTTTGGGTAAGGGGGTAAAGTTTTGAAGATAGTAAGCAATGAATACAAACATTTTATTCAAGAAAAAAGTTCACAAGTTGTGGACGAAATTTTCCAGATAACTTTTGGACACAATTGTGAGATTATTACCAAGGTAAAAACAAAAGAGTTTAAATCCTCTCTGTTTAGCATAAAGGGATTGAGAGAGGTGAAAGTATGATTTACGATATTTTAGAAGTATTCAAAAAAGAGTATGAAGCCAAGGGCGATAAGCTTATCTTGGATAACTATATGCTCAAAGATGGGCTCTATGTTAAAATTAATGATGAAAAGAACTTAGAATATTTTACGTTTGAAAATGATAAAAAAGTAGAAAAAAAAGAGAATTGTTTTAAAGATTTAGAGGGTAATGTAAACCATGAAATGTATGAATGGTTTAAAGAGAGAGATTATTATAGTGGTTATTTGAATTCTAATAAATCATTTTATGATAAAAAAATTCATAATATTAATTATCTATCTTTTTATGTAAAAATAGACAGTTTCATTAGTGAAGACCCTAAGAAGATTTTAAATAGAGAGTCAATCAAACAGCAGTATAAACATCTTTGTAATTATGATAAATTTACTAAGAGACAAGAGAAAGAGTTACTTGAAGGGTATCAAGAGTATTTACATAATAGGGATAGAAGAAAAGACTTAATACGAAAATATAGAATCTTAGAAGAGAAGCTTGATGCGTGCGTTGAGAAAGCTAAAGAGCTAGAAATAAAAAACTATATTAAAATATTTTTTGATGAAGATATAGAACGTTATAAAAAAGAGAGCAATATATACTACAGTATTAAAATATTTAATGATATATCTTACTCAAAAAAATTAGAAGACGGAGTTTATGGACTCTCTGATGCCAATATGGGTTTAAATTCAAAAAAACCTTTTTTGGAACAAAAAATGAAGAAAACAACAGCTCCTTTTTTACTTTTAGATAGTGATGCCTTGTTGAGTAAAAAGTTTTTTGACTGGTTGAAATTTCAAAAGCCTATAAACAAGTATCCATTAACAGATACACTCTTTATGCATAGAGATTTTAGAGATAAAGATTTGATTATGGATTATGATTATATCTCTATGCAAATTAGAGAGCTAACACCACCGATTAAAGTTCTAAACCATTTAAGCGTGGAGAAAATAGAAGATTATGAGTTAAAAGAGTTGTTTCAACTAGAATCTAAAATAGATGAACTTTTTTATGCCAAACAGTTAATCTTTAACTACTTTAACGATGATATTAAAGTTTCAAACTTTGTGAGTAAAGAGCTACAAAATTTACTCTTTGTCACAAAATATAGCATGATAAACTATTTCAAAAAATATGACGAGAGGGAGTTTTATCAGGTAGTAAAAAAGTATGGTTCAAGATTTATTTTGAACAGTTTACGAGTAGGGTATGAGTTTAAAGCAAAAGAGAGTTTGAATTTAAAACTTTCATTACAACAATATAAAGGAGAAGAGATTATGAACATAGAAGAGATGTTTTCTAGTATCAAAAATAAGTTAGATAATTCAGAGTATGGTAACTTGAATAAAGAGGAGTTTTTCTTTTTGAGTGGACAATTAGCTAACTACTTGTTGGCACAAAAAGAGCAACATCAAAAAAAGCAAGATTTACTAGAACCGTATTTAAGATGTAACAATAGTCAGAAATTAAAAAAAGAGTTGCAGTTTAGTTTCTTTCAGTATAAACATGCTCTATTTTTTAGTAACAAACGATTTAATAGTGCTATGGCATTGATTCAAGCTCATGAGAACAAAGAGAGAATGTCAGACAATATGGATAGTTTTTTAGTTGGTTATTTAGCAGATAATCTATTTTTTGAAAAGAAGGAGAAGTAATATGAACAGAGTATACGGAGTAATAGGCATAAAAGCAAAAATGGCAAATTGGAACGCAGACTTTACAGGTAGACCAAAGAGTACAAGCAATGGTAATATTTTTGGAAGTGATAAGGCTTTGAAATATCCTATGAAAAAGATGTGGGAAGCAGAGGGGAAAGATATACTTTTTATTAAAAGTTGGAAAGAGAATAAAAATGGAATTGTACCCAATCAGTTAGGAGAGCGATATGCTTCTATATTTGGAGAGATAGATAAAAAGAATACAACTACAAAAGAGGTAATGACCAATCTTTTTAAATGTACGGATGTTAAGAACTTTGGGGCAACTTTTGCAGAAGAAGGTCAAAATATCTCTATTACTGGGGCTGTTCAGTTTGGACAGGGGTTTAATAAGTTTGATGATACCAATATAGAGATTCAAGATATTTTATCTCCATTTGCTGATAGTACCAAAGATGATGCCAAGCAGTCAACTCTTGGAACAAAAATAACCGTAGATGAGGCTCACTACTTCTATGGATTTAGCATTAATCCTAATAACTATGATGAGTACAAAGAGATTTTAGGCTCTGATTTTACAGGTTATACAAAAGAAGATTATGAATCATTTAAAAACGTAGCCCTAAAGTCAGCTACAGCCTACAGTACTAACTCAAAATTTGGTTGTGAAAATGAGTTTGCTCTGTTTGTAGAGTGTAACGATAAAGAGACCTATCTACCAGATTTGAGTGATTATGTAGAGTTTAATAGTGAGGAAAGAGCTGTAGATTTAACCAAGTTAGAAGCGTTAGTAGGAGATAGAGGGGAGATTGAGGTCTACTCTAACCCATATAAACTCAAAGTCATTACGACCAAAGCACATAGAAATATTTTTACTAACGAAGAGATATAATTATGAAAGCAATAAGCTTTGAGCTTAGTGGCAAGACAGCTTGTTTTAGAAAGCCTGATGTCAATCAGTTTACTTATTTTACTTATAACAATATTCATAAGCCAGTGTTATTGGGGTTGTTGGGTGCTATTTTAGGACTTAAAGGTCATATTCAACTCTCTAATGAAAATAGACAGATAGAGGAGGAGAACAAAGCAATTAAGAAAAAGGCAGATAAGAAGCCTTTGAATGATGGTTTTCCTGAGTTTTATGAGAAATTAAAAGATTTGAAAATCTCTATAACACCTCTTGCACCTCATGGGTATTTTTCTAAAAAGATACAAGTCTTTAATAACTCAGTAGGTTATGCGAGTAAAGAGATGGGTGGAAATTTGATTGTTCGTGAGCAGTGGCTAGAGGAGCCTAAATGGCAGATTATGATTTTAAATGATGGCTCTAAAGAGTATGAGATATTAAACGAGTATTTGTTAAAAGGAAAAGCTGTTTATGTTCCATATTTGGGTAAAAATGACCACCCTGCTACTATAAATAAGGTTAAAGAGATTGAGCTTAATACTTCTATAGATGGAAGTAAAATCTCTTCGCTATTTATAGAAAATGAATTTGAAATTTCAAAAATGCCACCAAGAGGGGAACTCTCTTACTTTTTTAAAGAGGTATCTCCAATGAGATTACAAAAAGAACACCATTTTTATGAGTACGAAAATTTGATTTTTACCAATCATAGAGTAGCTCAAAATGGCTCTAAAAACCTCTTCTCATTTGAAGAGAAAAATTACTTTTTTTTGTAGGTTAAGATGTATGTAGATTTAAAAGCGTTTGGAGTAGATGAACAATATTGGGCTCATACTCCTGATGAGACTTTGGCTGAACATTTGGATTGCACTAAAAAGTATTTGGACAAAATGATAAAAGAGAAGCATTTAGAACCTCTTATTGATGCTCTAATAGAGCGTATTGACAATAAGCATTCAACGCTTATTAAAGAGATGTTTTACAATGCTATCTATCTGCATGATTTGGGAAAAATGAATCCTTGTTTTCAAAGTAAAAAGATGCAAAATCCTCTTTTTAAAGAGTATGAGGGGTGTTCAGACTCTAAACACTCTTTTGGTGGGGTTGTCTATTTTATAGATTATTATAAACCTATGATTGAGAAAGTAGAGGAGGATGCTGACTATTATCGGCTTATCTATATTCTTTACAATTTCTCTTACCATATTGCTAAACATCATGGTAGGCTTGCTAAGATTGAGGAGTATCTTTCTGATAAACGAGAAGAACACCCTGATTTTAACAATATTAAAAAAGATGTAGCACTCTATTTAGATAAGAAGTTTGAATTTTATATTCTAAACAGGCTTCTTTTTTCTCTTTTAGTTTCATCTGACTATTATGCTACCAGTGAGTATATGGCAAAGATGCCCACTGATAATTTTGGTTTGTTTAGCCAAGAAGAGAAGGTTAATTTAAAAAGCTCTTTTGATGGCTATGTTCAAAAGTTTGGAGAACCCAAAGGGATTAATAAACTACGAAGTGAAATCTTTAAAGAAGCAGAGTCTAACTTACTTCAACATTTAGATAAACATATCTACTACCTAGAAGCCCCAACAGGAAGTGGAAAAACCATTACTTCTATTAACTTGGCTTTGCAACTTCTTAACCATGATGATAGACTCAATAAGCTCTTTTATATTTTTCCATTTAATACTTTGGTAGAGCAGACCAAAAATGTTTTTGATGAGATTTTTGAAGATGAATTAAAAATAGAGACCATAAACTCTATCTCGCCTATTGAGCTTGAAAGTAAGCAAGAAGAGAATGAGAGTAACTATACAAAGTCGTATATTAATAGGCTCTTTTTTCACTCTCCTGCCATTATTAGCACGCATGTGGCTCTTTTTAATATTTTGTTTGGTACGTCCAAAGAGGATAACTTTCCACTGTGGCAGTTGGCAAACTCAGTCATCATTTTAGATGAGATTCAGAGTTACAACAATAACTTGTGGTGGTATATGGTTGAGTTTTTTGATAAGTATGCCCAGTTGCTCAATATGAAAATCATCATTATGTCGGCTACGTTACCAAAATTAGATTTCTTTTTAGAGAAAAAGAGTAATTTTGTCGATTTGATAAGTCCTAAAAAACGAGATGCGTTTTTTACCAACGACTACTTTAAAAGCCGTGTAGAAGTTGATTTCTCTTTACTGAAAGAGGAGCCAATAGAGTTGGAAGAACTTGAAGCATTTTTTGATGAGATAAAAGGGGATTACCAAAAGATACTCTTTGAGTTTATTAAAAAACAGAGTGCTAGAGAGTTTTATGAGCAGATAAAAGAGAGCAATGAAAATGTTTATGAGCTAAGTGGAGATGACAACAAAGCCTATAGGCAATATGTTATCAATAAAAGTAAAGAAGATAAACCCATTATCATCGTAGCCACCCAAGTGATAGAAGCAGGGGTAGACATAGATATGGATTTGGGTTTTAAAGATATATCTACACTTGATAGCGAAGAGCAGTTTATGGGACGAATTAATAGGTCTTGTAAAAAGAGTGACTCAAAGGTTTACTTTTTTAATAGAGATGATGTAGCCAAGATTTATAGAGGGGATAACCGTTTAGGTTTTGATTTGACCAAGCCTAAATATCAGAAGATATTGGAAGAGAAAAACTATGCTGACTATTATGCCGATGTTTTAGAGGTTATTAAACGAAATGGTCTAAGGTATGTCAGTGGAGTTAATACCAATATAGATAACTTTTCAACACTTCTAAAAAAGCTTAATTATCAAGAGATAAGTAAGACGATGACGCTTATTAATTCTCAAAATATGACGCTCTTTTTTCCTTTTAAGATAGATTTAGACATTTACAAAGGTGTCAAAGAGTTTGAAGATCAGAGAATAAAAAATTATCTGACCGATGGTCTTTTTGATGGAGAAAAAGTTTGGGAGAGTTTTAAAGCTTTAAATGATATTGAGGGCTTTAGCCAAAAGAAGTATGAACAATCGTACATTAATTCACTGATGCAGTTTTTTACCTTTAATCTAATTAAGTACAAAGAGGGACAGACCCCAAGCCATTACTCTTATGAGTTTGGAGGCTTCTTTTATGTCTCTAATCATGAAGATTTCATAGAAGATGGTAAATTTAACAGAGTTGCATTTCAAGAGTACACAGATGGGTACTTTTTGTGATATTAAGAGTATAAATCTTAAAAATATAGTATCATACTACTAAAATATTAAGGATTATAGGTGAAATACCTTAAAAGAGCTATACGAGAAGAGTTAGAAGAGTATCTGAAATATTTTCCTGTTTTGCTCATAAGTGGAGCTAGACAGGTGGGTAAGTCAACTTTGGCTTTGCATTTGGGGATAGAGAACTATATTACGTTAGATGATATAAACATCTACGAGATGGCAAAAAATGACTCCAAAGGGTTTATAGAAAATTTAGAAAAACCTGTCATTATAGATGAAGCTCAACGGTTGCCACAACTGATGATAAGCATTAAAGAGCATATTGACAAAAAGCGAATCAATGGAGAGTTTGTTTTGACTGGTTCTGCTTCACTTCAAGGCTTTAAAGATATATCTGACTCTTTGGCAGGGCGTATAGGTATTGTAGAGCTTTATCCTCTCTCGCTCAAAGAGAAAAACCAAAAAGAGCAGAATATTATAGATATTTTCGGTGCTTCTTTAGATGAATATGTTTTGAAAAAGTATAAGCGTGATATTAGCCAAGACATATTAGATGGTGGTTACCCTGAAATGCTTAAAATAGATAGTCAAAAAGCCAAATATCTTTGGTTTAGCTCTTACATACGAACCTATATTGAGTCAGATGCCAGAGAGTTAGCCAATATACGAAATCTTGATAAGTTTGTTAAGATGTATCGGCTCTGCATGATAAGAAGTGGCAATATGTTTAACAAAAATGAGTTACAAAAAGAGGCTGGGCTTGATAATAGAACGTTTGATAGCTATTTTGCAGTTATGGAACATACCTATCAGATGCATAAGCTTCAACCCTTTTTCAAAAATCAACTCAAACGATTGATTAAAACTCCAAAAATATATGCTACCGATACAGGTGTTTTGAACCATCTTTTACAGATAAATTCAAAAGAGGAGCTAGAGAAATCACACTACAAAGGAGATATAGTAGAGACCTTTATCTATGATGAACTGCTTAAAGCCAATAGCTCTGCATCTCAAAAAGTGGGACTCTACTATTATCGAACGACTGATAAAAAGGAGATAGATTTTATATTGGATTATGGACAAAAGGTTATTGCTATAGAGATAAAAGCCTCCAAGTCAGTCTCCAAGAGTGATTTTAAACATATCTATCATTTACAAAAAGAGCTACCTAAACTTTTTGATAAAGGGATAGTGCTTTATGGTGGAGATACTCTTTTGAGGTTAGATGAGAAGATGTATGCAGTGCCTTTTGGCTTTTTAAGTTAAGGAAAATAACCAATGAATCAAATCACAGGAACCCTCATAAACTACTATTTTCACTGCCAAACCCAGTGTTGGCTACACGCCAACCGTATAAACCTAGAGGACAATAGTGAAGATGTTCGCATAGGCAAGATACTGCATGAACTCGCTGAAGAGAAGGGTAAAAAGACCGAGATAAGCATAGATAATGTCAAAATAGACAAGCTGACAAAAGAGTACCTCGTAGAGGTCAAAAAGAGTGACTCTGACCCAGAAGCTGTAAAGTGGCAGGTGCTTTTGTACCTCTATAAGCTTAAACAAAAAGGGGTACTTAAAAAAGGCAAAATTGAGTTTATAGAGAAGAAAAAACAGCATAAAAAAGTACATTTTGTAGAGTTGAGCAAAGAGAATGAAGAGGGGCTTTTAGAGGTTTTAGAAAAGATAGAGGCATTGATAAGTTTACCAAAACCACCCGAAGCAACATTTGAAACACACTGCAAGAAGTGTGCCTACTATGAGTACTGTTTTATATAGGAGAGAAGATGGCAAAAGAGCATACACGATACATATTTAGTATGGGAGAGTTAAAGCGTAAAGACAACTCCATAGCCTTTAAAAATGAAAAAGGTTGGGTCTATCTACCCATTGAAGATACTAGAGAGCTTTATTGTATGAATGAAGTGAGTCTCAATACCAAGTTTTTGGACTTCATTGCAAAAGCAGGGATTACGATACACTTTTTTAATTATCATACTAACTATACGGGAAGTTTTTACCCAAAAGAGCAGCTCATTAGTGGAGACTTAACTCTGCGACAGAGCATGGCATACATTGATAAACGCTTAGAGGTCGCAAAAGCCATAGTGCAGGGGATAGCAGACAATATTCACGAAGTCCTCTACCACTATTACCGACATGGTAAAAAAGAGCTCAAACCACTACTTGACTGGCTCAAAAAGGATGTTTCAGCGTTCTTGGAAAAAGAGCCTCATATAAAGCAGATACTCTTCATAGAAGGGCAGATATGGAACCGTTTTTATGACAGTTTTCAACATTTTTTACCAGAAGATTTTATAATGAATAAACGGGTCAAACGTCCACCAGACAACCCCATAAATGCATTGGTGAGTTTTGGTAATACGCTGCTTTATACCAAGACCATATCGGCCATCTACCATACACATCTTAACCAGTCCATCAGTTTTTTACACTCTCCTAGAGAGGGAAGATTTAGTCTAAGTCTTGATATGTGTGAAGTTTTTAAACCCATTATCGTTTTTAAAACAATTTTTGAACTGGTAAACAATAAAAAACTACAAGTTTCAAAACATTTTGACAAGAGTTTAAACTATGCACTTCTCAATGAAACGGGTAAAAAAGTATTTATAGAAGCGTATGAAAATCGTCTCAATGAGTCATTTTTACACCCCAAACTCAAACGAAAAACCACCTATAAAAGTGCCATCAAGTATGATGCCTATAAGCTGGTAAAATTTTTACTTGAAGAGAAGCCATTTGTACCGTTTAAATTAAAGGATAAGTGTTGAGTAAAAATTACAACTACAACTATGCTTTTGTCTTTTACGATATTGCCGACATGGAGACAGATGCAGGAAAATACAGAGTAACAAAAGTCTTTAAAATTTGTAAAAAGTATTTTAAACATCATCAAAAATCTATTTTTAGAGGAAACATTACCCCTGCAAATCTTATTAAATTTAGAGAAGAGATCAAAAAAGTGATAGATGAAAAGCTTGATTTTGTCTCTATTGTTAAGTTACAAAATAAACATGTTTTTGATGAAGAGATACTTGGTACCGACACACAAGAGAGTGAATCGTTGTTTTTATGATTTTTCCAAGTAAAATATCTATAAAAGTAGTCAATTATGCTATAATACCGATGTTTCAGTCTGATATTTAACATTTTACTGTTAAGTATGATTTAGCTGGAAAAAATATAGAAAATACCGAGAATATGGGAACTACAGCTAAGTATCGTACCAAAGACTCCCCATATTCTCTTACTTGAACCGACACATTGGATGTATTTAAATATTATAGCCCTAATTTTTTAATTATCTCTTTATTCTTGAACCGACACATTGGATGTATTTAAATTTGGTGGTAAAGCACACACAGCAAGTAAAGCAGGCGCTTGAACCGACACATTGGATGTATTTAAATGATACGGGGGATATGATGTTCCAAGCATTTAGAGCTTGAACCGACACATTGGATGTATTTAAATTGTGCTAAAGTCATAGCCTTGTGTACTTCTTTTTTTGCTTGAACCGACACATTGGATGTATTTAAATGAAATTGCTCTCCACCAAACACATACCCTCAAAAAGCTTGAACCGACACATTGGATGTATTTAAATGAAGATAGTATGTGAGTTTATACCTTACTGCTGGATCTTGAACCGACACATTGGATGTATTTAAATCAGCTAATCACATATCAACTGCTGGAACGATGCAGACTTGAACCGACACATTGGATGTATTTAAATCCTTTTAATGAAGAATTACAAGATCTTGATGAAATTTCTTGAACCGACACATTGGATGTATTTAAATGGCATAAGTGAGATACTGAGCTGGTCACTTTTTACACTTGAACCGACACATTGGATGTATTTAAATCAGATTGTCTACGACCTGTAACAAATGCAAGATAACTTGAACCGACACATTGGATGTATTTAAATGCAGACATTATGTCATAAGCCTTACCCTTTTCATCCACTTGAACCGACACATTGGATGTATTTAAATTAAAGTGAGGTACCAAACTAATACCGAAAAAATTATCTTGAACCGACACATTGGATGTATTTAAATAGTGTTACGTATTCGGTGTTATTCTCATCAAAAGCACTTGAACCGACACATTGGATGTATTTAAATATAGTTCCAAAAACTTGTTGTAAAGCATCCATTTGTCTTGAACCGACACATTGGATGTATTTAAATATGCACATCAAGTTCATTAGTCGTGGAAAGGGTAGTCTTGAACCGACACATTGGATGTATTTAAATTTGAACACTCTACAACTTTCATAATTTTTTTGTTTCTTGAACCGACACATTGGATGTATTTAAATGAGAATTTTAAATTTGACATTTTCTTTTTTTCCTTTCTTGAACCGACACATTGGATGTATTTAAATACAAAGGTTGACTGATTAGATAATATAAAGGTGATTCTTGAACCGACACATTGGATGTATTTAAATTCACCAATGATACAATCAAACTCTGGCTCATCTTCCCTTGAACCGACACATTGGATGTATTTAAATAGGGTAAAGCTTGATATAGTGTTATCCTCTCTTGCCTTGAACCGACACATTGGATGTATTTAAATTAATATTTATATGTTTCTATGTTTCTATGATTAGTTTCTTGAACCGACACATTGGATGTATTTAAATAGAGTATTTAGAAATAATTGGTATGGTGGTAGGTAGCTTGAACCGACACATTGGATGTATTTAAATGTAGATGAGCCTAACTTCATAGCTGTTTCGCGTAGAACTTGAACCGACACATTGGATGTATTTAAATTCTCCGATGCACAATCCAAAGAAGATATATTAATACTTGAACCGACACATTGGATGTATTTAAATTTAATGCATATTCGGGGCAGGTCATTCCCTTAATTTCCTTGAACCGACACATTGGATGTATTTAAATTTATTTGCCTTTCATTCCCCGAAGAGGGGAGAGGTAGCTTGAACCGACACATTGGATGTATTTAAATCGCTTAATGGTGTGCTAGTAGCTCAGCCTATAGACTTGAACCGACACATTGGATGTATTTAAATATGGAGGAAGTATTTGTTCAGTCATTGTTATTGCCTTGAACCGACACATTGGATGTATTTAAATTAGACTCACCCATCTCTGATATATTGACGTTGGATGCTTGAACCGACACATTGGATGTATTTAAATTGATTTTACCGTCTGCTATTCTAGCTCTGATTTTCTCTTGAACCGACACATTGGATGTATTTAAATTATATTGATTAAGGTCATTGAATAGCTCAAACTTGCTTGAACCGACACATTGGATGTATTTAAATATATATAGTTTTCCCAATGTTCGGATATATAATCTACTTGAACCGACACATTGGATGTATTTAAATTTTAATGGCAAAATTTGGAGATTTAAAGATTTCTACTTGAACCGACACATTGGATGTATTTAAATCCGTAAAATTAGTAACACATTTATTGAAAGTGCTATACTTGAACCGACACATTGGATGTATTTAAATATAGTTTGATTAGCTTTACGTATAGAAGTCTTATCACTTGAACCGACACATTGGATGTATTTAAATAAAATACTTCTGAGAATTTAAAACACTATGAATACACTTGAACCGACACATTGGATGTATTTAAATTTCGTATTTAGATAATTATTAATTCTTCTGCTTATCTTGAACCGACACATTGGATGTATTTAAATCAAGGTCGTGAATGGTATATTAACAATATAAACGGGCTTGAACCGACACATTGGATGTATTTAAATGAACGAAGTGTTAATAATATGCAAGGAGTAAACCCACTTGAACCGACACATTGGATGTATTTAAATTAACCTAAAGACTCAATATAATTTTGTAAATTTTTCTTGAACCGACACATTGGATGTATTTAAATAGACTATCCGCCCCTCCAAAAGAAGCATCAAAAGAACTTGAACCGACACATTGGATGTATTTAAATTTAAAGCATATTCGGGGCAGGTCATACCATCAATCTCCTTGAACCGACACATTGGATGTATTTAAATTTGACAAATAAAGATATAACACCATCAATATCTAGCTTGAACCGACACATTGGATGTATTTAAATACGCCGCTCTCCTTTTCAATAGAAAAGAAGGGGGGACTTGAACCGACACATTGGATGTATTTAAATTAGTCTCCCCATAATGCAATTCTACTCTCTGCCCTTCTTGAACCGACACATTGGATGTATTTAAATAAGAATAGCCCCCAACTTTGTTGAGTGATAGCACGGCTTGAACCGACACATTGGATGTATTTAAATAAGAAACCACTTCTATTTTTAACATTAAAAATGCCTTGAACCGACACATTGGATGTATTTAAATTTTATAATTGGGATGGCAAACAATGGCGACCATGAACTTGAACCGACACATTGGATGTATTTAAATTCGTTAAAGGAACATATAGTTTAAATATCTTCACGCTTGAACCGACACATTGGATGTATTTAAATTGAAAAAGACATCAGAGGAGAAAGGAAGTATCTCTACTTGAACCGACACATTGGATGTATTTAAATAGATACCCTTTTAGTTTTAATAGGTGTGGTGCAGTCCTTGAACCGACACATTGGATGTATTTAAATGGAGCAAACTCCCATGTGCAATGCCTCCCATCTTCCCTTGAACCGACACATTGGATGTATTTAAATCGTCCATCAACACGCTTTGTTGTTCCATCTGCATTCTTGAACCGACACATTGGATGTATTTAAATGAAAATAGCTTTGATTTTGTAAATGGTGGCTTTGAAGCTTGAACCGACACATTGGATGTATTTAAATCACGTAGTAACGTTTATCATGAGTCATCATAACTTCTTGAACCGACACATTGGATGTATTTAAATGCAGGATGTGAAGTCAATCAGATTTGTGACGCTGCTTGAACCGACACATTGGATGTATTTAAATTAGTAAATATAAGTATTTAAATAAGTTGTATTTTCTTGAACCGACACATTGGATGTATTTAAATGAGTGCTACGTTGTGAGCAGTCGGATCTAACCAAACTTGAACCGACACATTGGATGTATTTAAATTATCATTGCCCTTAATATACGCTTAATGTATTGGACTTGAACCGACACATTGGATGTATTTAAATTTACTAATCCTAAATAAGCACCACCAAGCAATAAAACTTGAACCGACACATTGGATGTATTTAAATATAATTCTTTTCTCACTACCTTTGCGAATTGGCTCATCTTGAACCGACACATTGGATGTATTTAAATGTAGAATCTGTACCCTCTTCTTCTTCTTGCTTATCCTTGAACCGACACATTGGATGTATTTAAATCTTGCAGAGGTTTCTAGTATGAGATTGTAGGCTTTCTTGAACCGACACATTGGATGTATTTAAATACTTAATTGTAATTAAGGTTAAATCTTTTTTCCCAAACTTGAACCGACACATTGGATGTATTTAAATTGGTAAGATTTATATATGTCACTTCCTAGACAAACGCTTGAACCGACACATTGGATGTATTTAAATAGATATGATTGGTTATTATAAGTATGATGGCTTTGCTTGAACCGACACATTGGATGTATTTAAATAGAAAACATGGAGTTTTTAATGAAAAATATGTCTACTTGAACCGAC
>Ga0256843_1001974_pt1 | contig 15390 bp, 12 predicted proteins | sample AlvinellametaG_FD_191572 | JGI IMG/M metagenome (GOLD analysis project Ga0256843, IMG submission 191572) | Pompeii worm associated microbial communities from hydrothermal vent at the East Pacific Rise, Pacific Ocean - Alvinella | ecosystem: Host-associated > Annelida > Integument > Unclassified ... | reverse complement strand
GTTCATCATGTTCAGGAAAAGGATATAAAACAAAGTCAGAGACTATAACTATTAATGTACCAGCTGGAGTCGATAGTGGAAATAGACTTAGAGTTCAAGGACATGGAAACTTAGATAAAAATGGACAAAGAGGAGATTTGTATATAGTCTTTAATGTAGAACAAGATAAACATTTTATTAGAGACGGAAATAATATTTATACTGAAGTTCCAGTATTTTTCACTCAAACTGTTCTTGGAGAGACTATTAAAATACCTTCACTATATGGTGAGTTGGAGTTAAATCTAAAAATAGGAACACCAGATAGAGAACAATTTGTATTTGATAATGAAGGTGTTGTAGATGTTCATACTGGGCAAAAAGGGAAACTAATAGCCCAAATCAAAATTGTTTATCCAAAGAAACTAAATGATGAACAAAGAGAGTTATTAACAAAACTACAAGAGAGTTTTGGGTTAGAGAGTAAACCTCACAAAGGTATATTTGATGAGGTATTCAAGAGAGTAAAAGGGTGGTTTAAAAAATAATTTTATACCACCTCTTGTAGGCTATTATTTGTAACTGCTAGTAGTGCTATATTTTTAAATTTATACTCTCCTATATTTCTTTGTATATTTGCTATAAATGATTTTTTTGTAATACCCTCTTGTATTGTAATTAGGTTTACATCTGAATATTTCATAATATACAATACATCAGCCTCTATTCTCAAAGGTATAGCATCTATAAAGATATAGTTGTATCTCTTTTTTAGAATATTTATCAGAAAATATAATCTATCTGACAAAATTAGCTCAGAAGCATCCTCTCTATTTGAACCAGCTGTTATAACATCTAAATTCTCATAAGAGGTGTGTTGGATTAGTTTGTCTATATCATTCTCTTTTGCACTTAAAAACTCACTAACACCATTTTCAAGATTCAAATCAAAATAGTTATGTAGTTTTGGGTTATATAAGTCAAAATCCAAAATTATAGTTTTATAGTTTGCTTTTTGAAAAATAAGTCCCAAATTTGCAACAATTGTGCTTTTACTCTCTCTCTCTTTGCTAGAGGTAATCAATATAACATTACCCATCTTTTTGGGATGATTGAAGTTTATTTTGGTTCTAAAATTTCTAAAACTTTGTATTAGTAGAGGAGATTTTCTACTAAGGAGTTTATTATTTTTTAGGATTGGTAGTTCTGCATATATGGGTAAATCAGTAAGTTCTGATACCTCCTTGATATTTTGTAATCTATCCATTAATCTATGTCTCATATATGCCAAAATAGAAGCGAAAATTAGACTAAAGATAGCCGATATGGATAAGTTCATAGCCTTTTTAGGTTTAATAGGAATACCACTTGAGTAAGCGTGGTCTATTATCTCATAGTCCGAGACAGTCGCCACTTTTCTCATCTCATTTTCTGACTTTTTTTCCAATAGATATGAGTACATTTTTGAACTTACCTCATGATTTCTCTGCATATCTATTAGTTTTTTCTCTTTTGTAGGTAATACCTTTAGCTCTTTTTCATATTTTTTCTTTAGTTTAAGTAGATTTTTTTCTTTTTCTAAAATAGCTTTTTGTAGATTTTTGATATTTGAAAAAACTGTTCTTTTTATATTTTTAATATCTCTATATACAGCTTTTAGTTCTGGATGTTTTGGAGTAAATTCTACTCTTAGTTCATTTGCTCTTGCTTGTAGGTTTTGTAAATTTTCTATCAATCTAATAGTAGGTTCTGCGTTTAGTTCTCTCAGGGTTGGTGTTATACTTTTTAGATTACTATTATGTCTTACATAATGGATTGCACTATTGATAAGTCTTTTTTCTATTTGTAGTTGAGAGAGTTGTACCTCTATATCACTAAGCCTACTTAGTAGTGATTGTGATTGTTGGGTTGGTTCTATTATGTTATTTTTGATTTTATAGCTCTCTAATTTATTTTCTGACTCTTTTAGTGCCTTTCCTGTCATTAGAAGCTGTTTATTTATAAAATCTAATATTTTATTATTTCTCTCACTTTTATTGATAATACTCTGTTTTATGTATATATCCATTAAGTCATTGAGATATGATGTTGCTCTCTCTGGAGAGTTATCTTGATATGTTATTTTTATAAGTGGAGCATTTTCATTTACTCTTGTTGCTGTAAAATTTTTTTTGATTATCTTCTCATATATATTTCTATTACTACCATTGAGTTTAAAATATATAGGTTTATCAAAGTTTGATTCTTTGTATATCGTAGCTATAAACCATTTTGTTTTTACCTTTTTTTCATACTCAAAAGAGCCTTTATATTCATATTTTTTGATAACCAAATCAAAGCCATTCTCTTTTGGTATTAGTTTGATAAATTTACCAATAATACTATTATCCAATATAGTAATATCTGTTACTTTTATTGGAGCATTTGAGAAAATTTCACTCTTTTTATAGTGGTCTTCGTTGTAGTATTGAACCTTTAAGTTGAGTTTTTCAATGGCTTTGTCGTGAATATGAAATGTTTGTAAAATAGCCAACTCTTGGTCAACATCCGTACCTGTTGATGTAGTCCCCAAATCAATTAATGGGTCCAAATCGCTTACTCTTTCTACTCTTCTCTTATCACTATTTTTTACTTTTATAATTGCTTGTGCTTCATATATTGACGGCTGAAAGTATAGATATAGAGCCGAAAGCGATATTCCAAGCAAAGTGATAAAGATAATAGACCATTTGTAGGGTAAAATTGTTTTAATAAATTCTAAAAAAAAACTATCTTCTCTTTTTGTCATTATATTAACCTTATATTTTCTTAATTTTAAATTATACCATATAACTAATATTTTTTAACTAAAAACAATAATTATTAATATGATTTTGTTGAAAATTTATATGAATTCCCATTCCACTGCTTATATAATTTTGTTTGAATCTACTTTGAAATAGCTCTATTGCTCTATTTCCTGTGCAGTGAGAAGGTGCTATAAATTGAGTATCTATCTTATTTTTTATTGTATCAATAACTTCCCAAATCTCTTTTTCGCTCTTTTTGTATAGATGAAATCCTCCTAATAATAAGAAAATTTTTTTGCCTAAAAACTCCTTTGCTCTAAGTGCTATATTTGCTATACCACTGTGGCTACAACCAGCAACTATTATCAAGCCTCTATCAGTATCTATAATAAGTGCTTGTTCCTTTTCATTACCCATTGCACCAGTTGAGTATATATTTGGTAATATTTCTATTGGATTTTCTTCTATTACTTCTACTTTTTTGGATAGAGTTTTGAGGTCTCTTATAAGATTTTTAGATAGAGATGAGGTGAGGAATATATCTATATTTGAGTTGATTTCTAGTATAGAGTCTATACCTCCTATATGGTCCCAGTGGCTATGAGATATAAAAACTGTATCAATATTATTAATATCTAAGCCTCTTGATTTTATATTTTTTAGGAGTACTCTTCCGTTACTTCCTGTATCAAATAAAATAGTATTATTGGGAGTTTGAATCAGACAAGAAAAGCCCCATAAGGACTCTTTTGTATTGTTGCAGTGCTTGTTATCAAATATAATATCTAGTTTTATATTATCTATTTTCATACCTTACCTATTTTATCTCTTTTTGGGTTATAACTGTTGGAATTTTGGGGTCAGCTTTTATTGATATTGGGCCAAGAAATATATTTTTGGAATCTATTATCAAATTGATTGCAATGGTAGCAAAAAAAGTACCAGTGATTGTGACTCCAGGTCCCCAGTTTGTTCCTTGTACTAATTTGTTTCTATCTTTTGCATAATTTTCAAAAAAATCTTTTGGAGGTTCATTTTCACTTAGTAGAAGCTTGTTTGAATATTTGGATTTAAAGAGTTTTGAGTAGATTTTATTAAACTCTTCATGAACCCTTTTATCTTTTTCTTTATACTCTTTGGGAGTTATCTCTTCTAATGGTTTTAGAGCCGTTGGAGAGTTTTCATCTTCTTCTCTAGTTTGTATATTATCATCTCTATAATCCCAAAGATTGGCTTTTGCTCCAAAAGTAAAATCTGGAATAGCATGAGACCTTGAAATAACAGGTATTTTTAACTCTTTTGCTACTCTGTGTAGAGGATAGTGAGCAGATTTATTATCTGAAGCATCTATAATGACATCAGCACCTTGGATTACCTCTCTAGCATTTTCTTTGTTGATACCTTCTTCAAAAGTATCTATTTTTAAAAAAGGGTTTACTTCCAGTAATCTTTTTTTACCTGCTACAACCTTTTTCATACCAATAGTAGAGAGGGTACAGAAGTGTTGTCTATTAATATTGCTAAGCTCAAAAATATCGGGGTCAACAAGAGTAATATTTCCAACACCACTTCTAACTAACTGTTCAGATGCAATTCCTCCAGTACCTCCCACTCCTACAACACATACTTTAGCATTTTTTATCATTTCTCTCTCTTTTTGTGTAAAAACCATAGAAGAGCGAAACCACAATATATTATAAAATTCTTCTTCTGAAATATTAATAGACATCTTTTTTCCTCTTACTCTTATTTAGAGATACCATTATACTTAATCTTTTTTTAATTTTTACCTTTTGTATTATTTTTCCTCATTATAGTTGTGTATAAGTTTTTTCAAATAAAATATTATTATTTTTTGTTGTTTTTTGAGCTAAAAAAAACATTTTTTAATATTTAAATAGTTATCATTCTCTTTTCATATCGGTAATATGCGTTATATAGGGGGAGATATAAGCTGAATTAAAATATAATTAATAAAATAACTTACATTATAGAAGTTATTTTATTTAAAGGTTAACAATGAGTAAGAATATAAAAATTGCAATTCATTTAAATCATGGAACAGATTTTTATACAGATAAATGGATTGAGTATTGCCAAAATAATAATATTGATTATAAGCTAGTTAACTGTTATAGCAATAACATAATTGATGATTTAAAAGATTGTGATGCACTTCTTTGGCATTGGATTCATATCGAGTACAAAGCTAAATTGATTGCAAGAGAGTTAATAATGGCATTAAATACAATCAATTTTCCTGTATATCCAGATATAAAAACATGTTGGTTTTTTGATGATAAATTGGGACAGAAATATCTATTAGAATCTATAAAAGCCCCAATAGTAAAAAGTTATATTTTTTTGGAAAAAGAGGAGGCTTTAGAGTGGATAAAATCTACAACATTCCCAAAGGTTTTCAAGCTTAGAAATGGTGCAGGTTCTCACAATGTACTCTTAATAAAATCTCAAAAAGAAGCAAAAAATTATATTAATAAAATATTTAGTTCGGGATTTCAGGCGTATTATCGAAGTGGTGTTTTGAAGGATAAAATATGGCATTTTAGAAGAGATAAAACATTAAAAAGCTTTTTGCAAATTAGTAAAGGTATTGCAAGATACCTCTTTCCTCACAAAGCCTACTCTATGTTAGCAGTAGAAAAAAATTATCTATATGCACAAGATTTTATCCCAAATTGCGACCATGATATTAGAGTTTTTGTAATAGGAGATAGAGCTGTTACCAAAAAGAGAATAGTTAGGGATAATGATTTTAGGGCTAGTGGTAGTGGAAAAATGAGTTGGGATATAGGCAAAGAGGGCAAAGAGTGTGTGAGAGTTGCCTTTGAAATAACAAAAAAGCTTCAAGCTCAATCTTTGGCTTTTGACTTTGTAAAAGATAAAGATGGATACAAAATTGTAGAGATTAGTTATACAGCATCTCCAAGAGGTTTTCCAAAAAGCCCTGGTTATTGGACAAAAGATTTAGAGTGGATAGAGACCTCTTTGAGGGTGGAGTATTTTATTATAGAAGATTTGATTAACTCTTTGGATGGTGTTAGATGAAAAAGATAAATGTTGTTTTTGTAATGCCTGAGCTAAATATAGGTGGTTCAGAGAGAGTGATTACTAATATTATGAATAGCTTAGATAGAGAAGTTTTTTCTGTTGGAGTTATCTTATTTAGAGATGATGGAATGATGGTTGATGAGATAGCTTCTGATATAAAAATATATAATCTAAATATATATTCGGTAAAAAAAGGTATCTTTAAACTTATAAAAAAGTTACAACAGTTAAAACCAGATATTGTATTTGGTGGTATTGGACATCTAAATATCTCTCTGGCTGTTTTTATACCTTTTTTGAGGAGAGTTTTACCAGAGACCAAGTTTGTAGCAAGACAGTCAAATATTTTGACAATCAATAATAAACAAGAGAAACATCCATCTATTCATGAGTGGTTATATAAGAGAGTCTATTCAAACTATGATAAAGTGATTTGTCAATCTAAATATATGCAAGAGGATTTAGTAACTAACTACAATTTTCCTATAACAAAAACAGAGATTATCTATAATCCAATAGATATAAAAAGAGTTATTAATCTCTATAAATTGCCAATAAAATATCCATTTGGAGAAGATACTATAAATCTTATTAATGTAGGACAATTTAGATACCAAAAAAGACACGATTTACTACTTTATACTTTTGCTAAATTGGATAATAGATATACTCTTACTCTTATAGGAGATGGAGAAAAGAGAGATGAGTTAAAAAGATTGGCAAAAGAGCTAGATATTTTGGATAGGGTTGCTTTTTTGGGACATCAGAAAAATCCGTATGCCTATTTGAGAGGGGCTGATTTATTTGTTTTGACATCAGAATTTGAGGGATTTCCAAATGTAGTTTTAGAAGCAAATTTGTGTGGATTACCAGTTGTGGCATTTGAGACTATTGGAGTAAATGATGAGGTTATAAAAGAGGGAATTAATGGGGTATTAGTTCCTTTTGCTGATACTAGAAAGCTCTATAACACTATAAAAAATATTAATATAAAAGAGTTTGATAAGTCAAAAATGCAAGAGATGATAAAAGAGGGGTATAGCACTACTTCGATTATTAAAAATTATCAAAAACTTTTAAAGGATAAATTATGATGAAGGAAAATCACAATAAGAAGACTATAGCTATATGTAGTAATACCTCATGGTTTTTGTATAATTTTAGAGTTGGATTGATGAGGGCTTTAGAACAAGAGGGGTATAATATAGTGTTAATTGCTCCAAGAGATAACTATTCTGATAGACTAAAAGAGTTTGGATATAGATATTATAATATAGATATAGATAATAAAGGGACAAATCCTATTAATGATATAAAGTTATCTTATAATTTTTGTAAGTTGTTTAAATATATAAAACCAGATATTATTTTGATTTTTACAATCAAGCCAAATATCTATGGAAGTATAGTTTCAAGAATGTTAAATATTCCTACAATTAATGTAGTTACAGGACTGGGAACAGTCTTTTTAAATAAAAATATTTCATCAAAAATAGCAAAACTACTCTATAAAATAGCATTTAGTAAAAATTATATTATTTTTGAAAATAATGATGATGCAAATGAGTTTTTAAAGAGGAGACTTATCAAAAAGAGACAAGTAGTTATAGTATCTGGTTCAGGAATTAATACTGAATATTTTAGACCTTCAAGTAATAGCTCTAGAAAGGATAGCAAGGAGTTAGTATTTTTGCTTATAGCAAGACTTATAAAAGATAAAGGTATTATAGAATATATAGAAGCTATAAAATATATTAGACATAAATATCCAAATGTAAAATTTAAAATACTTGGTTCTTATTATTTTGGAAATCCCTCTTCTATTTCAAAAGAAGAGATTGAGAGTTGGGTAGAGCAGGGGCTTATAGAGTATTTGGGATATACGGATAATGTTTTAGAAGAGATAGAAAAAGCAGATTGTATAGTTTTGCCTTCATATAGAGAGGGATTATCTAGGGTATTACTTGAGGCTGGAAGTATGGTAAAGCCAATTATTACTACAAATGTACCAGGTTGTAGAGATGTTGTTGATGATGGAGCAAATGGATATTTAGTCCCTCCAAAAGATAGTCAAGCTCTAGCTTTGGCTATGGAAAAAATTATTTCTCTATCACCACAAGAGAGAAGACAAATGGGTATAAGAGGTAGATTAAAAATAATAAAAGAATTTGATGAAAAAATCGTAATAAGGGAGTATTTAAATCTAATAAATAGAGTCTCTAAAAATAATGCTCTTTTAAATAAGTCAATGGTTTAAAGTTTATAAAAATTCCAACCATTATTAAATGGTTTGGAATCTATCTATGATTTTGATACATAGTTAGCGATAATATCACCCATTTCGCTAGAAGAACATATCTCTTTTGCATCATATGCAGCCAAATCGGCTGTTCTATATCCATTTGCAAGAGCTTTTTTAATGGCATTTTCTATTTTTTTTGCACCCTCTTCTTCATTTAGTGCATATTTTAACATCATTGCAGTACTTGAAATCATAGCTAATGGATTTGCTATTCCTTGCCCTGCTATATCTGGTGCTGAGCCGTGAATTGGTTCATATAGTCCAACTTTTTGTCCTATACTTGCACTTGGTAGAAGTCCGATAGAACCACTTAGCATACTAGAAGCATCTGATAGAATATCTCCAAAAATATTACCTGTTAGAATAACATCAAATTGCTTTGGTTCTCTAATAAGTTGCATTGCAGCATTATCTACATACATATGAGTTAGTTCAACTTCTGGATACTCTTTTGATACTTCTATAACTATTTCTCTCCAAAATTGACTAACTTCTAATACATTTGCTTTGTCAACTGAACAGACTCTTTTATCTCTTTTCATAGCTATATCAAATGCTACTTTGGCAATTCTCTCAACCTCTTCTCTAGTATATATCATAGTATTATAAGCTTTATCTTCTAGAAGTTCTCTTGGTTGTCCAAAGTATATTCCACCTGTTAGTTCTCGAACAACCATAATATCAACACCTTTTATGATATTTGGTTTTAGAGTAGAGGCATTTACTAACTCATCATATACAGTAGCAGGTCTTAGGTTTGCAAATGTTCCCATCTCTTTTCTAAGTTTTAGTAGTCCACTCTCTGGTCTTAGGCTTCTCTCTAGATTATCCCATTTTGGCCCACCTATTGCACCAAAGAGTACAGCATCACACTTTTTAACTCCCTGTATAGTTTCTTCAGGTAGAGGAACACCAGTTTCATCAATAGCTGAACCTCCAAGTAGCATTTCATGATATTCTATATGAAACCCCATATTAGCAGATAGTGAATCCAATACTTTCATAGCTTCGCTTATGATTTCTGGTCCTATACCATCCCCTCTAATAATTCCTATTTTATATTTTTTTCCCATTTTACACCTCGCTATTTGCTATTTCTTGCTTTGCAAACTCTATCAATCCACCTGCATCAACTAATTTTTGCATAAATTCAGGAATAGGAGTAAACTTATATGTTTTTGCTTGGGTAATATTTATAATTTCCCCTTTTGCCATATCTATTTTGATAGTATCACCCTCATTTATCTCTTCTGCTTGAGGTAGTTCAAATATAGGTAATCCCATATTGAAAGCATTTCTATAAAAAATTCTTGCAAATGTTGGAGCAATAACAGCTGAAATACCTGCTGATTTGAGTGCTATTGGAGCATGTTCTCTACTACTACCACAACCAAAGTTTTCACCTGCTACAATAATATCACCCTCGTTCATCTTGTTTACAAACTCAGGGTCTGCATCTTCCATAATATGTTTTGCCAATTCACTTGGTTCACTCGTATTTAAATATCTAGCAGCGATAATTAAATCTGTATCTATATTTTTACCAAATTTCCAAACTTTACCTTGCAACTATTATCCTTTAGATTATGTGAGTGCGATTATAGCTAATTAAACCTAATAATTTTCAACTCTTGCGTTAGTCTCTATGATTTCTCCATTATCATAGATTTTTATCTTTTGGGCTTTTATACTTTTGCCGTTTTTATCAAGTTGAAATATTATCATTTGTAATATTTTTTTGCATTTTTTTGGTATATCAAAATGGCTACTAATACCTGTGATAAATTTTTTGATTATTATATCTTTATCCATTCCTATTACTTGGTCAATACAACCACTAAGTCCAACATCTGTCACAAAACAGCATCCATTATTGATAATCAAATCATCTGTACCTACATGTGTATGTGTTCCAAATATAGCTGAAACTCTCTCTTTGAGGAGATGCATCATTGCTTGTTTTTCACCTGTCGCCTCTGCATGAATATCTACTATAATATGAGTTATATTCTCTTTTTTTAGTTTATCAACTATCTCATCCATTTTTACAAATGGGTTATCACTCATTGGCATAGTGTAGTTTCCCAAGACATTGATAATAGCTACTTCTTTGTTGCGAACTTTTAGTTTGATATATCCTTTTCCTGGACTTTTTTCTGGGTAGTTAATAGGTCTAATAAGAGGATAAGAATCAAAAAGCTCAAATATCTCTTTTTTATCCCAAGAGTGGTTTCCTCCAGTCATAATATCTATACCATAACTAAAAAGCTCTTCTGCATTTCTTTTGCTAAGACCAAAACCGTGAGAGGCATTTTCGTAGTTTGCAATAACTAAATCTATATTATACTTTTTTTTTATTTTTGGCAGATATTTTGCTATCATTTCTCTACCAGGTCTGCCGACAATGTCGCCTATAAATATTATATTCACTTTTATCCTTTATAACTCTACTAGAGAGATAAAGCGACTTTGAATTCTGCACTTTTCTCTTTTATAGAGATAGATTCACCCTCTTTTGTGTCAACTTCAGCTAAAATGTCAATAGATAGCTTTACTTTTTTTGAAAGTTTATATTGGGTACCTATGCCATATAGTGTAGTATCTTTGAGAGTTTTTTTTATTTTTGTGTGTTTTAATAGTTTAGAGATACTATCTTTTTTGTTTTTTTTAGATATTTTTAATTTTATACTTTTCTTTGTTATTTTTAACTTTTTTATCTCTGTTTTTTTGGATTTATCTGCCATAATACCCAAAAATTTATAACAACACTCATGAGCCATTGTAGCTGAACTAAAAAATATCAAAATAGTTATTATCTTAATATAGTATTTCATTTTTAATCCTTAGATTAAAATATTAACTATATTAAACTTTCAATTTTCTTAATCTATTTATAAAATATTATTTATTATATTCTTTTAAGTATTTCATAGTTGTAGCTATTAGGTCATCATCATCTTTGCTATATGATTTTAGCATAACTCTCTCTTTGTTATCTGAAAATTCTATAAATATTTTTTCTCCTGCATTTGCTATTTTTGTGATATTTTGCTCTTTAGCTAAAATTTTCATAACCATTATATCTATAAATTGTCGAGATATTGTATCCAATTTTCCAAATCTATCAGCTATCTCTTGTTCTATTTCATAGACTTCACCTATATTTTCACATTGAGATAATCTTCTATATAGTTCAAGTCTCAATCTATCTTCACTAATCAACTCTTCATTTAAATAGGCATCAACTGTCAACTTTATATCAACTTGAGGATTATTGGAAGTCTTTACACCACTTAATTGTTTGATAGCATCTTCTAACATTCTAAGGTAGAGAGAGTATCCAATTTGCCTAATATGTCCAGATTGTGCCTCTCCTATAATATTACCTCCACCTCTAATCTCTAAATCATGAAATGCCAAAACAGCACCACTTCCTAAGTTTGAGTGAGATTCCAGTGCCAAAAGTCTCTTTTTGGCTTGGGGAGTAATATCTTCTCTATCTTCTACCATAAAATAGCAATATCCCTCTTTTCCTCCTCTTCCAACTCTCCCTCTAAGTTGGTGTAGGTCTGCTATACCAAATCTATCAGCACCATCAACTATCATTGTATTTGCTTTTGGCATATGGATACCCGATTCTACTATTGAAGTAGAGAGCATTATATCATACTCTCCAGCCTCAAATTTTAACATATCTTCTTCTGTCTGTTTTGCTGAAATTTTGGAGTGGAGTAGGGCAATTTTAAGATTTGGTATTAGTTCTTTTAGTACTCTTTTTTTCTCTTCTATTTGAGCAATAGAGTTAAATACATAAAATATCTGTCCACCTCTTCTAAGTTCTCTAGTAATGGCTTCTTTAATAATTTTTTTATCATAGTTTTTGACAAAAGTTCTTACATTTTGTCTATTTGATGGAGGAGTAAGAATTTCTGAAAATGATTTGACTTCAGAGAGAGCCATATTTAGACTTCTTGGAATTGGTGTGGCTGACATAGATAATAAGTGGGTATTTGAAGTTATCTCTTTTAGAGCCTCTTTTTGCTTAACTCCAAATTTATGCTCTTCATCTATTACTACAAAAGCCAAATTTTTGAATTTTGCTTTAAGTAGTGCATGAGTTCCTACTACTATATCTATCTCTCCATTTTCTAATCCCTTTAAAATAGCCTTTTTCTCTTTTGCTGGAGTAAATCTATCAAGTTTGCCTATTTTTATATTATAGTTTTTAAATCTCTCTTTTAGACTTTTATAGTGTTGAGATGAGAGTAGGGTAGTTGGTGCTATTATCATTGATTGGTAACCATTTTTCCATGCTACAAACATACCATTCATGGCTACTTCAGTTTTTCCAAATCCAACATCAGCAGAGAGTAATCTATCCATAATCTTTCCACTTGAAAAATCATTGAGTATAGCATCTATGGCGTCTATTTGGTCTGGAGTATGTATAAATCCAGCCTCACTCATAAATATTTTATGTTCAGGTAAATCACTCTTTAGAACGATTCCTTTTTTTAGGTGTCTTTGTGCTGATAGGTTTATTATTTGAGATGCTATTGCAAAGAGTTTCTCTTTTACTTTGCTTTTTAGTCTCTTGAAATTTGCTTTTCCCATTTTGTCAACAATAGGTAAGTTTCCACTATCGGCTATAAATCTATCAATAACTTCTAGGTTTTCTACAGGGATAAGAAGCATATCTTCATTTTGGTACTCAATAACTACAAATTCTCTATTTGCCCCTAAAATAGTTCTTTTTTGGATACCTTTGAAAATCCCGACTCCATGATTTTCATGAACCACAAAATCTCCAACTTTCAATTCATCTAATATAATAGATGCTTTTTTTACTCTTTTTCTTTTTGGAGGTTTATTTAGAGATATTATTACCTCTTGGTCGCTTATGAGATTTACTATTATATCTTTGTATATAAAGTTTAAATTTTCAAAACTTTCAAGTTCACTTGCTCTAAGTATAGATTCATTTTTTGCGATAATAGTTATCTTTTTGTGTGAGTTTGACTTGATAATAGCATTTGGGTTAATAACTTCTAATTCTCTAAAAACCTTGGCTTCTGGAATAACAGGGATAGTATCAAAATAGCTTTTTTCTATAATTGGAGTATCTAGACTATAAATTTCTTCTATCTCCTCTTTTATATTGCATAGACTTAATGGTTCAAATGATTCTATAAAATTTTCTGCTAACTCTTCTAAATACCAGAAGCCCAAGCTATCTATATCTTTTACAAATACATCAAAAGAGCTATTTTGAACTCTCTTTTTTAGCTCTTCATACTCTTTTTGGTTTAGCCCAAGTAGTGCAGGGATAATCTGAACAGTTTCTAACTCCTCTTTTATACTTTTTTGAGTATCTATATCAAATTCTCTAATAGACTCTATCTCTTCATCAAATAGAGAAATTCTATAAGCCCTATCTCCTCCTAATGGATAAATATCTATAATATCACCTCTTATAGACACCTCTCCCTTTTGGGTAACTATATCTACAAAGTGATAACCCCAATAGTATAGTTTATCTCTTAGTTCATTTAGATTGATTTGAGATGCAAATTCTAGTTTGATAGTAGGAAAAAAATCTTTTTTTGGAAGGGGGAGCAAAAGTGTTCTAATAGGAGATATTAGAATTTTCTTTTTATCACAATTAAAGTATCCATGTAATGTCTCGATGATTTCATATATTTCTGTCTGAAATGCTCTCAAGTCATTACCATAAGATACTCTTAAATCTGGTAAAACAAAAGACTCATAATCTAAAAGCTTAGAAGTATGAGCAGTTCTTAGTGCCTCTTTATCATTTTTACAGACCAAAAGAAGTCTGTTAGAAAAAGTATCTCTATCTAAGAGATACTCATATACATCATTTTGCTTCATATAAAATTTGTCTAATATCCTAACTTTTTAGGTTTTATAATATGAACATCTTGCATATCTTCTGTGGATATTCTACCAGATACGATTTTTGTTTCGCCTTCAAATACAGCATTTGGTTCTATAACAATATTATTAACTACAACATCACCATATACTTTTCCATAAGGCATAATATCTATAATCTCACCAGTAAAGTTGCCCTTAAACTCCCCTGATACAAGTAGTTTTTGAGCTTGAATATCTCCTAGAACTCTACCACTTTTTCCTACTACAACTTCGCTTCTGGACATAATATTGCCTTCAAGTTCACCATTGATTAGAATATTTCCATCACACCTAATTTCACCTTTAATAGATGTACCAGGAGTAATAATACTTGCTGATTGAGCTGGTGATGGTTTTTTCTTTTTTCTTCCAAAAAAAGCCATTTTTTTCTCCTTATTAAAAACTCACTTAATAGTGAATATTATAACCAATTATTATTTATATTTGAAGCAATTCTTTTTTAATAAATGCCTCAACCACATAAAAAGAGCCAAATACTAGATAATTTTCATCATTATTAATATTTTTAAATAAATTAAACTTTATAGATAACTTTTTTAAAGCACTTTTTAATAACTCAATATCTAAGGCTCTTTTTGTATCTATTTGAATAATTTCAACTCTTTTAATATGTTTTTTGAGTTTTTTTAGTATAGCTATATAATCTTTATCATCTAATGAATTATATATTAATATTATCTTTTTATCTCCAAATTTTTGAGTTAGAGCTTTTGATATGGCTTCTGTTGCCAAAAGGTTATGACCCACATCAATAATAACATTTTCTCTAATAGGATAGAATCTACCAAAAAGTTTAACTCTGCTTAGGTCATTTAAATCATAAGGTAGTTCTAATAATTTGAGAGCATTTATAGCCAAAAGAGCATTTTCATATAGATAGCTACCCCAACCTAGATTTTTTATAATAGATTCTATTTTTTTATTTTCTTCCAGATTGGAAAACTCTTTTAGTATATATAGTTTTGCATTTTTTCTCTCTGCTATCTCTTTTGCAATAGAGTAAACCTCATCATAGGATTGTATTCCAATAATAGCCTTTTTCTCTATGGAGTTTAGTTTAGTTGTAGCAATTTCCTTAATAGTATTACCCAAAAAGTCTTGATGGTCAAAACCAATAGGAGTGACAACACTTAACTCCTTTTTGACAATATTTGTAGCATCAAACTCTCCACCAAGTCCAGCTTCAAACACTATAATATCTAGATTCTCCATAGCTACTAAGCTCAAAAGAGTAGTATATTCAAAATAGCTCAATCCATCACTAATCTCTTTTCCTAGAATTTTATATAGTTT
>Ga0256843_1001973_pt1 | contig 15397 bp, 16 predicted proteins | sample AlvinellametaG_FD_191572 | JGI IMG/M metagenome (GOLD analysis project Ga0256843, IMG submission 191572) | Pompeii worm associated microbial communities from hydrothermal vent at the East Pacific Rise, Pacific Ocean - Alvinella | ecosystem: Host-associated > Annelida > Integument > Unclassified ... | reverse complement strand
CCAAGGGTACTGTTTTTGTATTTTACTGCGACACAGGCAAAGCAACACTCGATCGCCTCAAAGAGTACAAAGAGAAGTTTCCGGATCATCACTGCATCTCCTTAAAAGGCGGGCGTGGATACTGGAGAAAAAACATGCAGCTTCTGGATGAAAATGACAGCTAAAAAGATTGAAGAGTTTCTTCTTTTATTGCACGAGAGCCGTTTTTATGATGCACATGAAGTTCTTGAAGAGCTCTGGTTTCCAAAACGCTTTCATGCAACAAATGAGGTAAAACTGCTCAAAGGGTTTATCAATGCGGCTGTCAGTTTTGAACTTCTTAAACGGGGCAGAGTAAAACAGAGCCAAAAAGTATGGTTAAATTATCTCAAATACAGACAACTCCTCTTCTCTGTCAACTCGCCACATCTCAATCAATATTACAAACTCTCAAGAGAGTTGGAGAATCTACAGAGACAACTTCACTAATTTCTCATATTTCTTTGCTATAATTTCAAATTAAAAACATTTTATAATAACAATTATAATTAAGGAAAACAGATGAAAAAAATTGCACTTAGTTCTCTTTTGGTATCAACACTCTTTGTAACAGTACATGCTGATACTATGAAAGTAACACCACTTGTAACACATACAGAGCTTGGATATATCCAGACAGACGGAAATACAAAGACAAAAACATTCAATCTTGATGCCAATGCAAAAAAAGCATGGGGAAAACATGAAGGGAAAATCCTTCTTGACGGTCAATATTCCAGTGATAACGATGTTGAGACAAAAAACAAATACCTTGTTGAGCTCAACTATAACTATGCCTTTACAGATCGCCTTGCTTTTTCATACCTTGCAGGGTACAAAGCTGATAAATTTTCCGGTTTTGACTACCAATTCTATACAGGTCCGGGGGTAAACTACAAAGTTATCGTAAGTGATCCGCAAAACCTTACAGTAGAGGCAAACCTCTTATATGCAAAAGATCAATATACAGATGCACAGAGTGAAGATTACGCTTCTTACCGTCTTAAAGGTGTTTATGATTACAAATTTACAAAAACAGTTAAATTTGCTCAAGAGTTAAGTATTCGTGGTCAGATTGATGATATGCCAAACTATTTTGTCTATTCAAAAACATCACTGCTTTCAAAAATCTCTGATATCTTCTCTGCCGGTGTAAGCTATAAAGTAGATTATGCAAACCGTCCTCCGTTTGACAAAGAGAGTACAGATACAACATTTACACTCAATCTTATTGCTGATTATTAAAAAGTATCCGGAGCGATCCGGATATTTTACTCTTCTACAGAGAATTTATACCATGAGATCATGGTTAGTGCCCCCAAAGCTATAAGAGAGGAGCTCAAAAAGAGACCCTTTGGATAGTATTCATAGACAAACCCTGCCAAAAGTGCCCCAAACAAAGCACCCAAACCATAACTGATACCTGCAAAAAACTGCTGTGCCAAACGCTTATGTCGATAGTGAACAAAAAGATAACTGATAGCAGCCGAGTGAAAGAGTGCAAAACTCAAAGCGTGTAGAGACTGTGCAAAAAAGAGCAGCGGCAGTGTTGTAGGATAGCTATAGACCAAAAACCAACGAAATGCCGTTGCAGCAATAGTAAACTGTAAAACACTCAAAAGATTAAACTGTAAAAATCTTGCCTGAAAAAAGAGCATTGCCACCTCAACAAAGACTCCAAAACTCCATAGATAAATCGTCATATCCAAAGAGAGACCTCCATCTGTCTCATAGATGGTAAAAAAATTATAAAAGGATCCAAAGCTCATCTGCATTAAAAAGAAGGCACTCCATAATTTCCAATCCCGCAGCAGATCAACATCGTTATGAGAGTTTTCATAATCCTCTGCAGTATGTTGTAAACTCAACTTTTGAACAAAATAGGCAACAACTGTCATAATCAGTGTCAAAACAAACAAAAAGTGCAGTGCGATATAGGCACTTGAGAGAAATTTGACAAGGACCAATGCAACAAGAATAAAACCAAGCGATCCAAAAAGACGTACTTTGCCGTAACGCTCTTTTCCTATTGCATCCAAAGAGATCAGCTCAACATAGGGCAGTATAAGACTCAAACCTATCCCGAGGGCTATATTTGAGAGGAGTAAGAGATAAAAAGAGCCCACAGAGAGATAAAAAGAGGCTGCACCCAAAACAACTATAATTAAGGCAAGATGAAATATACGACTGTTAAGCTGCAAACCTTTAATAAAAAGAAAAGGCAAAATAAAACGGATCAGCGGTGCAGCGGCAAAGATAAAACCTATCTCACTGGCACTGTATCCCAGTGTACTTAAAATCTTTGGAAGAAAAATAACGTAGATTCCAACAACAGAAAAATAGAAATAATAAAAAAAAGAGAGTAATAAAATCATTTTAAAATTATAACCGCATTTCCCAAATTTTTATGCTAAAATACATCTTATCACTCAAAAAGAAGGTGGAAAACATGTTAAGAGAGATGAATGACAATGACTTCATCGTATCTAAAACAGATACAAAAGGGCGTCTCACATACGTTAATAAAATTTTTATTGAGATGGCAGAATATACAGAAAAAGAGCTTCTTGGAAAGCCACACAATATTATACGACATCCTGATATGCCAAAGGCAGTTTTTAAACTGCTCTGGAGCCGCATACAAAATAAAGAGGAGATCTTTGCCTTTGTTCTCAACAGAACAAAAAACAATAATGCCTACTGGGTCTATGCAAATGTTACCGCTTCTCTTGACAGCAGAGGGAATATTGTCGGTTACTATTCGGTAAGAAGAAGACCAAATCCCGAAGCACTCGCTATTATCCAGCCACTCTATGCACAGATGATACAGGCGGAGAGAAGCGGTGGGATCAATGCAGGAGAGAAAGTCCTCAATGATGTATTAACACAAAAAGGAGTAAGTTACGATGAACTCATCATCTCTATTCAAAAATAATCAGGCACTACTGCTGTTTGTAACGCTTACCGCTGTTGCCATCTATGCTTTTGTTGCCGCAAACTTTATACTTGGTGGCTTGATTCTACTTATTTTATTTGCTGCTCTTTTTATTCCGACAACAAATAATAAAAATAACAATAAAATCCTTAATGATATACAAAGGGTTCTCTCTCATGCTGCAAAAGGGGAACTCGAGGATCGTATTACACATATTCCAAATGACAACTCGGACAATGCAAAAATTGCATGGGCTGTTAATGATACACTAGATCAGCTTGAAGCTTTTATGCGTGACAGTGCAACAACCATTGAAGCTGCATCCAACGGAAAAACCTACAGACACACCTATCCACAGGGACTTCAGGGAATTTTTAAAACAACGGCACAGACTGTTAATAAAGCGGTTGAATCTATTGCAAGCGGTTATGAGACAAAAATCAGAGGAGAGATGGCACACAACTTTACAAAACTTGGTGGTGGTGTTGCACAGGGTCTTAGTATTATTCAAAGTGATCTCTCTATCTCTTCTGATGATGCAAGCGAGATTGTCGAGGTCTCTAAAAAAACTGCCGAAGAGTCAGCAGAGTCGCTTAAAAATGTACTTGAAATCGGGGAACGCCTCAGCTCACTTGTTGAGCTTATTGCCTCTTCCCATGAGGGAATTATCTCTCTTGAAGGAAGAAGCCATGAGATCTCTGAGGTTATCGGACTCATTAAAGATATTGCAGATCAGACAAATCTGCTTGCACTGAATGCTGCCATTGAAGCTGCCCGTGCAGGAGAGCATGGTCGTGGATTTGCAGTTGTTGCCGATGAGGTACGAAAACTTGCAGAACGCACACAAAAAGCAACCAATGAGATAGAGATCACCATCTCTACACTCCAGCAAGAGGCAAATGATATGCGTGGAAACTCGGATGAGATCAGTGATATTGCACAAGAGTCAAGCTCTGTTATCAATGAGTTTGAAACAACATTTAAAGATCTTAACCGTCTTGCTTCAGAGGCATCCTCTTCAGCTGTCAATATTCAAAACCGCCTCTTTACAACACTCGTAAAAGTTGATCACATCCTCTTTAAATCAAATGCATACTCTGCAGTTTTAAATGATGATACAGAACGAGTATTTCCGGATCATAACAACTGTCGTATGGGTCAGTGGTATCACGCTCTTGGCAGAGAGAGATTTGGTGCAACAAGAGCCTTTAAAGAGATGGATGCTCCACATGCCGTCGTACATGATATGGTCTTTAAAAATATGGACTATGTCCATAATAACAGTGTTGTTAAAAATGGCAATCCAAAACGCATTACCGAAAACTTCTCTCAAATGGAAGATGCTTCTGTTATTCTTTTCAATAAATTGGATCAGATGCTTCTGGAGTATAAAGAGAATGCAAGTAAATCTTAGGTATTTACCTAACATTTACTTATAATTATTATAATTTCAACATCTCAATTATGTTTTCCCCCTTTCATAATCGAGACATATACTCCTATAAATTTTTGAAAACAGTCAAGTTTTTCCCCTTTTATTTCTCTTGACTGTTTTCCCCCATTTTATGTTACACTTCTCTTATGAAAATCATTTTAACTACACTTAATTCTCGTTATACACACTCAGCTATCGGTCTTCGCTATCTCTATGCAAATATGCAGGAGTTACAACAAAATACCGAAATTTTAGAGTTTAGTATCAATGATGCCCTACAGAGTGTTGCAGAGAAGATTCTTGACAAAGAACCCGACATTATCGGTCTGGGTGTCTATATCTGGAATGCTACAGAGATACATGAGCTTATACACATTCTCAAAAAAGTCTCCCCGCAGACAACCATTGTCCTTGGTGGTCCCGAAGTTACCTATATGCCTTTTCGTGTCAATTATGATCAGGCTGACTATATTATTCAGGGAGAGGGAGATCTTGCTTTTTATCAGCTCTGCAAAGCCATTGAAAACAGATGTGCACATGAGCGAATTATACGCATGAGCATACCTGACCTCAAAGCAATACAACTCCCCTACCAATACTACAGTGACCACGATATAGCCAACCGATACCTCTATGTGGAAGTATCACGAGGCTGTCCTTTTGCATGTGAGTTTTGTCTCTCCTCTATGGATGAAAAGGTTCGGGCTTTTGATCTTGAGAGCGTCTTGGCAGAGTTTGAAAAGCTGTGGCAAAGAGGCGCAAGAAATTTCAAATTTGTCGATCGGACATTTAACCTGAATATGAATACAGCCAATAAAATACTTGACTTCTTTTTAGCAAAAGAGCCTCCCTACTTTGCCCATTTTGAAGTTATACCCGATCACTTTCCGGAGACTCTTCGTAAAAAGATTAAAGCCTTTCCTCACGGAGCACTACAACTGGAGATAGGCATACAGACACTTAATCTTGAGATAGCAAACAATATCTCCCGCCAACTCAAACTGGATAAAATAAAAGAGAATATCAGCTTTTTGGAACATGAGACGCAGGCACATATTCATCTGGACCTCATTGTCGGTCTCCCCGGAGAGTCCCTTGAGAGTTTTGGAAGAAACCTTGATGCATTGACACGACTCAGTTCCTGTGAGATCCAGATAGGTATTTTGAAAAAACTCTCAGGAACCCATATAAACCGGCATGATATTGAGCATGGTATGGTCTATAGTGATATTCCTCCTTATGATATTTTAAAAAACAGACAGCTCTCTTTTAAAGATATTCAGATAATGAAACGCTTTGCCCGTTTTTGGGATCTCTACTACAACAGCGGAAATTTCAGAAAATCGATCCATCTGCTTTGGCAGGAAGAGAGTGTTTATAAAAACTTTTACGCTTTTTCTCTCTGGATTTATCAACAGACAGATGCCACCTGGAAAATTTCACTGCAACGGCAGGGAGAGCTTCTTTTTAAATACCTTACAGAGATAAAAGAGCTTACAGAAGAAGCAATAGCACATCAGATGATTCAAGATATTATGAAACTCAAGGGAAGAGCACTCCCGCCTTATCTCAAAGCCTATGCAAAAGATCTCTCTGTTGCAGCAAAAGAGGGAAGCTCAGGATTTAACAAAAGACAAAGTTAAAGACAATATTTAGTTTAATGTTGTTAAAATGTAAGCATATAATTAATTAAAAGGGATAAAAATGTTTGGATGCAGTTCAAAAATAGAAAGACTCGAACAAGAATATAAACAAAAATTAGCAGCACTTGAGGCAGAAAACAGGAATCTGCAAGATGAGATCTATAGACTGCAACAGACACCGACTGAACAGAAACAAGAAAATCATACTTCTGAATACCTTCCACTTATCCTTAAAAGCTATGAAAGCGGTACACAGTTTTTACAAAGAACCATAGAAGATAACCTCATTATGCTTGGAGATATTAATGATCTCAATGCAAAAACAAACAGCAGAATGCAAAATATTCAAGAGCAGACAGAAAGCATAGACAATACGGTTCAGACTATACAGGAGTACTCAAATACACTTGCAGATGATGCAAACTCTCTTAATGACAGTGTACTCTCCATTGCAGAGATTATCAACCTGATCAAAGATATCTCGGATCAGACAAATCTGCTTGCACTTAATGCTGCCATTGAAGCTGCACGTGCAGGAGAGCATGGCCGTGGTTTTGCAGTTGTTGCCGATGAGGTAAGAAAACTTGCTGAGCGTACACAAAAAGCGACACAGGAGGTTGAGATCAATATCAACGGTCTGAAACAAAACTCTAACTCAATGATGGAGATAAGTTCTACATTTATGAATGAGACATCCAAAGTGATGGATATACTCAATGAATTTTCTCAAAATATCGAGATGGTTGTTGCAAACTCTACCGATATCAAAGACAAAACACAAAATCTTACCAATGAGTTTAATGTCAGTAACGGAAAAATTGACCACATCTCCTTGAAACTCACAACCTATAATGCTCTGCTTGACTCTAAAGTCGTCAGTATAAGTGATGAGCACAGCTGTCGTTTCGGAAGATGGTTTACAGAAGTCAGCCAAACACTTCTTAAAGGAAACTCTCATGTTCCAAGTATCACAAAACATCATATTGCGGTCCATCAGGGATTGAAAAAAGCAATGAATGCAGAGTCCAAAGGAAAACATCAAGAGGCACTTCAAGAGATGGAACGAGTTGAACATGCAAGTGAAACCGGTTTTGAAGAGTTACTGCAAGCCGTTAAAGAGTCTCTTCACTAAAAACCCCGTGAGTTAAGACCCTTTGTCAGAGAGTCATTGATCTCTCTGACATACTCAGGATTTAAACGCTCCAACTCTTTGTCAAATTTTACAATAATATCTTTATTTGTATTTGGATGACGGCAGATACGCAGCAGTATCTCTGAGTAATTATAAAATTCCGGATGGGTACGGATACCGAGTTTTGGAGGGATCTTACCGTGATACTTAATAACAAGGTCCAAAGCATTAGCAAGCTCTTCTGTAGTACTCTCTTTATTACGAATGATTTTTAGCAAATCTTTAAGATCATGACTCTCTTTTTTAGAACTTTTCTCTGCTTTTATCTCTTCTTCTTTTTGCAAAGACTCTTTTTTCTTCTCTTTTGTGCTTGAAAAAGGTTTATAGAAAAACAGAGTAATCAAAATAGCCAAAATAACCACCAAACCGGCAATCGATTTAATAAGTAATAAAATATCCATCCCTACTCCTCTCTATTCCATGGTTTACGGGCATACCGATTAAGATCATACAGACCTGCTTCCACCGGTTCCTCTTTATAAAAATTCTCCTGAAACCACTCATAAATTTTCCAAAAATCTTTATCGGATCGTGAAATAAAATACCTCTTCATTCTCTCTATATCCTCTGGAGATCCCTTTGTATTTTTCATCATATCCAAAAAATCTGGCAGATCCTCAAATTTGACAACAGCAAAAACATTTGGATAGGAACCTATATTTTTATCTAAAATATCCATCGTATCTTTTTTTGGATCAAGTCTGCTCTCCTCATTAAAAAGAGAGTTTACATTATTGTGCCAGCGGTTAATAACCAGATCTTTTGTAATATAGCTGCCATCAGGCATATCTATACGCAAAAAGATATTATTTGCTCCTCTGTCTGTCATATAGGAGATAAAACCACTTCCCGGCAAGGTAATGGCTCTTGCAGCCTCTATATAATCCTCTGTTGTTTTATAGAGTTTTGGCATCTGCGGCTTTGGCATATCCGGAGCTTTGAAGTTTAATGGATCAAAAGCTATGCCCGTTGTCGGTAAAATACGTTCTTGCAGTAGTTTTTTTATAAACTCATATTTTGGATATGCTGTTTTATATGGGATCTTGGTAGCAATCTTATCGATCTTTTTATATTTATAGGTATCAATTCTATCATCATTGATATACCAGGAACGAAGCATCGGCAATCTTTTCTCTTTTGGCATATAATCCAAAAAGTTTACCTCCCCCTCCATCCGTAAAAAATCCATATAACGACGGATATTTGTCTGATGTGAGACATTTCCAAAGACATCATACCCGGCAACCAGCGTGTAGTAGATGCGCTCAAACTGAGCATAATCAATAACCCACATAGTTCGCGGCTCTTCCCCCAAAATACCTCTGCTTACCGAGGCAGAGTCAAAGTGTCTGTAGATCGTTAACATTGGAGCATCTGAAGCTTTTTCTCCAGCCCAGATAGACTCCAGAGGCAAACCTTTTGCATAGAGCTTTGCCTGTAGCTTCTTTTTGGCTATAAAATAGTTTTCGTAACGTTCTCTATAGGCATCACTAAAAGTTCTCAATACTCTTGCATCTACTTTTTCAATCGGCAAGGAGAGATTAAAGGTTTGAGAATCTATAAATTCGGGATTGTTTACAGCAAGATCAAATTGAGGATCTTTAAACATCACCCAGAAGTGATCATGAATAACATTAAGAGCCATCTGCCCTCGACAGACAGGTCCACGAATAAATGTCATAATAATATAACGGGAGTTGTCAAGCAAAAATTGATATCGAGATCGTGCGGGAATCTGTCTAAATGCCACAAAAGGATTTGCACTCACTTTGCGATCATACGAAACAAGATGCGGTTTTTCTCTCCACTTTGGCTCAATAAAGAGCTTTCCAAAGCGTTGCATCACCTGATCATCAAGTGGAAATACCATGTGTGTTTTATGAACGATCGTAGCGTGAATCTTTTCAAAACGGTAGTAAAACTTTTTCACTTCCGGATCATCAAAAGGACGTAATGTCGGAATAATCTCAGCTGCCAAAGGTGCCGGTGTATAGGATCGGATCAGAGAGTAGAACTCCCCTTTGGCAGTAGGAAAATAGATATGTGCCAGATAGAGGTGTTCATACAGATATCGTGCCGTCATCTGATGTTTTGGATCACTCTGATTTAAAAACGCTTCCCACTTTTTAATCTCTACAGCAGCCGTATCAGAAGCACTGTTTAATTTTTTTTGCTCCTCAGCCGTCGGACCTTTTGCCCCCTGCAAAAGCCATTGAGAAAGTGTTTTGTACTCTCCTTTACTGAGTTGTGGGAAGCCGTAAGGCATACCATGATTTGGTTTTTTATAAAGATATTTGGCAAGTTCCTGCTTGTCTCTGGGACACATCAGATCGTCATGTTCAGGATCATACTCACCAATAACTTCAGGGTGGATCTTCTTATCGTAAATAAGATGTATCATCAAGGAGTCATTATAACTTGCATTGCTCTCTTTGGAATCAGTAAGCGTAAAAAAGCCCTTCTTCCTCCACTCTGCCGTTGTTTGGGCATCAATAAAAAGACGTGTCGGATCGACTGCACTCAAACGGGTTGCATCATAAACAGCCTGCTTGCTTGCACCTCTGTCAATCCCTTCAAAAGAGGAAAATTTTGCCTGACAGGGAGAGTTATAACAGGAGTGACAAACAACACAGCGTTTGTCTAACAGTGGTTTGACATCATGCAGATAGTTGATCTCTTTACTGCCGGCTTCTACAGCAACAGGTTTTGGGATAGGTGCGTGACTACAGGCAGTTAAAAAGAGAAAAATGAAGAAAAAAAAGAGAGAAAAGCGCATAAAAGACCTATTTTTTATACTATTATATCAAAATATAAAAGGGATCAGCCTTTTTGTCTTTTTTTTGTAAGCATCGTACGCCTCGGTATGACACTGCCAAAGAGACTCTTCATAAAAGAGTTTTGTAAGCATAACCGTAACTAACAACAGATATAAAACAATCTCATAACGTGAAAAGTATATAAGCAAAACACCAAACATCATTGTAAGAACAGAGAGGTACATAGGGTGGCGGACATAGGCATAGATCCCGTGCGTAACGAGAGTGCAACTCTCTTTGATATCGGGGCGGATATTGAAATTACCCTTCTCATGGGTGTTAATAGCTATAAGACCTATAACAATACCCATAACAGCAACAAACAATCCGCTCCAGAGATAGTGTGTCTGATCGCCAAAAGAGAGTAGCATTAAAAATATGATAAAAAACTGTAAAAAGACTAATATTTTACTTTTCATCTGCCGGCAGTTTTTCCAACTCTTTTTTAAACCATGCGATGAGTATTTTCTTATCCTCTTTGCTTAAACGTGCCTCTTTGTGAAAAAGCAGATAACTGCTCAAAGGCATAATTCCTAGTTTTACAGTAGAGATAGCTCTTTTTAGACGTGCTCTTTTGATCTCGGGAGAGATTGTTTTGTAGCGTGAAAAGTTAAGGGCATTACGACCATCTTCAACATGGGAGACTACTCCAAAAGAGAGCGGAGCGATATCTGAGTAAAGAGACCATTTTGTCTCATTTGAGTGACAGTCATAACAACTTCTTTTTAAGATTGCCATCACCTTTTTGTCAGTATGCAATGCAACTGCTTCATCAACAGGAGGATTTGTTTTTTTTACAGGAATAAACTGTATGCCAACAAGTATGATTAGTAAAAATATAACTGTTTTTTTTATCAAAAACAACTCCTTAATATAGTTAGCTGAAATTTTTTGGAATTTTATCATAGAGAGGTCAATGAATAGTGGACAGCGTGGGATTAATACATATATTTATTTAAAGGGTTTATATGGTGTTATGTAAAAATATACCCCTAAAAAGTACCTATAACTCATTTTGATACTTTTTCATACCTATAATAGTTATAGTGTCTTTATCTTCATCTACTTTATAAACTATCGTATAGCCTTTATAAATCAAATCTCTTTTTGTATCATCATTAAAATAGATAGATTTTCTACATTTATAAGGCATATCCACTAAGCTGTTTATCTGCTTATCTATTTCATTTTTAAAAGATACTGCTCTACTCTTGCTATCAAGTGAAATAAACTTTATCAAATCTTTCAATACAAGAGTATATTTTTTGCTTCTAACAATTCTCACTATAAAGATTCTATAAACTTTTTCATATCTTCTTCATACTCTCTATGCTCTATAAGTTCATCTTTACCACTTTCTATATCTTCTAAAGCTTGATGAAAATAAGCTCTATCTTCTTGAAATTCTTTAGAGTGCATATAAGTATCTTTTTGATTTACAAGGTTTGTAAGGTACTCGTTAAATTTGGATTGCATATCTACACCAGAATTAACTAGCTTTTGATAAATATCATCTTGAATATTTAAAGATATTTGCATAATAAAACCTCTTTTTTAATCTAAAGAAGTATAACATAGTTTAAATTATATGATTATTTTGTTTCTCTTGCGGTATAACCCCATCAGCACCCGACTTTTCCCACTTATTTAGTGCGGATGTGTTGGCATTATTTTTGCCTATACCATTTTTGTATGGTCGGAGTGCTTGAAATACATCAAGTTACTATCAGTGTTGTTTGGATTGTTTTAAATTAAGAAATGGTGGACAGCTAGGGATTCGAACCCTAGGTAGGTTACCCTACACCCGCGTTCCAGGCGAGCGCCTTCGACCACTCGGCCAGCTGTCCTTTGTTTGTGGAGTGACATTTTAGCCAAGATTTTATTTAACTGTGCTAAAAGTTTGCTTTTTTGTATCAAAAACAACAAATGAGCCATAGGGAAGTGCTTTTGAAAAAGCAGTTTCAAGAGAGATTTTTTGCACTATTGCCATGAGTACACGTATAACACCGGCATGGGTAACTATCAAAATATCTTCTGCCTCCAGAGAGAGTAAGTCCTCTAAAAAAAAGCTCTCTACTCTTGCTATGTACTCCTTCAGCCCTTCACCGTCAAGTGTTTCTAGCCATTGTGTAAAGTTCTCATAAACTATATTATCCTCAGCTACAATGGCATCAAAACACATCCCCTCATGCCTGCCCCATGATTTCTCACGCAACCTATCGGTATAGATCGCCTCTTTTGCCTGTTTAAATGGAGCTAACGTCTCTCTTGCACGCAGTAAATCCGAACAAAAAACATAATCAAAAGATGCAGACTCAAATCGTTTTGCAAGTGCTTGTGCCTGCTCTTTGCCTTTTTGAGAAAGCCCTATGTCAATATGACCGTTATAGCAATGATGATAGGCTTCATCCACATCACCATGACGAACAAGTGTTATTTTCATACCAATCCCACAATGATAAGATTCAATAAAAAGAGCTCGATCACCTCAATGGTAAAACCATAGATATCTCCTGTAAAACCACCATAACGCTTTATAAAAAAGTTTTTAATTATCCATAACACGACAAAGCTTCCAAGGAGTAAAAACCAACCCTTATATAAAAAAACAAATACTAAACTATATAATAGAGCAACAAGAAGCTCTCTAAAAGTCAGCTCCTCTTTTAACAAACTGCCCATACCTCCAGATATATAAGGATACGCATAGATAGCAATAACAACCATAAGACGTGATAACAGCAGCACAAGAGGAAGCAGTAGGTAATCTGTACAAGCCACCAGCGATGATGCTTTTAAAAGTAAAAAAGTAGCACCAAAAAGCATGCCCATTCCGCCATTATGCGGATCTTTCATCACCTCAAGCGATCGCTCTTTTGAAACAAAGAGCCCATCGACCGTATCTGCAAAACCATCAAGATGCAGAGCACCCGTTAAAACTACCCACAGAGCAAAAAGAATCACACCAAGATGAAAATGTGGAAGATAAGGATCCAACAAAAGAGAAACTCCATAGAGCATAAGTCCTAAAAGTGCACCAACCAAAGGATAAAACATCACACTGTAACCGTTAATACCCTTATAAAAATCATGTACTTTAAAAAACGGCAGCGTTGTCAGCATAGAGAGTGCAAGTGCAAAACCTTTTAATATCTTACTCATTTTATCTGTGTCGCTATTCCCGCTACAACATGATAGACTGCATCACACTCACCGGCAACAAGTTGTGCTATCTTGCCATTGGCATCAACAAAGTCACGTGCAAGTTTGTTATCGGGGATAACCCCGCAACTAACATCATTGATCACAAAGACAATATCACGTTCCTGCATCATCACCCGATTGATCTCAGCTATCATATCTTGTGTACTTTTTTGATGATAGAGCATATTGTTTACCCAGATACTCAGACACTCAATCAAAACAGGAGTATTCTCATGTTTTTGGATCTCTTTTTCAAGTTCAAGTGCCTCTTCTACTGTTATAAATCTATCTTGTCGCTGCGCTTTATGTGCCGCAATACGTTCTTGCATCCCCTCATCTATAAACTCGGTTGTAGCCAGATAGAGTGGCTTTTTTTTACTCATCTTTTGTATATACTTCTCTGCATTAAGAGATTTTCCACTCTTAATTCCACCTATAAATAATGTTTTCATACTGAAAGTATAACAATTATCTTAAACTTTTTCGCTATTATTACAAAAAAATATACTAGGGGTACCTTTGTTAAGTATAAAAACATTTCTACAACTCTTAAAAGAGTCTTTTCGTGACCTTTTACCAATTGTACTTGTTATCATGTTTTTCCAACTCGCTATCATTCAAAGTGTACCGGAAAACTGGCTGAGCACGGCTATTGGTTTAGCCATTGTTGGTGTTGGTCTTGCTGTCTTTTTACTCGGTCTTGAAGTTGGAATATTTCCTGTGGGAGAGGGGCTTGCAAGTGACTTTGCCCGCAAAGGCTCTACCCTTTGGATCATCATTTTTGGTTTTATGATAGGCTTTGGAACCACAGTTGCAGAGCCTGCACTCATCGTCATCGCCCAAAAAGCAGCCGCCATCAGCTCAGGGCGTATCGATGCGACAACACTGCGTATGGTTGTTGCTTTTTCCGTCGGTTTTGCCATAGTTCTTGGGGTGTGGCGAATTATAAAAGGCCATCCTATTCACTACTATATCATCAGTGGTTATGTCTTAGTCGTTGCAGCGACTGCCTTTGCACCGCGTGAAATAGTAGGACTTGCCTATGACCTTGGAGGCGTAACCACCTCAACGGTTACCGTGCCACTTGTTGCGGCACTCGGTATTGGACTGGCATCGACTATCAAGGGGCGAAATCCTGTACTTGACGGCTTTGGGCTGATCGCTTTTGCATCGCTTACACCAATGATCTTTGTGCAGTTTTACGGCATCGCTGTTTATGAATTTTTTGAACCCGCAGCACACTTGACACTGCCACTAGCAGAGCTTACCCAAGAGGTAGCAGTCGATAATGCACAGCACTTTGATCTCAATCTCTTGGATATCCTCAAAGGGCTCTTTGGTGTTATGATGGATGTACTGCCAATCTTAGCGGTTATTCTCTTTTTTCAATATCTCATCATCAAAAAACCTATAGAGAATCTCAAAAATGTTATTATCGGTTTTGGGCTTGTTATCATCGGGCTTGATGCCTTCATTGTCGGTTTGGAGATGGGACTCTTTTCTGTCGGTGAGACTATGGCCTATGAGCTAACACGCTATGATAACAACATCATTATCTACTCTTTTGGCTTTTTGATCGGATTTTCTACAACCATGGCAGAGCCATCACTTACAGCCATTGCCAAAAAGGCTAAAGAGATTAGTGACGGCAAAATCAATGACTTTGTACTGCGCCTCTTTGTAGCCCTTGGTGTTGCTATCGGGATCGCACTTGGATCATACCGTATTGTGGTTGGTGGAGAGATTGTTTACTACATTATGGCGGGGTATCTTTTTGTCATTGTACTTACTTTTATGGCACCAAAGTACATCATCCCTATTGCTTATGACAGCGGTGGCGTTACCACTTCAACCGTTACCGTACCACTTGTTGCAGCGCTTGGGCTTGGACTTGCTACCAACATAGAGGGACGTGATCCGCTTATTGACGGTTTTGGTCTTATCGCTTTTGCATCTCTCTTTCCTATGCTTACCGTTATGCTCTATGGACTAATCACAGAGAAGATGGGCGTTAAAGGGGAGCATGAAAAAGAGCAGATGCATATAGATGAGCTCAAACATGCACTTGAAGATGTACACAATATGCAACTCTCAACTATCAATGTCGAAGGAACAGACAGATCGCACTCTTACGATATGGCCTTCTCTGCCGTT
>Ga0256843_1001972_pt1 | contig 15402 bp, 11 predicted proteins | sample AlvinellametaG_FD_191572 | JGI IMG/M metagenome (GOLD analysis project Ga0256843, IMG submission 191572) | Pompeii worm associated microbial communities from hydrothermal vent at the East Pacific Rise, Pacific Ocean - Alvinella | ecosystem: Host-associated > Annelida > Integument > Unclassified ... | reverse complement strand
AAAAAAACTAAAAAAATACTAAAAGAACTTAAAGTTATAGAAGTAGTACAACATAAACAATACTACTATATTCACCTTTTTTTTATATATACCAAGAAGAAAATAGATAACCTATTCCAAAAAAAAGAACAAAAAACTATCAAAAAAGAAAAAAGCCCTTTTGAAAAAGAGCTAATAAAAAAAGGTATCAACTCAAAAAAAATAAAAACTATTAGAGAAGATATTTTATCTATTAAAGGAATAGAAAAGTATAAATTTAATCAGCTATTATTTGCCAAATGGATAATTTATTGTGAAAAAAATCATATAAAATATAGTAAAAATAATCTAAAATATTGGTTAAATAGACTCAATAAAAGAACAACCATAGAGCAAAAAGAAGCAATCAATACAGCTATAAATAGAGGCTGGAAAAATATTTATTTGAGAAATAAAAAAGAGTCAAAATATTATAAATTTTTGGGAAAAAGTATATTTATAGGAGATAAGCTTTTTAGTGAGCTTCAAGATATAGATTTTATAGATAATAAATTTATATATAAATTTAAAAATGCCACTATAAAAATAGAATTAGATATAGAAACTCTATTTAATGGATATGAATATAATTATAAAAGTATGGCTTTTGAGATTAAAAATAAGATTATTGGAGTTATTCGGAGGTTTTAAATCTATGTAGGGAAAATCCCTACATTAGCTTAAGGTGGCTATATCTTTTTTGTTTTCTCTAATAGAGTGATATGCTGATATAGCAATAAAGGTTATACCGATAGTTCCTATAACTATTTCATTGATATGGATAAATATTTCAGATAACATAATCACAGCCAATATTAAAATAGCATAGTGTGCGCCATGTTCTAAATATCTATACTCGTTTAGAGTTTTTGCTTTTAGCATATATAGAGTTAGGCTTCTCACAAACATAGCTCCAATCCCTAAACCTATCATTATGATAAATATATTATTACTTAGTGCAAATGCCCCTATAACTCCATCAAAACTAAATGATGCGTCTAAAACTTCCAAATATAATAGTCCCATAATTCCATTTCTAATACCATTAACACTAAAGAGTTTATCAAATGAACCAATAATAGCATAGAGCAAAATTCCACTAAAATATGCTAAAGCTATACTATACTCTTTTGTCAAAACAACTAAAATAATTCCAATTAGAATAGATACTATCATTTGAGTAGTTGAGAGTTCACTCATTTTTTTGACTGTTTTACTCTTTTCTATTAGTTCTATCCAATCATGTTCTCTATCATTTTCAAACAAAAAGTTCAAAAAAACCATAAGCAAAAATGCACCACCAAAAGCATAAATTAATCTCTCCACAGAACTTAGTACTATCTCATAAGCCTCTGGTGAATTTATAGCTAAGTTTAGTGTATCCCAAACCCCTAAACCACTGGCAACTGATACTATAAATATTGGAAAAATAAAACGAATACCAAAAACAGCTATTGGCATACCTATACTTATAAATCTATCTTGCCACTTTTTGTCCATATCCTCCAATATTTTTGCATTGACTACTGCGTTATCAAAAGAGAGTGAAACCTCAAGTAGTGCCAATAGGGATACTATATACAAAGCCTCTATCCCTCCTATAAGCAAAGCCAACACCAAACCAAATCCCATAACCACAAATGAACTTCTAAAATGTTTCATTGTTTATCCTTTTATTTTTTTTTATATTTAAAACTTTACGACAATATAAAAAGTTTATCAATAGAATTTTTTAAAACTTTTAAAAACTTTTTTTTACTAGTTTAAAAAGGCTATTTTATGGGATTTTATAATATTGATAGATATTTTTTTATATATTGATAATTAACTTTTATTATGTATAATTGTATTGATAACTTTTTAAACTTTTACAAATGGGGGAAATAGTGGAAATTTTTACTAAAAAAATAGAATTAATATATAATAAACTATTTAATAGTGATATGGATGAGTTTACAAAAGCTTTTATAAATAATAATAAATTTAATATTGATAAATTTGATACAAATAATGAACAAGAGGCTTATGAGCAGTTTTTTTTTAATAGAAAAATTGTTTTGAGGCGTTGGTTAAAAAATGGAATAAAATGTACTAAAGATTTTCAAAAGAGTTTTCCATATTATAAGATTTCTAAATATCAATATAAAGGAAACCCTCTCTTTTCTCTACATGATTTTATGGCTTTGGATAATTTAGTTGAATTTGAAAAAAAGATTGATAGTTATCTCAAAGAACAAAAGAGAATATTTGCTCCAATAGATTATAAGTATATTTATCTATTTGAAGAGAATTTAAATCATTTGGATTGTTATGAAATAATTGAGTGGAAAAAAGGGAATGATTTTGAGATGATAATAGAACTATCCTATAATTCCAATATTATAGAGGGAAAAGTCTCTATTGAAGCTAATGGAAATATATTTATAACTCTCAATACCCCAAATTCAAAACACTATTTTTTGTTTCATGATAATAATGATAACTACTCAAAATATACAGTTGGAATCTCTATGGGATTTTCTCCAAATGACAATAAAGTACCAATAGCCAAAAAAGTTATTTTGTCCAAAGAGGCTTTGGATATAGATGATATTAACTTGAAGCTTATTTTAAATGAAGCAGAGATTTTTTATGCTTTGGAAAATAGAGTTAGTAACTTTAGTATTAATCCACTATTAAAATATACCAAAAAATTAAAAAAGTATTATCAATTTTTTTATAAATTAATAGATATTCAATTTAAACAGAATTTTTATTATCGTTTGGCATTAGGAGAGTTTAACTCTTTTAGAAGACTCTTTGAAAAGGTAGTCAATAGAGATAGCTATTTTGTATATAATTATCATAGAGCATTTTATAAGATGATAAAAACGGTTGAATCTATTGGTAATACAACTCTCTATATAGTTCAAGAGTTTAACTCAAATCACTATTTGGTACAGTCTGATTATCAATATATTAAAATCCAAGAGAGCCTGTTTAATCTTGGAAATTATGGTATAGATATAGAGTTTATTGCTGTTATAGGGTCTGGATTGTCTCTTGAAATAGAGCATTCTTTGGAAAAAATATCAAAAAATGGAATAAGAGTTAGAGTAGTAGAAAAAGATAAGATTATAAACCAAGTTAATAGTATAGATTTTGCTTTTATCAAAGATAATGGAGAAAATAATTTTGTCTTGGCTGACCCTCTAAGAGATAGTAAAGATGTTTATAAAATTTTTATAAATAGTATAACTATGGAAGAGTATTATAGTGATTACTATAAAATATTGAAGTATAGTAAGCCATATAATATCAAAAAGAGTATCCAATCCCAAAATAAGTAACAGAAGTCTCCATTCCAAATTTCATATCAAAAGGAGATAAAATATCACTACTTACTTGGAGACCACTTATGTTTATAGTCATTTTATCTAGTTCCCAATCTGAATATCTATATCCTAAAGTTGCGTATATTCTAGGGCTTAGGGTTAGCCAACCTAATTTATATTTTTGAGTAAATGGAGTAAAGTATAAACCTATATTATATTGTTGAAAAGTCCCATTTACACTAAATTTTGCATCGGCATAACTATTTTTGATGTATGCTTTTTGTTTGGCATAACTTGCCAATCCATATATAGAGAGTTTATTTGATATTAGAGTTTTTTGGAAATTTAGACTAAGACCTAGCTTATACTCCATTATCTTAGTTTCACTATCTTCAAAAAGATTATCTGTATTTAAATTATCTGTTATTAAATCTGTATCTACTATACTATTTAAGTTTTTGAGATAAAAGTCAAAACTTGGTACGGCAGAACTCTCGGCTACACTATTTATGCTTTGACTGCTATCTATCCATGGTGCAGAGACTCCCAAAAGTACTCCAATTCCCAAAAAATTATCTTGGTCTTGATGAAGTATATCGTATCCTAAATTTAGATTTACATCCAATCCCTTCATTCTATAATCCATAGCAGGGATAGTTAGTGGAAAATCAGAGGGGAGAAGGTCATTTATATCACCTGTAATATCATTATAGGTGTACTCCATAGCACGGAGAACTTTTGAGTCATACCATGTAAACTCATAACTATAAAATAGATTACTAAAGATATTTGTATGTCTATCTACCAAGCTAAAGCTTTCTATATCGGTGCTGATTTTGTTTGTAAGTCCTAAAAAACCACCTTTTAAACTAAAAGTTCCTACTCCATACTCTACTTCTGAACTTAATAAAATAGAAGAGATACATAAGATAGATAACCATATTTTCATAATTATTACTCTCCTTTAAATAGAAGAATAATAACAAAAATTAACTAAAAGTAACTATTTAATTTTGATTTATTTTATTTTTTTAATGATTTGTTAGAGTCTAATGACTCTAATATCGGCATTATTTTTTATTTTATCAAAGAAATCTTTTGAGGCTTTTAGTCTCTCTTCTTGTAACCATGCCATTGCTACTTGATTTTTGACACTCTCAAAACCTCCACCACTTTGTGATTTTGATTTGATAAAATAAGCTACATATCCTCTATCTGTATTTATCGGTTTTGTGAAGTTTCCAGCTGGTGTATTGTTTATTAGATTTGCTAATGCTGGATTCATTTCATTGCTACTAACTAATAGACTTCTCTGGCTTACTCCCTCTATTTGTCTCATTGGGTTTTGCATAGCTTCCATAAGTTTTTCTGGAGAGTCACTTCTATACTCAATCATACTTATTTGAGATATAGATTGAGATTGAAACTTATCTTTGTGTGTTTCGTAGTATAGTTTCAAGTCTTCATCTGTGGGGCGTGGGATATTTGTAGCTATGTATTGATTGAAAAATTTCTCTTTTTTTATCTCTATTGCTAACTGTCTTTTGTACTCATTCCAGCTAAGTCCTCTCTGTGCTAGGGCTTGTTTCATTTGATTTATGGTTAAACCTTTTGATTGTGCTATTTGATTTATTTTTTCATCAATCTCTTGGGGAGTTACTGTAATATTTGCTTTATCTATCGCACTTTTTTGGAGTCTATCTCTAATTAGAGCTTCAACGGCAGCTTTTTTTGACATATTTAGTTTTTCTTGAACAGCTTGTATCTCTAATGTAGTGATAGGTTCACCATTTACATCTATGGCAATAGCATCAATAATTTGAGCTTGTAATCCTATAATTCCAGAAACTAAAATAAGTATAATTTTTTTCATTTATTATCTCACTCATAATTTTATTGGCTTGATTATAGCTAAATATAAATATAATATCAAATATAATAAAGGAGTTCTTTTTATGAAAGAGTTATTTAAAATTGGTGGTTTTACCCCCTATATACTAATTGTTTTTTTAAATTCTATGACCGACCTTGGACATAAAATTATTTTACAAAATACAATATTCAAAGCTTACACTGGAAGTGAGCTTATTATTTTGACAGCTGTTGTTAATGCTTTGATTCTTTTGCCATTTATTTTTCTTTTTTCTCCAGCTGGTTTTTTGAGTGATAAATATCCAAAAGTTCAGATTATAAGAGTAGCTTCATTTGTTGCTATATTGATTACTATTGCTATTTTGTTTTCTTATATTATGGGTTGGTTTTGGGTCTCTTTTGGCTTAACTTTGTTATTGGCTACACAAAGTGCTATATATTCACCTGCAAAATATGGACTTATCAAAGAGATGGTTGGAAATGAAAAACTAACTCAAGCTAACGCTGTAGTACAATCCATTACAATAATTTCTATATTATTAGGGGCAGTTATCTATTCAATATTTTTTGAAGCACTTTTGGATAATCAAACAGATAAAGGAGAGATACTCCAAGCGATATATCCTCTAGGATTTGCACTAATTGGTGCTTCTGTTTTAGAGTTTTTACTCTCTTTGAAGCTTATAAAAAGTGTAAATATCAAAAAATCTATGCACTTTAAACCGAAAAAATATGCAAACTTAACCTATTTGAAGGGAAATCTTAGAGTTATTAGAAAAAATCAAACAGTTTGGTTATCTATAATTGGATTATCTATATATTGGGGAATATCTCAGTTGATTATTGCTATTTTTGGAGAGTATCTCAAACAACATATGGGAGTAGAAAATACGGCAATAGCACAAGGACTCCTCTCTCTCTCTGGAGTTGGTATTGTAGTTGGTTCTCTATTTGTTGGTAGAGTTAGTCGTAGATATGTAGAGACAGGTATTATTCCTATTGGAGCGTTGGGGCTTACTCTATCTCTCTTTTTTCTAACTCATATGGATTCTATTGTAGCTTTTGGGATTTTATTTTTCTTTTATGGATTTTTTTCTGGAATGCTTATTGTTCCTCTAAATACTCTAATACAGTTTGCAACTCCTACAAAGATGCTGGGTAAGGTGTTGGCTGGAAGTAATTTTATGCAAAATGTATCTATGTTTATATTTTTAATACTTTCTGCATTTTTTGCATATATTGGTTTTTCAAGTGAAGCACTTTTTAATATGGCAACTGTAATTGCTCTATTTGGATTTTTATATACTTTGATAAAACTTCCTCAATCTATGGTTAGATTTATTGTAAGATTTACTTTTGGTATTAGATATAGAGTTTTTATAGAGGGACTTGATAATATCAAATCAAATAGTGGGGTTTTATTGCTTGGTAATCATATTTCATTTTTGGATTGGGCATTTTTGCAAATTGCTTACCCAAAACAGATAAGATTTGTAATAGAGAGAACCTATTATAATATTTGGTATTTAAAGCCTATTTTTAAATTTTTTGGAGTTATTCCAATCTCTTCAAGAGGTGGCAAAAAGGCTCTTTCTATGGTTACAGAAGCTTTAAACAAAGGTGATACTGTAGCACTATTTCCAGAGGGACACTTATCTAGAAATGGACATTTAGGACAGTTTCAAAGAGGTTTTGAACTTGCTACTTCACAAGTTAGAAATAAAAGAGCCATTATTGTTCCGTTTTATTTGAGAGGACTTTGGGAGAGTAGATTCTCTTATGCTTCTGAAAAAATGCAAAGAAGAAAACTTAGAGATATTGGTGTAACATTTGGCAAAGCTATGCCTATAAATAGTAGTGCCAATGAGGTTAAAAATGCTGTTTTTAAACTATCTATTCACTCATGGAATGACTACTCAAAGAGACTTCCAACTATTCCAAAAGCATGGATAAAAGAGGCAAAAGAGATGCAAAATAGATTGGCTATTGCTGATTCTACTGGTGTTGAGCTTAGTGGATATAGATTTATAACTGCTGTGTTGTTGATGAGAAAAGTTTTCAAAAAGATTTTGGGTAGAGAGCAGAATATTGGTTTGATTTTGCCTACAAGTGCTGGTGGAGCTATTGCAAATATGGCTATTTTGACTCTCGGGAAAACTATTGTAAATCTAAATTATACAAGTGGAACAAAAAGCCTAAAATATGCAATAGAACTTACTGATATTAAATATATAATAACTTCTAAAAAATTTCTAAATAAACTAAAAGCCAAAGGGTTTGATTTGGATGAGGTTTTAAATAGTGTAGAGGTTATTATATTAGAAGAGCTAAGAGCAGAGATGAATAATAAATTATCACAAATCTCTACTCTATTAATGGTTAGACTTTTCCCAACATGGTTGCTTAGTGGTTTGTTTATCAAAAATCAAAAACCTACCAATACAGCTTCTATACTTTTTTCTAGTGGAAGTGAGGGCAGACCAAAAGGGATAGAGCTAAGTCATATTAATATAATGGGAAATATCAAACAGATAGCCACAGTCCTAAATCCAACTGACCAAGATGTAATGTTGGGAACTCTACCTATATTTCACTCATTTGGATTGACAGTTTCTACTCTATTCCCACTTATAGAGGGTGTTCCTGTGGTATGTCATCCAGACCCAACAGATGGATATAGTATTGCAAAACTTTCACTTAAATATGAGGCAACTTTACTCTTTGCAACTGCCACTTTTTATCGATTATACGCTAGAAATAGAAAGATTCACCCATTGATGTTTGAATCTCTTAGAATGACAATAGCTGGAGCTGAAAAACTACCAAAAGAGGTATCTGAACTATTTAAAAAGAGATTTGGCAAAACTATTTTAGAGGGTTATGGAACTACAGAGACAACTCCAGTGGCAAGTTGTAATCTTCATGATGCAATAGACCCAAGTGATTTTCATATTCAGATAGGAAATAAAGAGGGAACCATTGGTTTACCACTTCCTGGAACGAGTTTTATGATAGTTGACCCAGATACTTTTGAGCCTTTGCCTACTGGAGAGGATGGAATGATGTTAATTGGTGGCACTCAAATAATGAAAGGCTACCTAAAAGACCCAGAGAGAACAAAATCAGTAATTAGAGAGATAGATGGAATCAGATGGTATGTATCAGGAGACAAAGGACATATAGACGAAGATGGATTTATAACAATAGTAGATAGATATAGCCGTTTTGCCAAAATTGGTGGAGAGATGGTTAGTCTGGGACTTGTAGAACAAGAGATAGGTAAGTTGATAGATGAAGATTCTCAAATAGCTATTACTGCTTTACCTGATAGCAAAAAAGGTGAAAAATTAGTTCTATTATTAGAAGGAGAAAAAGAGTTAGAGGAGTTAAAAAAAGATATAAAAGAGTTAAAAATAAATCCTCTATATATTCCAAGTGTTTATATAAAAGTAGTAGAAATTCCAAAATTAGGAACTGGAAAATCAGACTTCAAAGGAATTAAAAAATTGGCTATGGAGCTAACACTCTCTTGAGAGTGGCTCTTTATTGCCAAAAAAGTCATCTTTTGTGATGACTAAGAAACTCTCTTTTTTGTTATGTTTAACAAGTTGGGATTTTTTTATTAGTTGATATAAAATATCTTTTTTATTTACGCTATTTTGCCATTTACACTCTATAAAACAGATATTTTCATCATCCATAGCAATAATATCTATCTCTTCATTTTTATTCCACCATCTACCTACTTTTTTTGGAATAAAGTTTATATATTTTGATGGGTTATATAAAATATCTTCAATTATAAAATCTTCAAAAGCAAAAGAGACAAAACGGTCGTTAAAATTTAGCTTTATTTCATCTAAAACGGTTTCTACTTGGTTAATTTCAAGTTGATTGTAGTTTTTATAGACATAGTAAAACCAAAAATTTAGAAATTTATCTTTAAATTTGTATCTACCCATTTTGCTTTTTAGAGGATTATATTCTGTTATGGGAACTTCTTTTATGAGAATATCTAAATCAATCAATTTAAGTAAGTATCTAGTTAGATGAGTTGAAGGGACTTGTAGTCTAGATGCTATATTTCCTAGCTTGGTATCTCCTTTTGAGATAGTTTCTAAAATAGAAAAATAGGTAGAGAGTTCATTTAGTTCTTGTTTTAGTAGAAAATGTCCTTCACTATATAAAAAAGAATTTTTGTTTAGTATATTTTGAGCTATATTATCCATAAAACTTTTTTCTTGGTCATATAGTTCTAAATATTTTGGTATTGTACCAAAAGAGGCAAAAATATTCATTTCATCTTCTCTATCAATAGAGGGTAAGAATTTTTTGATATACCTAAATGCTAAAGGTTTTAAATGTATATTTGATGTTCTTCTACCATAAAGTGGTGCTGAATAATCCAATACTTCAGAGTGCATCATCGATATAACAGAACCTGATAAAATAAGATGAATATTTTTATATTGAAGTTGCATATCCCAAATTCTTTGAAGTTCACTAGAGAAGGCTTTATCTATCTTGGTTAAGTTTTGATATTCATCTATAACAAATACCAATTTTTTCTTGAAATCATATTCATTCAAAAGATTAAATAGTTGAGTAAAGCTTGTTAGCTTTATATCTTGGATATAAGGTTTATTAATTAGTTGTAGGAGCTGAGGTTTGATATTTTCCAACTGTATGAGAAAGTTAGCCTCTGTAGCATACAAAAAAAGTGTAGGTTTATCTTTGATATACTGATAGATTAAAGCTGTTTTTCCTACTCTTCTACGACCATATATTACTGTAAATTTAGCCCCTATTTTTTTATATTCACTATTTAGAGTCTCTAGCTCACTATTTCGGTTATGAAACATTATGTAGCCTTTCATTATGTTTTATTTCATAACCATATTATATAGCAATAATATCTATTGTACGATTAAAGGTATCAAATCCAAATCTACTTTTGCACCATACCAACGATTTGCAAGAAGCATCATTCTAATAGCCAAAACCATATTTTCATCAAAAAACTCTATATTATCTACCAAATCATCTATGGCAACATCTAGATTATACCCCAGAATCTTTTTATCAACTACCTCTATAAAACCTACTGATTTTTTGACTTTTGACCTTTCGTCAAGTTCATCACAATACTCTAATGCTCTTTTTTGAAATTCTGGTTCTATTATTACTTTATCTACTTTTGAGTCTGGTAAGTTTTGCATAGTAAAATCAAAATCTTCATCTTTGATATTTAGAGCGATAGCAGTGGCATTTATTCCATTTTCTTTTAATATTCTATTAAAATATTTTCTCCTCTTTCCACTTTGAGCGTTATATCCTATTATTGTGCATAATTGAGTGTCTGGTTTTATCTCTTCTGGTCTCATCGTATCTACCCCTTATTTTAAATATCTGGAATAGTATCTTATTTTTGTATAAAAATTGTAAGAAAAAAGAACATTGTTCTACATCAACTATTCAATAGATAAAGAGTGCTATTATTATTAAAAAATATTGCAAGGCAATTTTATGAGAAAAAGTTTATTTTTATCTATTTTAATAGTTTCTATACTTACAGCCCAAGAGGGTAAAAAGGTTTTTGAAACTTATTGTTGGGGGTGTCATCATCAGACTGCTGAAGCTTTTGGCCCTTCGTTTAAAAAGATAGCATCCAAAAGAACAGCCCAAGAGATAAAAGCTATGATAACAGACCCAAAAGAGGTTTCAAAGTTATTTGGTTACAAAAGAAATGCTATGCCAAAATTAAATCTCTCTGATGAGAATTTAACTGCAATTACAAACTATATACTCTCTTTTAAGTCTGATAATAATGATACTACTATTCAAAAGCCTTATCCGAATATTGCACTTCAAGAGGGTAAATAATGTTTAGACTCTCCAATCTTCTAAAGTCTGTCGTAGAAGAAAAACCCTCAAGAGTATTAAATGGTAGTATTGCTATTTGGAATTTTACTAATAGATGCAATCTCTCTTGTCTTCACTGTTACTCAAAGGCAACTCTGGACGAAGTAGATACTCTTACCACTCAAAAGATAATGGAGACTCTCCCAAAGTTAAAAGAAAATGGAGTAAAGTTTATTATTTTTTCTGGTGGAGAACCACTTACCCGAAAAGATATTTTTGATATAGCCAATAGATGTAAAGAGCTTGGAATTATTACTTATTTATCTACAAATGGACTCTATATCAAAAAGAGTAATGCTCAAAAGATTTTGGATACTTTTAATTATATTGGTATTAGTATTGATGGAAGTGAAGAAGTTCATGATAGATTTAGAGGGCTAAAAGGCTCTTTTAGAGAATCTATGAAAGCTGTTGATTTGCTAAATAGCTATAACCAAACCAAAGTAGGAATTAGATTTACTATTACAAAAGAGACATATAATGATTTGAAATTTATTTTTGAATTGGCTCAAAGTCATAATATCCCTAAGATATATATTTCTCATCTGGTTTATAGTGGAAGAGGACTTGATAATCTCAAAATGGACTTAACCAAAGAGCAGAGAAGAGAGGCAGTTGAGTTTATTATTGATAAGGCTTTTGAGTATTATAATGGCAACCAAGATATAGAGATAGTCACAGGCAATATGGAAATGGATGCTATTTTATTTTTGGATAGATTTAAAAAAGAGTATCCCCAATACGCCAATGAGATGAGAGATAGGCTTATAGCTTGGGGTGGGAATAGTGCAGGTAGAAAGCTTTTGAATATTGATGCAAATGGAAATGTAAAGCCTGACCCGTTTTTCCCAGCTATTATTGGAAATATATTTACTCAAGATTTTTCTGAAATTTGGAGTGATAAACCTATTGAGTTATTACAAAAGCTTAGAGTTCACCCAAGAGAGCTAAATGGAAAATGTAGAGAGTGTAAATATTTAAATATTTGTAATGGTGGTTCAAGAAGTAGAGCTTATGCAATTTATGGAGATATGTGGGCAGAGGACCCATCATGTTATTTAACAAAAGAGGAGATAAAAAAATGAAAAAGATAGTTCTTGGAGTCTTGAGCAGTGTTATTTTATTTGCTGGTACAGCTCCAAAAGAGAAGTTTTTTGTAGTGGAAAGAGAGAGTAGTTCTGTAGCTGTTATACAAGATGGATTGACAAAATCTCATATGAAAGATATGCATAATCTAAATCATGGAGTTATCAAATTCAAAGATAATGATGGATATTTGATTAGTAGAGATGGATATGTAGTCAAATTCAATCCAATTACAGAAAAAAAAGAGGCTGAATATAAGACTTCCAAAAGTGCTATTGGATTTATAATTGGGAAAGATTTTGTAGCAGTTGCCAACTATGATGATAAATCAGTAGATATTTTGAGTAGAGATTTAAAACCAATTCAAAAGATAATAACAGGCTCAAGAAATGTAGGAATCAAAATCTATAAAGATTATCTAATTTTTGCTGAAATGGATAATGACAAGGTTTTGGTTTATAAAAATATAGGCAAAAAAAAGCCAAAATTTAAGTTATATAAAGAGTTTAAAGTTGGAGAGATGCCATTTGATGCTATGATAGAGGGAAATACTTATATTGTAGGTTTCTTTTTGAGTAAATCTTTTGGTGTTATAGATTTGGATAAAATGCAGTATAAAGAAATCAAAGTTACAGCAAAAGACAATAAACCAGTCTTAAAAGTGCCACATTTTGGATTTTGGGCGATTAGTGATGATAAGATTTTTATTCCAGCTGTAGGGGATAATAAAGTAATGGTTTATGACAAAAAATTTAACTTTATTAAAAATATAGATGTCCAAGGTTTACCAGTATTCACCTCTCTTAGCCCTGATAAGAAATATTTGGCTGTTACATTTTCTGGTAAGGATTTTCCAACTATTCAGATAGTAGATACAAAGACTCTCAAAGTAATAAAAACATTTAAATTTAATGGAAAAGTATTACATGTAAGATGGTCAAACCTAAATGATGATTTGTATGTTTCTGTAAATGATGCAAATCAAGTAAATGTGATAAATACTAGAGATTGGTTTTTGGAGAGAGAGATTTTTCAGGTGGAACATCCTTCTGGTATTTTTGTGTATAAGCAAGAGGGTAAAAAGTAATGGGTAAAGTCTATCTAACAGGAGCAGGGCCAGGTGATATAGAGCTTTTAACTGTCAAGGCACTTAGGATTGTTCAAAAAGCAGATGTAATTATCTATGATAGATTGGCAAATAGAGATATTTTAAAAGAGGCAAAGGATGGATGTGAGTTTATATATGTAGGAAAAAAAGACTCATATCATATCTTGCCTCAAGATGAAATAAATGAGATTATCTATCAAAACGCTTTAAAACATGAAGTGGTAGTGAGATTAAAAGGTGGAGACCCACTTGTATTTGGTAGAGGTGGAGAAGAGGCTATATATCTATATGAGAGAGGGATTAAATTTGAGTTTATTCCAGGTATTACTTCGGCTATTGCTGTACCAGAATATGCAGGAATTCCAGTAACTCATAGAGGAATTAGTGTCTCGTTTAGAGTAGTTACAGGGCATGAGAGCAGAGATAAAAATCACTCTCAAATCCCGTGGCAAAACTATAAAACAGATGATACTATTATATTTTTAATGGGGCTTCATAGACTTGAGTTTATTAGTAAAAAACTAATAGAGATAGGTAAACCAGAAGATTATCCAGTAGCAGTCATAAGCAAAGGAACAACCAAAGAGGAAAAAACAGTAGTTGGAACTCTAAAAGATATATATGAAAAAGCCAAAGATTTACCAACCCCAGCACTAATAGTAGTAGGAGAAGTAGTCAAACTAAGAGAACAGTTAAAGTGGTTTGAATAGATTGGAAATTTTTTCCAACCTATTTCCAAGCAAAGTTTTAAGAAAACACCGATATAATGGCATTTAGAAAAGATATTTAACAGTTTATTGTTAATTTTATATTTGATTGGAAAAAAAGTTGACAAACGCCCTGATTTAAGGGAACTGCTTAAAATTTCAATTTTGTTAGATGCCTATTTTTCCAGTATTGAACCGACACAAGCGTTGTATTGAAATACCAGTGTATATGAGATAAAATCTCAAAGAGAATTAATTGAACCGACACAAGCGTTGTATTGAAATCTATTACTATTCTGCGTATTGTCTGCTTTACTGTCTAGATTGAACCGACACAAGCGTTGTATTGAAATCTTGACGAAATAACGCCTTTTTCATATTTTCGCTTCATTGAACCGACACAAGCGTTGTATTGAAATGTTGCAACCAACAACTTATTTATTATTTTTTTTCTTATTGAACCGACACAAGCGTTGTATTGAAATCCGACTGGATGCATAATCCCTTGTGAGGTAGTTCCCAATTGAACCGACACAAGCGTTGTATTGAAATTATATTCCTTTAGTTTCGACACATCCTAATTGCCGAAGATTGAACCGACACAAGCGTTGTATTGAAATAGGCTAATTCGGTAGCGTTAAAATAATTATCATTTATTGAACCGACACAAGCGTTGTATTGAAATTTACCTTTCTCATTAGTTCTAACTATGTTTGGAGTAAATTGAACCGACACAAGCGTTGTATTGAAATACTCTTTAATAAGTGGTGTAAACTTAATTGGGTCGTATTGAACCGACACAAGCGTTGTATTGAAATTAGATAGTAACTAACCCACTTGCATATATTGGTTCATTGAACCGACACAAGCGTTGTATTGAAATCTTTTCTATGGTTTAGAGTTAGAGAGTAACAAACATTGAACCGACACAAGCGTTGTATTGAAATCTTGTATCAATTTTAATAATATCATTTAATTTAAAATTGAACCGACACAAGCGTTGTATTGAAATTTATAAAGCACATCAGCAGATAAAAAAGTAATCATATTGAACCGACACAAGCGTTGTATTGAAATCCATTTTCAAAAGCCTCTTTTAAAAGAGGCTCTAATATTGAACCGACACAAGCGTTGTATTGAAATCTTCGATATGATGTTTTAAGTCCTCTCTTAAGCTATCATTGAACCGACACAAGCGTTGTATTGAAATAGCCGTGCAACTCCTATCTCTCCTACACTATCATTATTGAACCGACACAAGCGTTGTATTGAAATTCTTGAATAAGCCCAAGTTTGAGACTACCTCCATCTATTGAACCGACACAAGCGTTGTATAATTATTTGAATTTTTGGATACCCATAAAGGGTATTCCTA
>Ga0256843_1001971_pt1 | contig 15411 bp, 14 predicted proteins | sample AlvinellametaG_FD_191572 | JGI IMG/M metagenome (GOLD analysis project Ga0256843, IMG submission 191572) | Pompeii worm associated microbial communities from hydrothermal vent at the East Pacific Rise, Pacific Ocean - Alvinella | ecosystem: Host-associated > Annelida > Integument > Unclassified ... | reverse complement strand
GTTTGTGGTACTGGTTGTCGCGGGTTCGAGTCCCGTCGCCTACCCCATTTTAATTATTAATTAGGTAACCACTCTATAAGTTGAAGCGCTTGTGGCTCAATTGGATAGAGCATCAGACTTCGGATCTGAGGGTTAGAGGTTCGAGTCCTCTCAGGCGTACCATTAAATTGTAAGAATTTATTTATTATTATATTTGTGCACTCATAGCTCAGCTGGATAGAGCATCGCCCTTCTAAGGCGAGGGTCTTAGGTTCGAATCCTAATGGGTGTACCACTTACTGTTTTTATTGACAGTTTTTTTCATTGTTTTGTAAAACAATCACATGCGGATGTGGTGAAATTGGTATACACGCCAGACTTAGGATCTGGTGCTTTACGGCGTGGAGGTTCGAGTCCTCTCATCCGCACCATCTACAAAGCCCGTACACACGGCATTTAATCAACTTTTATAACTGTTAGGGGATACCAAAGGGGATACCTTTACTCTAAAAATTACATATTTTCTCTTGTGTTTAATGGTAACACTTAATTATGAAGATTATTTTTTTAAAAAGGCTTAATGCTGATTATGAAACTATGAATAATATTTAAATGTTATTTTTTCTATATACTTATATTGTTTTAAATACATTTAGGGAAATAATGATGAAACAGAAAATAATGATTGGGTTAATTACTATAATATTTTTAATGATACAAGTAACTGCTGGGGGTATATATAGTCCTAAACTTTCAACTAGCAAAAAAGTTAAAGAACTTGGTGATGAAGCGTATAATGTATTGCTAGATAGTGCAAATAAATATGAAAATGGTGATGCATCTATTGATAGAATTGATATTGATCCAGAACTTGCAACATTCCTTGATGACGACTCTGTATCCTATGAAGCCGACAATGGAAAAAGAATTGGCGTAAGATTCTCTTCATTGTCTGCTATCGAATCTGTTGATAAAGAGAATGAGTATATTGCAATCCTAAATGATGAATCCTCAACTATGGCAGAGAAGATAGAAGCAAATAAAAAGATAACAGAATTAGGACTTGAGAAGAAAGGAACTTCAGAAGCACTAAAGACATTCAATAGTGAAATTAGAGCAAACTATGATGTTGTTGCAATTAATCCTGAATTAGATAACGAGGGAAAGATTCAGTTTGATGTCTACAATAGACAACTAGCTAAAGATGCTGTATTGAGAAATAAGATAACTGGTAGAGAACAATCATATGTAGAACTTATGGTTATGGGTGGGTTTACAGTAGATGGAAACAATATAGCTGGTTCTGGTAGCGAACTCTCTAGGATTGAAAAGAATAGAAACATATCTCAACAAGAGTACTTCGGAATAAAAAACAATATTGAACTTGTAGCAAGTAATCATATTAAAGATTACGAGAATATAGCAAATAGAGAATTAAAAGTATTGAGACTATTAAATTCTAAGGTGCAGAACGGAGAATATACTACTGCACAAAGTGATGCAGTATATAGTGCTTTTAAGAAGAGACACGAAAGAGAATATGGTTCACCAAAAGCAAAAAAGATATATTTATCTGATGCATATAATAAAATTGAAAAAGACGGAAGAGATAAACAGACTGGAGAGTATGACATTCCTAAACTTATGGATAATTTTGACAGAATGGCTAAGTCTGGAGTAAAGCCAGAGCTAACAGAAGAGATGGAAAAACAAGTATATGATTACTTTAGAGATGAGTATGGTTCACTAAAAGGTGGAGTTAACGGTAGTGCTAAAGATAAAGCTAAATTAGCTGAGATAAATGGTTTCCTTAAAGCATTCTCCACTGCTGGATATAAAACAAAGAATGGTGTAAAAAAATCCAAGACAAAACAACTTAATGACCTATCTGTTAGAGGTGCAGTTTCTATAGATGAGAATAAATTATATTCTAACCAAAAACAAGTAATAGATAATCAGCTAAACATATTTGAGTCTGTATCTGATTGGCTAGGCAGTAGCTGGTTTGGTAGCTTATTTACAGATAATAAGTTAGATAATGGAATGTCGTATAGGGAAACAGCTATAGCTGATATTGAAGACCAAGCATTAAAAAATAAACTTGACCCTTATGACCTTATTGATAGTATGGGTAAGCTTAGTAATCCAATTAGAGGTAATATTTGGGTGAAGCATTGGCATTTAGTTAATGTAGATAATGAGCATTTTGTTCATTATAAAAGTAAGAGTGCAACACTTATAAAAGATATGTATTATGATGAAGAAAATGCTTACTTGATTGTCAGATTGAATCATACATATTATCACTATTGTTCTATACCTAAAAGTGTAATAGATGAATGGCGTAATATGCCAAAAGAGTGGGATATAAGAAGTCCTCTAAAATGGTACTACTATAATTACATTAAAGGTAATTATGATTGTAGAATTAATCCAGTGCCAAGTTATGAATAGAAGTAGCTTGGTATAAGTTTCTATAAAAAACAAACTTTCAACCCAATACAAAAAACCCACCAAACAACGACACACACTATCATAAATCCATAAAATAAGAAAAACAAAAACAAACTTACAAACACAAGAACAGCTACAAAAAAAGAAGTAAAAAAACCTTATGTAAATTTTATTTTTGGGAGGGCAGAAGCTGGGTATCTTGTTTGTGGATTCTAAATATTCTACCACCCCTTAGCTCTCAGAAAAAAGAATTCTTTCCTTTACGTTATGCTCTATGTACTGACATACTTTATACCTATGCCCTATGTGGTACACAGCTACAGTTATAGCTGTTCCGTACTATCGTACAGTTGAGATGTTACGACTCTACGCTATCGCTACGAGCTTTCGCAAATCCCTTAGATAAAGATATAAACTGCTCAGCTATTTAATGTAACTGTTGTGAGTACCTCTACAGTTATTAATCTGTAACTATGAACACTTAGTCATCATTAAAATGTTTATGTAGAAGACTTGGTAACATTGTTACCAAACCTATACATCCTCTATTATATATACTATTATATTAGGGACAAATCTTTATATTGGTAACAATGTTACCATTTTATTCTCGTTCTCTTAAAAGTTTGTATGCCCCACTGGCTACACATTCTATTACAAGCAGAGGTTCTTTTGTTAGTGCATCCATATAGGGCTTGGCTTCTTCTCTTGCTTTATCTGTAGACATATCTCTTTTTTTAGAAAATCTTTTTTCTTGTAATCTATCTTCCTCTTCTTTTATCAGTGTTTGAATAGTTCTAAGAGAAGTACTAGTTCTCTTACCAATGCTTACAGACTTATTTGCATATAAATCATCTAGTATAGCTGTACCTCTAGTTTTAGCTATATAAGAACAAGCAGATATCATCGTTCTTGAAGTCATAAACTTTGCTTCGGCTTCTCTATATGTGATACCACTCTCTTGTATATACATCCAAGCTTTAATAGCTTTTTGCGTACCTGTCTGATGTCTTCTTATTTCAGAACTAAATACAATCTCTTTTACTGTATCTAAAGGAGTATTACTAGGTATCTCTTTAGCCAATACCTCACTAATATTTAGTGCTTCTAAAGCCCAGTACCTATGCCTACCATCAACAACCTCTCCTTTATATACTAGTATAGGTTCAAGTTGTCCTATGTCTAATATGCTTTCCTTTAGCCGTTCAAATTCAGCTTCTGTCATTGCTGGATGTTCATTAACTAGCTCATGAAGCTTTAAATCTTTTATATCTAAAGCAAGAGTCTCTTTTGTATTTAAACTACTAAGCATTTCTATATTAGTTTTCATGATGCTACCTCAACTCTATTACTCTCTATAAACGCTTCAATATCTGCTCTTAAATACCTTATGTATTTCCCCATCTTGCTAAATGGTAGGTTTTTATTATCCATACGCCATTTAGCTAATGTGCTAGTACTAAATCCGTAATCCTTACTTACTCCTCTTGGGTTTAAGTATTTGTTATTATTTGTCATTTTATGACCTTTGTTTTAAAGTCATAATCGATTATGCTATTTGTACCCTACAGTTGCAAGGGACATTGAAATATTAGTAAAAGATGGTCAAATTAGTAGTTAGTAGCAATAATCAGAGCATTGTTGCCAATAAGATATTATTAAGTAAACTAATTAGGGAAACGATATTCAGGTAGTAATTTTAAGTAGAAGCTTGGTTTAATGTATGTTTGTATTGTTTCAACATTTTTTTTCTCTCTTTTCGATGGTTTTTCTTTTTTCTTGGTAAGAATAAGCTTATCATAGTAGCAAAAAAAACTACCATCCATAAGTTTATTAAGACGACCAGCTTTTTTTTCAAACATCATATTAATTCGTTTGAGAGCCACATCATCAGTTTCTTGTTGCATAAGTGAGTCAGGAAACCCTGAAGGTTCTGGTTGAAAAATCTTTTTAAGTTTCTTACATATTGAAATATCATAGTTTCCTTTGTATCCACTACTTTCATACCCTTTTATATCTGCAAGATGTGGGTAATCTAAGCATAACTCTTCTAGGCTATTTTCAGTGCCTAAATAATCTCCGTTATGTCTATCGTATTTTTCTACTTTTATATTTATTCCATATGTAGTTAACAATTTATCTGCTACTTCATCAGTTAGAGGAGACTTCAGTAACTCAATTACTTTAGGATTTCTTATTGCAAATTCATACGTAAGTCTATTGTAATCTTCAATCATATAATTTGTCTCACTCATCTACTACCTCCACATCTAAAATATCCCCAACCTTACTAAGCCCAATTTGGCTACTTTTATGATGGTTGATGCTTAGGTACTTGTTTATGGTGTTTGGGTCTTTATGCCCCAATATACCACTAAGGGTAATGGCTTCTATGCCTTGTTCAGCAAGTGCAGATACAAGTATGTTTCTCATATAGTGCATAGAGAGAGTTTCAAGCTCTAAAAACTTTTTGAGTTGTCGCATCTGTCTATCTATGTTTACTATCTTCTTACCAGTAATAGGACTTTTAAATACTAAACCTTTTCTATCATCTTTTATGGCTTGTAATGGCTCTATAAGGTAGGGTGGTAGCTGGTACTTCTGTTGGTCGTCTGTCTTGGTATCTTCTATCCAGTAGTAGTTATGTATAAAGTCTATGTTCTCCCACTTTAGGTTGAGTATTTCACCCTTACGCCTACCAGTAAACCCAAAGAGGAATAAGGCTCTGTAGTATGGGTTATCGTGATAATAAGCATTTATCCCTGCATACACCTTTTTAAACAGTTCTGTAGCGTTAGTGACTATCTTCTTTTGACTTGGTACTTTTACGGTTATGCCTATGGTTGGATTATCTCTTAGGTACTTGTTAGTATTGGCAAATTTAAAGAGAGGGTTCAGTACTTCCATAACACTCTTACGAGTTCTAGGACTAAGCCCCTCTTTATTCATCTTATTTAAGATGCCTTGTATATCCATCTCTCTTATCTTCTCTATTCTCTTTTTGCCTAAATGCTTTTTGATGTAAAGCCCATAGATGTACTTCTTTTTATGCGTCCACTGCTTAGAGGTATCTAATGTTTCAAAGTAAAGCTCAAAGAGTTTATCAAGTGTTATCTTATTGGTAGAGACGAACCCAGCTTCTATGTTTGACTTCTCTTTATCTGCTCTAAGATTAGCACTTCTATCGGTGAGCTTGTCTTTAATACTGTAGCCCAGTATCTTCTTATGCAGTTTACCCTCTATTTTAGCCCATAGGAGGTATTTAAAACCGTGTTTATCGTGTGGTTGTATGCTCTTGTATAGATTAGGGTATTTAGTCTGTTTAAACTCTTTTAAATTGATAGCCATTTGATACCTCTTGATTTATTTACGTTCTTCTGTTATAATTGTTTTAAGGGATTTATTCCCACTATTAGCCGTAAGGCACACCTACTCACGTTAGAGCGACGGCTTGTGAGTAGGGTCAATCACCCCTTTTAACTTTTCTACAATCACATCAAATACATTTTTATCTACTGTACCTATCTTGGTAAGTAATCGCTTTTTACTGGAGGTCTTAAATTGTAGTAACATAGCTACACTATGTATCTCTTCTTCTTTTTTATGATTGAAGTAGTTAATGTTGTGGAAGTAGTCGTTATCTTCTTTTTTAGATGTAGTAGTAGGTACACCTATAAACAAATCATTTGTAAGTTGTCGTATGACTATGACTGGACGTACAAACTCTTTACCCTTACCAAACTCTTCATGTCCGATATTTTGTCCTATTTTCATCCAGTAAATATCTCTTGGGCTTATGCGTAAACGTCTTTCTATTTTGTCTGTACGCTTCTTAACTTCATTCCATTTATCAAATTGTTTCATACTTACGCTATACCTTTAAAGTCTAATATTAAAAAGGGGATACTTTGGGGGATACCTACCTATGGAATTATTATACATTAAAAGGAATTAAGGGGAATAGTGAACTACGTATTTTAGGGCTTTAGAAACGATAAGGAACTATAAAACAACATAGAGTACTAAGTTCGAGTCCTCTCATCCGCACCATCTACTTTTTATAATCCACTTTAAACATCGACTACAGCGACACTTAAGAGACTTCTTAAGCTTTCACTATTTTACGATTGGTAACCTATTGGTAACCAAAACCTCATTTAATTATTCCATACTATATCATAACAAGTACTTCTACCACCATGACCTTCTACCTCACGCAATAAATCTTTATCTACAAGTTCCTTGATATGACGTGATGCAGTTAGTTGTGTTGTACCTGCAATAGCTCTATACTTTTTATTGGTCAATCCACCTTCAAATTTTCCTTCTCCTACATCTAGTAGTTTGTTAAGAACTTTGGTTTGTTTCTCATTTAGGTTTAGCTCTCTAGCTCTATACCAAAACTTTGTTTTATTGACAACTGTTTGAATATTTTCAAGTGAGATATTTATGGCACTGTTTATCATACTTGTATGCCATAGTATCCATGCAGTAAAATCAAAATCCTTATTGTCCAGAATCTTATTGGTTTTCTCTAAAGAAGCATAATAGTTTTTCTTATCTTGCATCACAGCTAAAGAGATAGAAAAGTATTTATGGTTAAGTCCTAATTCTTTAGAGAGTACATAGTTTGCTATGGCTCTTGTTACTCTTCTATTACCATCATCGTAAGGGTGAATGATGACAAACCATAAATGGGCAATGGCACTTTTAACGTAAGGATTATCCTCAGAATGATTTATATACTCAAGAAACATCTGCATTTCGTCTGTAAGTGTATCATGAGGAGGAGCTATATAATATGTTTTTTCTTGCATACCTCTACCTGAGACCACTGACATCTCTTCACTTCTATACTTTGCTACATCTATTTTAGTTATACCACTATATCCAGTAGGAAACAGAGCATTATGCCATCCGTGAAGTCTCTCCATAGTAAGTGGTTCATGGTTAAAGCTACTATCTATCAGTACATCTACCAAACCATCTGTATGATGTGTTGAACGGTCATTACTATAGCCAAAAGTAACATCTAGTTTTTTATCTACAGAAGAACGTACACTATCTCTATTGAGTATTTCTCCTTCTATCTCTGATGAAGCTAAAATCTCATTGGTTACAGCGTCAAGCTGTATGGAAGTTGTATTACTTGCATTGAGAGTACTCATAGTCCCCTCAAGTATCCCTGTAGTTCGAGATACCTGTGATAAAGCCGTATCTAATTTACTATTATCATATTTAAAATTAGGATAGTCTTTATGTTCCCAAATCCACTTTTTTTCTTTCATTTATGTATCTTTGATAAGAATAACTCCTTAATCTTATCATAAAATGATGAGATTATCAATCTAATTATATCATTTAGGTTTTTAAAGTAAAAATTATTAAGGATATAGAAAAATTCAACATATATCTTTTTATATTTATAGGTACCGAATATTGAGACTTTATCATCAAGTTATTCTTTAAATGTACGAGGGGATGATAAAAATAATATAGGTAGATTAGACACTCTTATAAGAAAAATTGTATAATAAAGATTAACATATAACTAAGGATGTATAAATGGATAAAAGTTTAATGATTTTTATAACAATAGGAATTGGTTTTCTCTATTTTATTACCAATTTTGTTGGTGATATTCAAGCAGAAGATGATAAATATAAAAACAATGATTATAATCAAGAACATAAATATGATAAGTATAATACTGTAGATAGTATAGGACAAGGTATTTTAGATCTTACTGGAGCAGATGAAAAAACACAAATAGATGCATGGAATAGTTCTTTTTTAAAGCAAGAGTTTGTAACATTATTTCCAAACTTTGATGAAATGAGATCTTTTGTAAAAGATAGGATAAGAGGTGAAATACTTCAAAATAAATTAGAAAAAAGTATTAAAAAAATGGAAGATGGATTCTTTTCGGGAACAATTAGCGCAGAGCAAGCTAAGCGTGAACTTAACTTACTTAAATAATCTTAGCGACAAGGGTCACTCATATAATTTGGGTTACTATATAAATAGACTTCAACTCTTCTGTTGAGTGCTCTATTACTTGCTGTATTATTTGGTGCAATAGCTTTTGCATAAGAACATCCTTTAATATGTGGGCGTCCATTTACTGCCAGAATATTTGCAACTGTATTGGCTCTTTTTTCTGAAAGAGCTAGATTATATTGATAGCTACCTTGATTATCTGTAAATCCTGCAACACCTACAGTAGTTTGTGGGTATTTTGAAAGTAACTGTGCTACTTTGTTTACTTTATATCTAGCATTACTTTGAAGTCTTGATGAACCAGAAGCAAACATCATTCTATCTCTAAACATAATTTTAACAAAATTTTGGTGCTTTGATACAATAATATCTCTGCGTGGATCAAGAGCTGCTAGTGGATCATTATTTACACCTGTGCCTAAAGCATAGGCTACTTCATTTGCTTGTTGATCTAAACTATACCCAACACCACCACCAATAGCTGCACCAAGAAGACCTCCAATAAGGGCTCTTTGCCCTTTATGATGACCTTTGGTATTATAACCAATAAGTGCACCAGCAAGTGCACCTGTAGCAGCTCCTGTCTTGGTTCGATCATAACTATTATCTTGTATTAATCCTGGTTGGTCATAGCATCCTGCTAACATAAAAACAGCAATTGTTGATGCAAGAATTGATTTGTGTAATTTCATTATATATCCTTTATATTTATTGCCATCCACCAGTTTGAGGTGGAGGGGTATTTGTTTCATCTATAGCATTTCCTACACCAGCACCGATTGCGGCACCAAGTAGTCCTCCTATAACAGCACGTTCACCTTTATCATGACCTTTTGTATTGTAGCCAATTACAGCACCTGTTATGGCACCTGTAGCTGCACCTGTTTGTGCACCAACATTTTGACTATCACCAGCACAGCCATTAAGTAGTAAGAGTGCTACTGTACTTGAAGTAATAAGTAGTTTATTCATAAAATATCCTTTTTGTTAATTATAGCACAGAAGTGTGTGCTGAATGTGAAATAATTTTTTCATGCCATTGCCAAAGGGTCTTTTCAAAGCCGATTTGTGAAGTTTTATAAAAAGAGAAAGGGATAGTGCTATATTTTTGAGAAACCCATCCTCCAAAATCGTGAGGATAAAGGTAATCTTTTGCATGGGTTTTAATATTTGAAGGAATAGGGTAAATATTTCCATTTTTAATACCATCTAAAGCTTGATTAATTGCAAGATAGGCACTGTTTGATTTTGGTGAGGAGGCAAGATAGATGACAAGCTGAGAAAGAGAAATTCTTGCTTCAGGGTAGCCAATATGTTTCACGATATTGAGTGTAGAAGAAGCAAGGTTAAGTGCAGGGGGGTTAGCATTGCCTATGTCTTCGCTTGCAAGTATTGCCAAACGTCTTGCAATAAATTCGGCAGGTTCTCCTCCCTCAATGAGTCTCGCTAAGTAATAGATACTTGCATCAATATCGGAACCGCGAATACTTTTAATCATAGCAGAGGTTAATTCATAGTGACTTTCACTCTCTGAACTCCCTGCTTGCATTGCTTGGGGACGTATTTGCTTGAGTGTATTTAAGCTTACCTTTGTACCTATGGCACATGCACTCTCTAAGAGGTTTAGCATAGCACGGACATCTCCTCCTGAAGAGAAAACTAGGTACTCTTTTGCCTCAGCTTCTACTTCTATGCATTCATGTAAAATCACGTTTTCAAGATATCTTAACATAGATTGCTCATCAACGCTCTTAAGTTCAAAAAGGTGTGAACGAGAACGTATAGCTGCAGTAAGTGAGTAGTAAGGGTTTTCTGTAGATGCACCGATGATCAATGCAGTATAGTTTTCCATATAGGGTAAAAGTACTTCTTGTTGATTTTTGCTAAGTCTATGGATTTCATCTATAAAAATAAGGGGTTTTTGTAAGGCATTAGCATAGGAGTTAAATATTTTACGTAAGGCATCAATTTTAAGCGTTGTAGCATTCATTTCATAAAAAGGACGGTCTAAAATAGAGGCAATAATGCGTGCAATGGTTGTTTTTCCACATCCCGGAGGTCCATAAAAAAAGGTATGCCCAAGTGCATCTTTTTCAATAAGGTTTTTTAGGACAGCACCTTCGGAAAGAAGGTGTGCTTGTCCTATAATCTCATCTAGTGTTTGAGGTCGGTATTTAAGCGCAAGATTGACCATTTTTTAGTCTTTATAGTTAAACTTTTTATTTTTTTCTTTCTCTTTGATTTTTTTATTTAATTCTGCTTGTTTTTTTGCATTTTGTTCATTTTTAATAGCAGCAATTTTATTGGTTCTCCATCGTTTCATGAACTTATGAACATCATCATATTCTCTTCGAGAAAAGTAACGGGTTTTGTTTTCTGGTAAATTGTTGAGTTCTATACCACCAAAAGCAATACGTTTGAGGTCAAGTACTTTGGCTTCAAAGTGTGCAAAGAAGCGTCTAAGCTCTCTATTTTTCCCTTCTGTGATGGTTACACGAAGTTTTGTAAAGTTTTTTCCTTCACTTCTTACCTCAAAGTGTGCAAAGGGAGCAAACTCCATAGCGTAAATTTTAGATTTTTCATGGGCACCTGCACGTGCATCATCAAGCACTAATCCCTCTTTCATAGCAACTATCATCTCTTTAGTAATAGGTTTATCTATTTTGAGATTGTAAGTTCTATCAAGTCCACTCTCCATAAGGGCTGTAGCTACTTCTACATCGTCGGTTAAGAGTAAAAGTCCTTCAGATGCATAGTCTAACCTACCTACAGGTGTGAAGTGTCTAAATTTCCCTGGTAATTTATGATAAATCGTGGCACGTCCTCTATCATCTTTTTTTGTCACTAATACACCTTTAGGTTTATTATATGCAATAATAGTAAGTTCTGAAGTTATTTTTATTGCTTTCCCTTTGACAAAAATATGATCATCTTCTTGTACTTCATACCCAAACTCTTTAAGGGGTCTTTTGTTGAGGGTTACTTCACCTGCTTCTATGAGTGCATCTGCTTCTCTTCGTGAATATTTTGTGTTGTGTGATATATATTTATTTAGTCTCATTTTGATTTTATTCCTGCGTTAATTAAGTCATGTATATGAAGTACCCCAATGATTTTTTTCTCATTGGTGGTAATGGGTAAAAGTTGTATTTTATTTTTTTCAAGTATTTCAAGTGCTTGAGATGCAAGTAATGTTGTATCTGTGTAGCTTGTAGGTGCTTGATTTGCATAGCTATATGCGGTATCTTCTAAAGAAAAATCTTTTTTCATTAAGGCACGTCTTAAGTCACCATCACTCAAAAGAGCAACAAATTCATCTTGATGATTAGAAATAAGAATATGTCCTAGTTTGCCTTCACTCATTAAAACAATGGCTTCTTTTAATGGAGTGTTTGTTTTTATAATAGGAAGATTTTTTGTACGCATAAGATCTTTTATTTGTATGAAAAGTTTTTTTCCTAAAGATCCACCAGGATGAAAAGAGGCAAAATCTTCTTTTTGAAAGCCTCTTTTCTTCATTAGTGCAACAGCTAAAGCATCTCCTAAAGCCATAGTTAGGGTAGTTGATGTTGTGGGCGCAATGCCAAGTGGACATGCTTCTTTTTTTACAGAAATATCTAAAACAACATCCGAAGAAATACCCAAAGTTGAGGTTTTATCACCAGTAAGACCAATAAGAGGGATATTAAAACGTTTAATATGTGGAAGAATTTTTGTAAGTTCTTCACTTTCTCCACTGCTACTAATAGCTAGAAGTGCATCCTCTTTCCCAATCATGCCTAAATCACCATGTAGCGCTTCTGTAGGGTGTAAAAAGAAACTAGAAGTTCCTGTGCTAGCAAAGGTTGCAGCAATTTTAGCACCTACCAGACCAGATTTTCCTACCCCAGTAATAATAAGCTTACCTTTAGTCTGAAGAATAAGTGTAATAGCATCAAGAAAACTTTGGTCCAAAGTATCTAATGCTTTTATAAGTGCATCTGCTTCAATTTGTAATGTTTCTTGTGCGATTTCAATAAGATTCATACTTCTTCTTTAGATTTAGTACCATGATTATAGCATAGTGTTGATTAGTAGGATAAAAGCAAAAAGAGAATCTTTTTGCTTTTATGAAGGAGGGGGTTACACTATAAAAATAGTTGGAATAATAAGAGGATATCTCTTTTTTGTACGAATCACATGTTTTCTTACCACTGAACGTATATCATTTTCAATATCTTTATGGTTTTTAAGGGCTTCTGGTTTCATATTTAAAAGCATTGTTTCTAAAAGATGTTCTACTTCTTTTGCAAACTTTTTATCTTCTTTGTTTGCAACAAGTCCATGGGTAGATATAATGAGCTTACCTACTACTTTTTGATTACTTTGAGAAATTTGTGCAACAATATTAATAATACCATCTTCTGCAAGTTTTTGTCTATCTAGCACTACATCATTTTCAATTGTCATATTGTTTTGATTATCAATATATGTTTTACCCGTTTTTACACTTTTTACCTTTTTAAGATATTTTGGTGTAAGTTCAATTTGATCACCATCACTCATAAGTAATATGTTTCTTTCATCTACACCACAAGCAACAGCTGTTTTTGCGTGTTGTGCAATGTGGTTATACTCCCCATGAACAGGGAGAAAGAATTTTGGTTGAACTAGTCTTAAAATAAGTTTTTGCTCTTCTTGTCCGGCGTGACCTGAGACATGAATATCACCAAACTCTTTATAGCGTACCGTACAGCCTGCTTTAATTAGTTTATTCATAAGTCCAGAAACAGATGCTTCATTTCCTGGAATAGCAGAAGCAGAGATAATTACGGTATCAGATGGTTTAAGTTTAATGTGTCTATGCTCATCTGTTGCCATACGGTTCAGTGCAGCCATAGTTTCACCTTGTGAACCAGTAGTTACAATTAAAATCTCATGGTCTGCATATTTTTGTACCTCATGGACTTCAATAAAGTGCTTATCTGGAATATCTACAAACCCTAATGCTCTGTTTGTTTCTATGTTTCTCTCCATAGAACGACCGATAACACAAATTTTTCTTCCATGTTGAACACCTCTTTGCATTGCTTGGTAAATACGGTGTACATTTGAAGAGAAAGTTGACATAATGACCCTTCCTTTTGCTAATCCAAAAAGTGTATCAAATGTTTTTCCTACAACTTTTTCACTTTTTGTAAATCCTGGATTATGTGAGTTTGTTGAGTCAGAGAAAAGACAAAGTACACCTTTTTCTCCATAGTAGGCATAACGACGTAGATCCATAGTATAGTCATCAACTGGAGTATGGTCTATTTTAAAGTCAGCAGTATGCATCAATATTCCAGCAGGTGTTTCTATGGCTAAAGAACATGCATCAATAATAGAGTGGGTATTGTGCAACCATTCTATTTTCATATCTCCTAATTGATATTGCTCTCTTAATGTCACAAAGTTAAAGTATTTTGTATCGGCTTTAAGTCCGTGTTCATTAAATTTATTTTCTATCATAGCAAGTGCAAGAGGAGTTGCATAGATAGGAAATTTCAGTTCTTTAAATAGGTAGGGCATTGCACCAATGTGGTCTTCGTGACCGTGGGTAATTACAATATAAACATCTTTCTCTTTTTTAAGTGTGTGTAGGTAAGAAAAATCTGGTACTAAAATATCAACACCATGCATCGTCTCATCAGGGAAACTCATTCCAACATCTATAATAATAGCTGTTGTTTCTGTTTCAAGTACTGCCATGTTCCCACCAATTTCACCAAGTCCACCAAGTGGTGTAAAACGTACTTTTCCTTTAGAAGAAATATCTATCTGCTTCCATGGTTTCATAGTTGCTTCTTTTACTAGTTCATTTTTTTCAATAGAAGCACGCATTGTATCATTTACTGTAGTGACATTTTTACGTTTTCCTCTATTTTTATTTCCCCCATTACGGTTTTGATTATTATTGGGTTTATTGCTTGGTTTATTATTGTTATTTGGTTTTTTGTTGTGATTATTACGTGTTTGTGTAGCATTCTTATTTTGGTTAGAATTTGGTTTTTTATTGCCATTAGGTGTAGGTCTGTCTTGTACATTCCCATTGACCTCTTTGTTTGGGTTTGGTTTTCTATTAGGATTGGGTTTTCTATTAGGGTTTGGACGATTTTTATTTTCGCCTTTCTCTTGAGATTTGTTAGCATTATTATTTTGTCTATGTGGATTAGGGCGTCTTTCTCTTGGGGTATTACTGCTTTGCGTTTTTTGCCCTTGATTTTGAGAGTTTTCGTTGTTTGTTTTGTTGTTTTCCATCTAGCTTATCCTTTAATTCATTATATATATGATGATAAATAGATGTCTCAGCTTCATGAGGTCGAATATTGGAGTCTAATTCTAGTCTTGAAAAAAGTTCACTGACAATATCTTTTGAAAAAGTAGCCGAAAGGTTTTTAGAGAGTTTTTTGCGTGGTTGCTGAAAAGCTATTTTCAAAAATGCATTAAATTTCTCATCATTTCGTGACTGGGTTTTTTCTATTAAAAGCACGGCAGAAGTAACGTTTGGTGGTGGCACAAATGCTTCAGGTTCAACCTCGAAACAGAGTGTGGCTTTTCCTACACTTTGGGCAAGTACAGAAAGAGCTGAAAACTCTTTTTGTTTGACCTGTGCAGAAAACTTTACAGCTACTTCTTTTTGAACCATTACCAAAACCGATTGGCAATGCTCATCTTTAAATGCTTTTAAGATGATATTGGTCGCGATATAGTAGGGTAGGTTGGCTACAAGATGATAAGGCTCATCTAGTAGGCTTCCTGACTCCCAACGCTCAAGCACATCTCCGCATCGTAGTTCAAATCTACCTGTGTGGATAGGTTCTTGAAACTCTGATGTGAGATGCTCACATAATCTTTTATCAACCTCAAATGCTGTGACATTTCGAACTTTTACAAGTTCTTTGGTTAAATCACCTAAGCCAGGGCCAATCTCTGCAACTTTTAGGTTGTCATTGGGCA
>Ga0256843_1001970_pt1 | contig 15429 bp, 12 predicted proteins | sample AlvinellametaG_FD_191572 | JGI IMG/M metagenome (GOLD analysis project Ga0256843, IMG submission 191572) | Pompeii worm associated microbial communities from hydrothermal vent at the East Pacific Rise, Pacific Ocean - Alvinella | ecosystem: Host-associated > Annelida > Integument > Unclassified ... | reverse complement strand
ATAAGGCGAGAAATTTTCAGTTTATAGAAAAAGCCGACAGTGTTGCAATTGTTGAAGTTTTATATAAAATAAAAGTGCTTTTAGGGGTATAGATAGGTAAGTGAAAAGGGAAATTAATGTCGAAATCATATAGAGCAAGATTATGACCCTACGATTCAAAGATTCCTAAGCGAAGACCCGATAGGCTTTGCAAGTGGAGACTTTAACTTTTACAGATACATAGGGGATAATCCGGTTAATCTTGTGGACCCGAGTGGGTTGGCTTATATAGGTTATCGTCCTCTTTCATTTACGCCTTTTATTATAGGTGTTCCAGGGTCTTAGGCAGATGCATATAATTTAATTATAGGACATCAACATATTAGGTTACAGATAATTATTTGTTTATGGGCAATAATCATACAATAAAATATTATGATGATAAAATTCTTAGAAAAGCTGTAAAAAAAGTAGGAGGTAAATAGATGAAATTATTTTTTTTTATTTTTATTGTTTTATATATGATGTTTTATTTATATTTTAATAATCCTATTTTTCGACATTATTATGATGTAGTTTTTAATTCGTCAATTTATAAGAATGAAATTTTTAACAAAAAGGCACAATCAATAAAAGATTTGAAAGGAAAATATAAAATTAAGATTGATTATCCTGAAATTTATGAAATAGGTTTAAAAGAAAAACAAAATAATACGTCTAACTGGTCTAAAAAATTTCCTTTTGAAATTAAAATAAAAATTTATGATAAAAAACATCGCGTCATATTTGACAAAATAATTTCCAAACCTCTTATAATGGGATTACAAAATAATGGGACAATTAATTATGTATTTATCCAGCTGATTTTGTTTAGCGGTAGTATTGCACTAACTCAAGGTTATGTTTCTTTGCAAAAAAACGAGCCTTTTGTATATGAAAAAAACTAAACGTCCTAAATTCGAACGCAGCCGTAAAAATAGACATTTCGAAAAGCACTGTAAAAGAAAAAATAGGGATTCATTCCATAACCGACCCTCAATTTGACAAAAAGCTTCATAATTTCATCAAAAAATGTCCTATAAAAATTTACGCAATTTACAAAAACAAAAAAATTTATTTCAAAAAACCTTATATCTCCCGGGGCGGGTATGATAATGTGTCTCTAAATTTCAATTCCGACAAGCTTGAGGGTGTCGCTTATATACAAAAACTGCATATTGTCTCGGCTTGACTTTGGATATGTAAAAATTTATTGGATTAACGGCATGGAGTAGTTGGTTTTAGGGCGAAATAAGCCCTATATGTTATTTAAGTTTATGTTGGTGAGGGAATTTAATATTTTTTGATAATCGCTGTTGTCAAAGAAAATTACCACTGTTTTGTCGTTTGATAATTTTATGGCTATTTCACCTTTTTTTGAACCGTAATCAATATATACAGCGGCTGGTCTGTTTTGTATTGTGAGATGTTTGAGTAGGAAATTTTTTGTTTTTATGTTTTCTTTAAGTTTCAAAATACCTTCGGTATTGTTTTCTATTGCGACAAAAATATTGCCGCTTTGACAAGCGTATTGTTTGATTTCTTCAAATCTCGATTTAATTGCGATAGGCGGATTGTTAGCGGTGAAACTTTTTATAGCTTTGCATTGTCCGAAGTTTTTAGGAAGGATATCGGCAAAAAGAACCAAACTCGTCCCCACTATTAAAAGCAATTTTTTCATAACCCCTCCTTTGTTTTTTATTATTATAAACCTTTGATTTAACGGTGTCAAGTAGAAGGGAATTAGAGGTTGTGGCGAAGGTCTTTTACCCACCCTTCCATAACTTCGTTGGCAATTAACGCAGGGGCTTCTAAAAAGGCGATTTCGAATTTGTCGTTATATTCCGTGACGCTTATGCTTCTTGGTCTGGCTGATGGGATTTTACCGTTTGGGAGTTTGTTACCGAAACAAAAAAGGACCAATCTGCAATCTTTAATCTCCGGATTTATCTCGCCCTCAGGAAGCGATAGTGTGTGTTCGTAATGGTTAAATTCTCCTATATATTTGCAAACCGGGTGTGCTTTTATTTTCTCTTTAAAAAATTCGATTATCTCTTGAGCGTTTTTATAATGCGTTTCCGTTTTGTCAATATCCAATACAAATACGGGATATTTTTCTTGCAAAACCATTTGGTTCATGTCTCTCCTTTTTGGGTGGAAGTTTACTAAAAATAATCTAATTTTATAATACTTATAAGAAAAAGTTATATTAATTTCGGAATGGTAATTGCTTTATACGTTAAAAAATAAGGAGAAGTTAAGATGGGCTTTAGGATTAATACCAATATTGCCGCGTTAACGGCTCATGCCGCAGGGGTTGCAAACAACAGAAATTTAAACAGCTCGTTAGAAAAGTTATCTACGGGACTTAGAATTAATAAAGCGGCTGACGACGCTTCGGGACTTCAAATCGCAGACTCTTTAAGAGACCAAGCAGATTCATTGGGTCAAGCTATCAGAAACGCAAATGATGCTATCGGTGTTTTTCAAATTGCCGATAAAGCGATGGACGAACAAGTCAAGATTTTGGATACTATTAAAGTAAAAGCTACACAAGCCGCACAAGACGGTCAAAGCACCGATTCGAGAAAAGCGTTGCAAGAAGACATTACGAGACTTATGGAAGAACTTGACAATATTGCCGGGACTACGACGTATAACGGTATGTCGTTACTGAGCGGTCAGTTTACGAATAAAGAGTTTCAAATCGGTGCATATGCAAACGAAACGGTAAAAGCGAGTATCGGTCCTACATCTTCTGATAAAATCGGACTTACAAGATTCGAAACGGGTGCGATTATTACGGCGGCTGGTAACGTTACTTTAACTTTTAAAGCCGTAGACGGTATTCATGACGTTAAACTCGAAAGTGTAGCTATTTCGTATAGTGCGGGGACAGGTATAGGGGTTTTGGCGGAAACTATTAATAAAAACAGCGATAAAACCGGTGTCAAAGCCACATGGCAGGTAATAACGACGGGGAATCACGCAATTAGTAGCGGGACTATCAGAGGTCTTAAAATCAACGGCGTAACTATCGGTGATATTATTGATATCAATCCAAACGACAACGACGGTAAATTGGTAGCGGCTATTAACGCTATTAAAGACCAAACCGGTGTTGAAGCTTATGTCGATAACGAAGGAAGATTAAATCTTAGAAGTTTGGACGGTAGAGGTATCGTAGTGTCGGCTACGAGCGGTATAAGTATTGCGGGTGTTAGTGCTACGGAAGTAAACTACGGTAGATTAACGTTAACAAGGCTCGATGCGAGAGATATTTTAATCAGCGGTGCTGGTGCCGGATTGAGTTCGAGTGCGGAAGCTACGGTTAACTTAAGAGCCGTTAGAGGTAACTTTAGCGTAGACCAAGCAAGCGCTATGGGATTTTTTGCCAATAAATATCAACAATCCGTTGCTATAGGAAATACTTCATATGTCGGGTCTGGTGTTACGACTCTAAAAGGAGCGATGGCGGTTATGGATATTGCCGATGCGGCGGCGCATTATCTTGATAAAATCAGAGCCGATATCGGTTCGGTGCAAAATCAATTGGTTAGCACCATTAACAACATTTCGGTAACTCAAGTAAACGTAAAATCAGCGGAATCGCAAATTAGAGACGTCGACTTTGCGGCTGAATCTGCAAACTTCCAAAAATACAACGTATTGGCACAATCAGGAAGTTATGCTATGAGTCAGGCAAATGCGGTCCAACAAAACGTATTAAAACTTCTACAATAACCCTTTCTCCTTTTTTTATTGTTGTGCTATTTAGTGCCAGACACTTGGTTTGTTTTAAAAGAAGAAGAGAGAGGATTACTGAAGCGTTAAGCTTAGCATTTTTTTAACGTAATCCTCAGGCATATTATGGAAGTAGAGGTAATTGTAAACTTTATCTTCTTTACCGGCGAGTTTTTTCTCTACGATTTCAAGATACTCTTCTTTTGTAGGGATTCTGCCAAGCAGTGCCGTAACAGCCGCAAGTTCGGCGCTTCCGAGGTAAACTTTTGCTCCTTTACCCATTCTGTTGTCGAAGTTTCTTGTCGATGTTGAAAATACGTTTGCATAATCCGCAACTCTTGCTTGGTTACCCATACACAAACTACAACCCGGGATTTCTATTCTCGCACCCGCTTGTCCGAAAATAGAGTAGTATCCCTCTTCGGTTAGTTGTTCTTTATCCATTTTTGTAGGAGGAGCTATCCAGAGTCTGACAGGCACTTGCCCTTCGCCTTTTAATATTTCCCCGGCAGCTCTGTAGTGACCGATGTTTGTCATACAACTTCCTAAAAATACTTCATCAATTTTATGAGGTCTGTTAGGGTCGGCTAAAACCTCGCTGATAGTTGCAACGTCGTCCGGGTCGTTAGGACAAGCCACGATTGGTTCGGTAACTTCATTGAGGTCTATTTCGATAACAGCTGCGTATTCCGCGTTTTCGTCGCGTCTTAAAAGTTTAGGGTTTTCGAGCCACTCTTTCATTTTGTCTATTCTTCTTTGAAGCGTGCGTTTGTCTTCGTATCCGGCGTCTATCATTGCTTCAAGCATTTTGATATTGGATTTTAGATATTCCGCGGTTTGTTCTTCACTGACGTCTACCGTACACGCCGCCGCACTTCTCTCGGCAGAAGCATCGGCAAGTTCGAAGGCTTGTTCGATAGTTAAGTTTCTTATAATGTCGCCTTCTATTTCAAGTATTCTTCCGTTGAAAATATTTTTTTTGTTTTTCTTTTCAACGGTCAACAATCCTTGTTTAATGGCAAAATACGGAATTGCGTTTACCAAATCTCTTAATGTGATTCCCGGTTGCAATTCCCCTTTGAATTTAACCAATACGGATTCCGGAACGTTTAGAGGCATGCTCCCGGTAACCGCCGCAAACGCTACAAGACCGCTACCGGCAGGGAAACTGATACCTAAAGGAAATCTCGTATGGCTATCACCTCCGGTCCCCAGAGTGTCCGGTAAAATCATTCTGTTTAGCCATGAGTGAATAACACCGTCTCCCGGTTTTAGAGCAACCCCGCCTCTGCTTGTAATAAATGCCGGAAGGGTATGATGCAATTGTATATCAGCCGGTTTAGGGTAAGCGGCTGTATGACAGAAGCTTTGCATAACCAAGTCGGCGTTAAATCCAAGCGCCGCCAGTTCTTTGATTTCGTCTCTTGTCATGGCGCCGGTAGTGTCTTGGCTACCAACGGTTGTAGCGGTCGGTTCGACATACATACCAGGTCTAACGCCTTCCATTCCACACGCTTTTCCGATGATTTTTTGAGCCAATGTATATCCTACGCCTTTTTTGTCTTCCGGTTGAGCCGGTCTTGTGAAGATGTCGCTCTCAGGTTCCATTCCCAACGATTCTCTTGCTTTTTTGGTTAGGTTTTTACCGATAATCAAAGGCACCCTACCGCCGGCTTGAACTTCGTCCGGTAGAGTGTTTGGTTTTAGTTCGAATTCGCTGACGACTTCGCCGTTTTTAAGGATTTTGCCTTCGTAAGGTCTGATTTCTATAATATCTCCGGTTTCAAGTTTTTCGACAGGCGCTTCGATAGGCAGTGCTCCCGCGTCTTCGCAAGTGTTGAAGAAGATAGGGGCAATAACTCCTCCTATTACGATTCCGCCTCTTTTTTTGTTAGGGACATACGGAATTTCTTCCCCTATATGCCAAATAACGCTGTTAGCCGCGGATTTTCTACTACTACCGGTTCCCACTACGTCACCTACGAACGCTACCGGAAGAGAAGTCTCTTTTTTAAGCTCCTCTATTTTATCAAGAGCGTCTGGCATTTTGGCTTTTAGCATGGAAGTGGCATGCAAAGGAATGTCGCTTCTCGTAAACGCTTCGCTTGCCGGTGAAAGGTCGTCCGTATTCGTTTCTCCAGGAACTTTGAAAACTACCGCTTTAATACTTTGTGGAAGTTTCGGTTTAGTGGTAAACCATTCGGCGTTAGCCCAGCTTTCAAGCACTTCTTTTGCGTATTTGTTGTCTGATTTCGCCAACTCTTCCACATCGTGAAAAGCGTCGTAAACAAGCAGGGTGTTTTTTAGTTGATTTGCCGCTTCTTTGGCGACTTCTTCGTCTTCGTGACTCAATGCGTCGATTAGAGGTTTAACGTTATAACCTCCAAGCATCGTTCCTAAAATTTCTACGGCTCTTTTTTTAGAAATTGCCGGAGAGCTTGTTTTTCCTTGGACGATATCGTTTAAAAACGCCGCTTTAACGTAAGCCGCGTCGTCAACACCTGGATTGATGTGGTTTAAAAACAAATCCATCAAATACTCTTCTTCCACAATAGGCACTTTTTTAAGAAGTTCGACCAATTCGGCTGTCTGTTTTGCCGTTAAAGGCAACGGAGGTATACCGAGTTTCGCTCTTTCTTCAGTGTGTTTTTTGTATTCTTCAATAAAACTCATTGAAAATCCTTTTTTGTTTGAATTATAACTTTAATTTTTGCCGATAGCGACGGGTAAAATACGGCTAATACGTTTGATGTGTGAAAAAGTAACAATTTCAAGAGCGATTTTCGATATAATTACGTCAAAAAGGAAAAAGGTGGATTTTCGAAAAATAGCCCGTGAAGTATTGGAAATAGAAGCGAGAGAATTATTAAACGCAGATGTGGCGGGAATCGAAAAAGCCGTCGAAATGGCATATAACACCAAGGGCAAATTGATAGTTACCGGTGTCGGTAAATCTGGACTTATCGGTTCGAAAATAGCCGCTACGCTCGCAAGTACCGGGACACCTTCGTTTTTTATTCACCCAACCGAAGCGCTTCACGGTGATTTGGGAATGATAACCCCAGATGACAGTGTCCTTGCGATAAGCTATTCGGGGGAGAGCGAGGAGTTGATTAAGATATTGCCTCATCTTAAACGTTTTGAAGTTTCTCTTATAGCAATGACGGGCGATAAACATTCCACATTGGCGAAATACGCCGATTGCGTATTGGATATTCACGTAAACAAAGAGGCGTGTCCGCTAAACGTCGCCCCTACGAGTTCTACTACGTTGACGCTGGCAATGGGAGACGCGCTTGCTGTGTGTTTGATGAAAAAACGGGGATTTACCAAAGAGGATTTTGCTTCTTTTCACCCGGGCGGAAGTTTAGGCAAAAAGCTTTTTGTGAAAGTTAAGGATTTGATGAAAAAAGATTTTCCGGTAGCCGAGGAAAAAGATTCTTTAAAAGAAGCGATTATAAAAATGTCGGAAGGGAAACTCGGACACGTTCTTTTTTTGGAAGATGAAAAAGTCAAAGCGATATTAAGCGACGGGGATTTGAGAAGAGCGATGATGGGGGATAGTTTCGATTTAAACAAAAAAGCCATAACGTTTGCCACTCACAACCCCAAATCGATAGATAAAGAGATGTTGGCGAGTGACGCTTTGAAATTTATGGAAGAGAATAAAATACAACTTTTGCCGGTGAGAGACAACGAAAAAGTCGTAGGTGTAATTCATCTTCATCATTTAGTGGAGGCGGGTATTAAATAATCCGTTTTGCGTGAGTGTCCGTTTAAACCGATAAAAAACAGAAACAATAAAATAGGAGAGGAAATTGAGACTTAATAAATACATAAGCCATCATTCGACTTATTCGAGGAGGGAAGCTGATAGGTTGATATTCGAAGGCAAGGTGAAGGTAAACGGCAAGGTTGTTACCAATCCCGCTTTTGAAGTCGAAGAGGGTGATAAAGTGGCGATTAACAAAAAGCCCGTTAAAAAAAGCACCAAATATACCTGTATAGTTTATAATAAGCCAAGAGGAGAGCTTGTTACCAAAAAAGATGACAGAGGCAGAAAAACGATATACGATTCGTTGCCTAAAAAATATAGACATTTTATTCCGGTAGGAAGACTTGATTTCAATAGCGAAGGGCTTTTGATTTTAACCGATTCGCCTACCGTGGCGCATGTTTTGATGAATTCGGATTTGCCACGCGTTTATAAGCTTAAAATCAAAGGCGAAATTACCGATAAAATGATTGAAGCCATGCAAAACGGCGTAGAGGTGGATAGTTTGGGAGCGCATGAAAAAAGCGAAATAAAAAAAATGAAACTCAAACCCTTTTTAAGTGCGCAAATTATTAAAAATTCACCCAAATATTCCACCCTTAAAGTGGCTATAGGAGAAGGCAAAAATAGAGAACTTAGAAGGTTTTTCGCTTCGTTTGGGAGTGAGGTTTTGGATTTAAAACGTCTCTCATACGGGTGGGTGAGTCTAAATGCTCTGCCTACCGGGAAGACGAGATATTTCGATAAAAAAGAGTATAAATTATTAAAAGAATTTTTGCATAAGGAGAAGAGATGAGGTTAACTTACAAAACCAAATACAAATCGGAAGTAATCGATATAACCAAAGATATTAAAGAAGCGGTAATCAAAAGCGGAATAAAAGACGGAATCGTAACCGTTTTTTGTCCCCATTCCACGGCAAGCGTGATAATTTTCGAAAAAAGCGACGCCACGCTTAAGAGGGATTTGCTCGGTATGTTAAAAGATATCGTCCCTTTTAGGGATTATTCGCATACAAACGCAAGAGCCCATTTGAAAGCGGCTTTGTTAAGAAGCGATTTAACGCTGATTATTAAAAACGCCGATGTGGTTTTAGGAGATTGGCAAGGGGTGTTTTTGGTCGAATTCGACGGTCCAAGAGAGAGAAATATTTTAATCAAGGCGATTAATGGTTAGTCCCGTTTTGATTATTATCGTTTTACTTTTTATTGCGTTAAGTTTTAATATTCCGTTTGCCAAATATAAAATACCGCCGATTATCGGTTATATATTTACCGGGGTAATCGTTAGTAACATATTTCATATAGACAAACATACTATCGAATTAATTGCCGAAATGGGAATCGTTTTTTTAATGTTTATGATTGGGCTTGAATTTTCGCCCGAAAAACTTAAATCCATGAAAAAAGAGGTGTTTGGGTTCGGTTTTTTCGAAATGACGTTGGTAGGCGGTGTTTTCGGACTCTTTTTTTGGCTTGTGATGAAAATAGATATAAGAATGGCTTTTATTTTGGGAAGTGCCATAGCGTTAAGCTCTACTGCGATAGTATTGAAGCTGTTAAACGAAAATAGGGAAATTTCAAAACCCTACGGGCGTATATCGCTTGGTATTTTGCTTTTTCAAGATATTGCGGTTATTCCTATACTAATTGCGATTTCCATTATCGTAAATAAAGACGCAGATTTAACCCAGCTTATATTAAAAACGCTCGGAGGTTTTGCGGCTCTGGGGGCGTTTATCTGGGTTTACGGTAAATATATAGCTCCTTTTATCATTTCCCATGCGACAAAAACCAAATCGGACGAAATTTTTATAGCGACCGTATTGCTTGTGGTATTAACGGCGGCTGAAATCGCGCACTTTTTCGGGCTTAGTTATTCGCTCGGGGCGTTTTTGGCGGGAATGATTTTAAGTGAGACGAAATACAAATATCAAATCGAAGCCGATTTGGTCCCTTTTAGGGATATACTGCTTGGAGTCTTTTTTATTTCCGTCGGTTTAATGGTGGATATCAAATTCGTATTTAATCATTTTGCGATAATATTATTGATGAGCGGCGCGTTTATGCTTGTAAAAGCATTAATAATTTATCTTATGTTAAAATATTTCGTAAATCATAACCGTATAGCGATTAAGACCGCTTTTACGCTTTCTCAAATAGGCGAATTCGCGTTTGTCATTTTTGCCCTTTTGGAAAAGTATTCTCTGGTTAAAAGCGATTTGCTCCAAGAACTTGTCGTAGTTACGGTAATTTCAATGATATTAACGCCTTTTGTAATCAGGTATATTTACAAAATAGCGGATTTATTCGATAAAGACGTCCAAAATTTCGAAGAATTTAGTCTCAAGCCCGCAACCGTCAAAGGACATATTATTTTAATAGGTTACGATAAAATAGGACAAAGAGTCGCGCGAAAATTGACAAATGCGGGTATTAAATACATAGCGGTGGACAAACAGATAGAAGAGGTCAAAAAAGGTCTTAAAAACGGGGATAATGTCATATTCGGCAACGCCGCTAATAAAAAGGTCCTTGAGAGTTTGAATATACAAGACGCGAGTGCTGTTATAATTACTACTCAAAACGAAGACCACACCCATATGATTGCCGAGAATATTTTAGATATTAATCCGAATTTGAATATAATTGTGTTAACGGATTGCGAAGTGGAAAAAGAGTTTTATTCCAACAACAACGTATATGTTATAGATAAAAGCAAAGAGTTGGCTCAAAAACTTATAGATTTGGCTTTAAAATGCGATTTAAAGGAGAAATAATGATAAAAAAAGCGCTTTTCCCCGCGGCGGGTTACGGGACGAGATTTTTACCCGCGACAAAGTCGGTCCCCAAGGAGATGTTGCCTATCGTAAATAAACCTTTGATTCATTACGGTATTAAGGAGTGTATGGACGCTGGGATTTTTGAAATAGGTTTTGTAACCGGAAGAAATAAAAGGGCTATTGAAGATTATCTTGATTTTAACCCCGAACTTGAAGAGAAAATTAAGGACTCCTCCAAAGCGAAACTGTTGCAAGAAACAAACGAAATGATAAACAAATGCACGTTTACATACGTTAGACAAAAAGAGATGTTAGGACTCGGACATGCGGTTTTAACGGGGGAGCCGTTAATAGGAAACAATCCGTTTGCTGTAGTGTTGGCGGACGATTTGTGCGAAGGAGATGTGCTTTCGCAGATGGTAAAACTTTATAAAAAATACAAATGCACCATCGTTGCCATAGAAGAGGTCCCGCACGAAGAAGTGAATAAATACGGGGTAATAGAGGGCAGAGAGATAGAAGATAGCGTGTTTATGGTTGATAATATGGTGGAAAAACCGGCTATTAACGAAGCACCGAGTAATTTGGCAATTATCGGTAGATATATCTTAACGCCCGATATTTTCGATTTGTTGAAAATAACCAAACCCGGAAGAGGGGGTGAGATTCAATTAACAGACGCTTTACTTAAACAAGCCAAAGACGGCATGGTTATAGGGTATAAATTCAAAGGCAGAAGATTTGATTGCGGAAGCGTAAAAGGATATATAGACGCTACCAACTATTTTTATAAAAAGGAATTTTAATGTGCGGTATTGTCGGTTGTATCGGGATTGATAAACCTCAAAAATATCTTATCGAAGGTTTAAAAGAACTTGAATACAGAGGTTATGACAGTGCCGGGGTCGCGCTACTTGATAACGGCGAGCTTAAAGTTGTAAAGGCGGTGGGGAAACTTAAAAATTTGCAAAGAAAACTCGACCATGTCGATTTTACTAACCCTACACTCGGCATAGGTCATACAAGATGGGCTACCCACGGTAAACCGACCGAAATAAACGCCCACCCCCACGTGGGTGCCTTTAGCGCGGTAGTCCATAACGGGATTATTGAAAATTATCAAGAAATCAAAAAATTTCTTCAAGAAAAAAATATCGAATTTATCTCCCAAACGGATACCGAAGTAATTGTGAAGTTGTTCGAGTATTACTATAACGGTGACGCTTTTAAGGCGTTTGAAAAGACGCTTAATCATATAGATGGCGCATTTGCGATTTTGCTTATTAGCGTAAAATCTCCGGGTAAAATATTTTTTGCCAAAAAAGGGTCGCCTTTGATAGTGGCTACGAGTAATAAGGGGACGTTTTTCGCTTCTTCGGACGCTCCTTTGATAGGTTATGCTACCCAAGCCCATTATCTTGACGATGGGGAATACGGATTTGTAGACGAAAAGGAAATCGTAGTTTTTAATAAAGATAAAAACGAAGTTTCGCTTAATTTTAAAGAACTCCCCCAAGATAAAGAATCTGCTAAAAAGGGCGGGTTTAGATTTTATATGGAAAAAGAGATTTACGACCAATACGACGTATTAAAAGAGACTACACTCGGAAGAAACACTCCCCAAGGAGTTAGATTCGACGAAATAGACAAATCTTTTTTTGATGGGATAAACAATATAATCATCTCCGCCTGCGGGACGAGTTACCATGCGGGACTTGTCGGAAAGTATTTAATAGAAAAAGATGCTAAAATACGCACAAACGTTGAGGTTGCAAGTGAACTTAGATACAGAAATCCGCTTTTGACTAACGATACGCTATTTATCGTAATTTCGCAAAGCGGGGAGACCGCCGATACGCTTGAGACGTTAAAAACGGCTAAAAAAGCGGGATTAAAAACGCTTGCCTTGTGTAATGTGGATAACTCTTCGATAGTTAGAGAAGCCGACAAGACTATATTGTTAAGAGCCGGTATAGAAAAAGGGGTTGCTTCTACAAAAGCGTTTGCTACTCAAGTGATGACATTGTGGCTTTTGAGTAATTTTTTAGCCGACAAAAACGAATATGAAACGATAAACGAGGCGATAGAGGCGACTAAAATCGAAACTTCGCTTCACGAAAAAATCAAGCGTTTATCCAAACGTTATCTTCACGGACACGGTTTTTTCTTTATTGGTCGCGATATTTTTTATCCTTTGGCGCTTGAAGGGGCTTTGAAATTAAAAGAGATTAGCTATATTCACGCGGAAGGATATCCGGCTGGGGAGATGAAACACGGACCTATAGCGTTAGCCGACCCGGAGCTGTTTGTCGTTGCGTTGCTTAGCAAAAATATCTTATACGAAAAAACCAAATCCAATATTGAAGAATTGATAGCCAGAGACGCCACCGTTTTGACTGTTTCAAGCGAATATCTTGAAATGAGCGATGATTTTGTTAAAATTAAAGAATCGAATAATCCTATGGTAGAGTTTTTTGAAATGATGATAATTACTCAACTTTTGGCTATGGAGGTCGCCATAAGAATGGGGAACGACGTAGATATGCCGAGAAATCTGGCAAAATCCGTTACGGTTGAGTGAGAAGTTGAAAACTATACTTGAAAAAGGCGGGGTTTGAAAAAAATCAAAAACGAAATGATAAAAGTTTTTCTCCTCTCGGGGGTGGGTTTAATAATTATAATGTTTATTTTATATAAAGCCGTGGCTTATTTTCTTATTCAGCAAGAGATTCAAAAAGCGAGGCTTCTTTCGCATACGTTGGTTTACACCAGAGATTATCTTGCTAAACTTGCTCCTTATACGAAGTTGGTTAATAAAAAATTTCACCCTTTTGCTTTGACTCCGGCGTATACGGTTAGTAAAATTTCGTTGATTATAGCTAAAAAAGAACATATGTATGTAAAACAGACGTCCGACAACTATAGAAATCCCAAAAATAAACCCGATGAAGAGGAATTAAAAGCAATTGAGGAGTTTAAATATAATAAACGGTTAAAAGATTTGTTTCATATAACACGCAAAGGTGAAAAAGAATACGTATTTTACGCATATCCTTTGAAAATAGAAAAAAGTTGCCTTAAATGTCACGGAGTGCCTTATAAAGACGTCCCGCCTAAACTTTATAAAAAGTTGGTGGAAGTTTACGGTAATCGTGGATTTAATTATAAAGAAGGAGACGTTAGAGGGCTAATAGCCGTTAGGATACCTTTTTCGATAATACGACATAAGATTAATTCGCTTTTTTATAAACTGCTCGGGGTTATAATAGTTATTTATCTAATAGGCGTATATCTGTTTTTAAAAATCAATAAAGAGATTTTAAACGATATCAACACCATAAAAAACTTTTTGGATAATACTATTTCAAACAATAAATTCCGCGCTTTTAAAAGCAAACTCCATTTTGACGAATTTGATATCGTTAAGGGCGCTATTAACAATTCGGTAAAAACGGTAAAAAATTTCCAGAAAAATATTTACAATAATTTGCATTTCGATTCCCTAACGCGTATGCCTAACAGAAAAAAACTAAATTTAGTCTTAAAAAGGCGAGAATTCGCTATCGTAATTTTAAATATAGATTCTTTTAAAGAGGTGAATTATTATTACGGCGAAGAAATCGGCAACAAATTAATACGTCAAATTGCCAAAAGACTAAAAGCTTATAAAGCGTTTCATGTATATATCGACGAATTTGTGATACTTTTTGATAATTCGTTGAGTAGACAAAAGCTTGAAAAAGAGGTCGAAAAACTGCTCTGTCATCTTGAAAAACCATACTATATAGATGAATTTATGATAATTGTGAAATTTAGGGCGGGAGTGGCGTATCAAAACGATATGATGTGTGCCATAAGCGCACTTGACGCAACGAAACTACTGCAAAAAGATGTTGTTTTTTGTGAAGAGAGCGAAGTTATCAGGAACGAATACAAAAATCATCTGCTATGGCTTAAAAAACTAAAAATGGCAATCGAAAACAACAGCATCATTCCTTTTTATCAACCTATTGTCAACAATGAGAAAAAAGTATGCAAATATGAAGCTTTGGTTAGGTTAATAGACGAAAACGGTAAAATAGTCCCTCCGGTGAAATTTTTGGAAATAGCTAAAAAATCAAGAATGTATTTTGCCATAACCAAAATAATGGTCGAAAAAACGTTTGAAAAATTTGAAGGTAAAAATATTGAATTTTCGATCAATTTAACTACGTTTGATATGGAAAACGAAGAGATTAAAAACTTTTTAATAGATAAAATCAAAAATTTCTCTTCACCTAAGCTGATAAATTTCGAAATAGTCGAAAGCGAGGATATTAAACGTTCGAGTGAAGCCAAAGAGTTCATAAAAACGTTAAAATCCTACGGTTGTAAAATTTTGATAGATGATTTTGGAAGCGGTTATGCAAATTTCGATTATCTTTTATCGTTAAACGCCGACGGGATTAAAATAGACGGAAGTTTGGTTAAAAATATTTTAGAGGATAAAAGTTCGCAAATTATTTTAAAAACGATACTTAAATTCGCAAAAGACGTAAATATGCAAGTAATCGCCGAGTTTGTCGAAAACGATAAGATTTTTGAGTATTTAAAATCGTTGGGAGTCGATTGTTATCAAGGCTATTTTTACTCTCCGCCTAAGGAAAATATCGAAATTTGATATAATTTCGCAAAAAAGGACTTTTTATGTATGAAAAATTGATTCAAAACGTAGACGGTTATAAAAGACCTCTCGCGTTTGGTATAGCAAGGGTTGATTTCGGACAGGTTAATCGCGAAAAGGTTTTGCAGGCTACCTATCCGGTAATTAACTGGAATGAAAATTTCGGAAGCGCGGCGGTATTTATCAAAAGTTTAATAGATAACGGTATTGAAGTGGATTTTAGCGGGAGCGAATTCGTAGCGGACGTAACTAAGGAGTTCGTAAACAGCGCTCTTGATTATTTTGGTGATGAATTAATCGAAGAAGCTGAGGGCGATAAACATAAAAATATTCAAGTATTGAAAGTATTAGAAGAGATTTTTTACGATGAGGTTATGGATAATTATAGAATATGCTTTTTGTTTGAAGACGAAGCGCCTAAAAGTGTAGAAGCGGTTTATTTGAAAC
>Ga0256843_1001969_pt1 | contig 15433 bp, 13 predicted proteins | sample AlvinellametaG_FD_191572 | JGI IMG/M metagenome (GOLD analysis project Ga0256843, IMG submission 191572) | Pompeii worm associated microbial communities from hydrothermal vent at the East Pacific Rise, Pacific Ocean - Alvinella | ecosystem: Host-associated > Annelida > Integument > Unclassified ... | reverse complement strand
ATCTATAAAGCTATTAAAAATGAGATTAACCTTTACAATAAAAAAGGAGATGCAGATTATAAGTATGGTTACTATTATGACGCAATTAAAGCCTACGAACTTGTAAATTTCTATGAAAGTTCTCAGACTATTCCCTTAAAAAAAATAAATAAGATGAAAAAAATTGCCAAAAAAAGAGCTATAGTACACTATAAAAAGGCTCAAGGCTATATCAAAAAAGATAAGAAAAAAGCACTCATAGAACTCAATAGTGTTATGATGAACAATCCTCACTATAAAGATAGTAAAGTACTCTATAATTATTTCAAAAATGAGAGAGATATGAAAATCTATCTCAACTCTTTACAAAATACATTAGAAATGCAACTTGTTAACAACAATGGTCATTTTAAAGAGTTACAATCAATAAAAAAAGGCCTTAACACTATTGAAAAATATGATTATAAAAATCCTGTTATTCAAACAGCAAGAGAGTTTTTAAAGAGTAAAAAAAAGACTCTATTGCATAATGCCATTACTATCTACAATCAGAAAAAATTAACAAAAGCAAAACAAAAATTTTATGAAATACTCTCTCTTTACCCTAATGAGAAGAGTGCAGAAAAATATATTAAACAGATAGATTTCAAACAAAATAAAAGATATACTCTCTACTTAGCACAACAAGCATTGAATAACAATCAATACCTTAAAGCTCAAAACTATGCAAAAGAGGTCTTGGCATTAGAATCACAAAACAAAAAAGCACTTCAGATAGTGGCAGATGCAAAAAAGAGATCACAAGAGGCAGTTCAACAGTATGTGGAAGATGGAAAGAGAGCTTATAATAATAAAAATCTAGATCAGGCACAAGAGTATTTTGAAAAAGCACTAGATATTAATAAAACAAATAACACAGCACTTATCTACCATAAAAGAATACAAAGACAACTGCAGACCATTAAAAGCCTGCAGTAGTTAGGTTTTAAATACTTACCTCTTTAATATCTGCAATATTTAAGATGCTTTTATATATAGAAGCAATAAGTGCTTTTCTATTATTTTTAAGTGCTTCATCTTCAACATTTACCATAACATTATCAAAGAAGTTATCAAGTTCAGGCTTTAGAGCTAAAAGTGCATCGAGCTCCTCTTCATATGAGTCATACGATTTTGCTACAACTTCACTATATCTTTTATAAAGAGCCTTCTCTGCATCCTCACGCAACAAAGATGCATCTACAACAACTGTTTTACTCAGATCAATATCTTTAGTAATATTTGCCACACGTTTAAACGTAGAGCTTACTTCAGCAAACCCTTCTGAATTTACAAGAGAGTTCAGTGCTTCTATCTTTTTACCCATTGCAAGCAGTTCTCGCTCACCAGAAGCTAAAACAGCTTCAATAATAGATGGATTTACTTTATAGTAACGTTTCACTCTCTCTAAGATAAAGTTCTCTAACTTTTCTAAATCTATATCACCCTCATAGTTGTTCGCAAGCTGAGCCATATCTTTTTGAATGTCAAACTCAAATCCATACTCATTGACTATACGTATAATTCCATTAACTGCACGACGTAGTGCAAATGGGTCACGTGAACCTGTCGGAATTTGATTTACAGAGAAGAGTCCAAGAAGTGTATCGAGTTTAATGCTCATCGCAACGATTGCACTGAGTGGTGTTGATGGCAATGCACTATCTTCACCCTCAGGAAGATACTGCTCTTTAATTGCCAAGGCAACAGCATCACTCTCTCCGGCCTCTTTAGCATAGTAGTAACCCATAAGCCCTTGAAGCTCAGTAAACTCATAAACCATCTCACTCATAAGGTCAGCTTTTGCAAGTGTCATAGCTCTTTTGAGGTCATCTATAGAAGCATCTAAGTTATACTTTTCAAAGAGTCTCTCAGCAATTTGTGTCTCACGAACGATCTTATCTGCAACACTGCCAAGTCCTTTAAAGAAAGCAACTTTTTCAAGTCCATCTATACTCAAACCATTTTTAAGGTCATTTTCCCAAAAGAAGAGTCCATCAGCCAAACGTGGACGAAGTACTCTCTCATTCCTGCAATCACTTCAGAGAAGTCATCTGTTAAAGCATTTGCAACAACTACAAATTTATTGACAAGCTTCCCATCTTTAAAAACCGGAAAGTAGCGTTGGTGCTCCTTCATAGATGTGATGATAACTTCCGGAGGCAGTGTTAAAAAGAGTTCATCAAAAGAGCCAAGAAGTGCTGTAGGATTTTCAGTGATGGCTACTACTTCATCCATCAAATCATCATCTATCTCTATAGAGAGACCATTCTCATCTTCTATGGCTTTAAAGTCAGCAAAAATCTTCTCACGCCTTGCATCTTGATAGAGTGTCACTCCACCATTTTTAAGCTTTTCAAAATAATCTTTTGCACCCTCAATAGCAATAGGATCAAAACTAGCAATTCGGTGAACCTTTGTAGTTTTTGCACTCTCTACTTCATAGATACTCATCGGTACTACAGCATCGTCTAAAAGAACATTCACCCAACGAATAGGACGAATAAAGCTCTCACGCAGGCTTCCCCAACGCATAGACTTTCCAAAATCGAGTGATTTTAACCATTTATCTACGATCTCAGGAAGGAGTTCAACTGATGGGCGACCTTGAATGTCTTTCTTGTAGTAAAGTACCTCTTTACCACCCTTCTCTGCCGTGCTGAGTTCATCTAAACTCACTCCACATTTACGAGCAAAACCTTCTGCTGCTTTTGTAGGCTGCCCATCTTTGTAAGCAACCGCAAGAGGTGCACCAAAAAACTCTTCTACAGAATCTTCTTGAGCAGTTTTAAACTCTCTATGCCAAAGTACAAGACGACGAGGCGTATAGTAGAACTCAAATTCACATAAAAGTGCATACTCTTCTAAAATCTTTGCATATTTTGTCTCAATATTTTTTAACTCTTTTAACAGTGGAACAGCTGGTAGCTCTTCAACACCTATTTCAATCAATAATGGTTTTAACATTGCTATACTCTTTTGTTTATAAATTGTCGCGATTGTACCCTTTAGTTGGTTAAAATCTTATAAAATTAAACGAGTCTTAAATAAGATAAATATAGTCTCATTTATGTTTGCCTAAAAGATATTGCAGGTACAATATCACTATTAAAAAAATACAAAGGATTTAATATGCCAAAGATTAACAAATATGTTGACATTGACACAGTAGAAAGAGAAGCTAAAAAAGATTTAATCGATCGTCACTCACCATTCATTACAGTTGCAGGTGTTGCAAAAAAAGGTGAAATGTTAGCAGTAAATGTAAAAATGGGTAACGAATATACTCACCCGGATGATTTCGATCACTACATTGAAAGTATTACTCTTTTTGATGGTGATACTAAACTTGCAATGGCTACTTTTGTACCAGGTACACTTGGAAATGAGAAGTCTCACGCAGAAGTAACATTTAACATCAGACCAATGAAGAAAAAACTCAACCTTGTAGCTCACGGTTACTGTACTAAACACGGTATTTGGGAATCAACTGCTGAAATCGTAGAAGTTACTGAATAATCTTTTCCCTCCTACTTAAGAGTTTTCTAGCTCTTAAGTATCTTTATCTATACAAAAGAGACTCTCTCTCCTTTTCATACAAATAATTAATTAATCACAATTTAATATGTTATAATATACTCAATCAGCATAATATTGGGATTTTAATGAAAATAGATAAATTGATTTTTACAGAACAGAAGTGGCGTTCTCTTGAAAAAAAAGTATGCGACAATAACTCTGTAGATATTATATTTGTTTTCGGCAATGTTGAAACTATAGAAAAAATAGAACATCATATGCTCTTAAAAAACATCTATCCAAACGCAGATATACTCTCTTGTTCAACTGCAGGTAATATTCTCGACACATCCATAGATGCTTATGAAGCTGTAGCTACAGCAATTAGTTTTGATACCGCTTTTATAAACTCTTATGCAAAAAAAGTAGATACTACACAAATCAACAAAGAGATAGATGAACTAGTAGCTATGCTCGATACAAAAGATTTAAAGCATATTTTACTTTTTGCCCCAGGTCTTATCAATGGTTCAGAACTTCTAGATAAATTAGAACTTCCAAAAGGCATCACAATTTCAGGTGGTTTAGCCGGTGATAATTTTCAATTTAAAAATACTTTTATAGGATTAAATGATCTTATTGGAAATAATGTCATCTCTATTGTAGGGCTCTATGGAGATTCACTCCATATAGCTATAGGTTGTGAAACAGGATGGCAAGAGTTTGGAGCAAAAAGAGTTGTAACCAAATCCGAAAAAAATACACTCTACGAACTTGACCATAAGCCAGCAATAGATATTTATAAACTTTACTTAGGAGAGAAGATCAAGGAGTTACCAAATAGTGCTCTTCGATTTTCTTTAAGTGTTCGAGAAAATATAAATGATAAAAACAGAGTTATTCGAGCCATGATAAAAAAGAATGAAGATGACTCCTTAGTCTATGCAGGTAATATCAAAGAGGGATCTATCGTACAACTTATGAAAATAAATGTCGCAAATGTTCTTGATGGTGCTTTTTTATCTGCAAAAAAAATACGACCTTTTAATACAAAACAGTCACTCTCTCTTGCTATCAGTTGTGCTACAAGACGTTGTGTTTTAAATCAACTTGCAGAAGAAGAGATAGAGATAATACAAGATATTTTAACACAACAGACACAAATTATTGGCTTTTACTCTTATGGAGAGATAGCACCTTTTAGTAATAATCTTTCAAATTCTCTATTACATAATCAAACTATGACAATAACAACAATCTATGAAGAATAATTCTATGAATAACTTATTAAAACTTCAATTAAAAAAAATTTATGGTAAAAATTTTGATATAAATACAAAAGATGAAAAATTTCAAAAGTTTGTAAAAGTTGTAGAAGATGCATATAAAAACTATGAAAAAGAGGAGAAACTCCTAGAAAACATACTTGCAGTAAATGCAAAAGAGCTAGAAGAGACAAACTCACTCCTCTTACGAGAACAAGAACTTTTAAAAAGTGTTGAAGACTCTATGGGTGATGCGATGTTTTATAAAAATCTACAACACCAATATATAGGCTGTAATAAAAGATTTGCCGAATTTTTAAAATTAAATGAGAAAGATATAATTGGTAAAACAGATTATGATCTATTTGATGAAGCGTCTGCACGAAAATATCAAAAAGTAAATGAAAAGCTTATAAGAGAGAAAACAAAAGTATCTTACAAGCAATGGGTTGAGTATAAAGGCGAAAAATATTATGTACTCATCAGCAAAACACCTCTTATAAATATTAAAGGAGAGATAATCGGTACTGTTGGAGTATCTCGTGATATTACTCATGAATATGAGCTTCAAAAAGAGGTAGAACATAAAAATATAATGCTTATCCAACAAAATAAACTTGTATCTATGGGAGAGATGATAGCAAACATTGCACATCAATGGAGACAACCACTCAATACGTTAGGTATCATCGTACAAAAAATGGGTATAGAATATAAACTCAATCTCCTCAATGAAAAACAGGTCGATAAAAACATTTCAGAAGCAATGATGTTAATGCAAGAGATGTCAGAGACTATAGATGATTTTAGAAACTTTTTCAATCCTAAACGAGTTTTAGAAAACTTCAACCTTCATGAAGCCCTCCTCAAGTCCTATTCAATTATAAAAGCATTAATCACAGCAAATAATATTGCTTTTAAAATTGATATAAAAGAGAATTACTATATTTATGGATATAAAAATGAGTTTTTTCAAGTTATGCTCAATCTTCTTAGTAATGCAATAGAAGCACTTATTGCGGATGAAATTCCATCTCCAAAAATTACAATTGCTGTTACAAGTGATGAAAAGAACAAGATAAAGATCCATATATGTGATAATGCGAATGGTATACCAAATGATATAATTGAACAGATCTTCGATCCATACTTCACAACAAAAGACAATGGTACAGGACTTGGTCTTTATATGTCAAAAATCATTATAGAAGAACATATGAAAGGGGAAATCACTGTTATAAATAACCCTTTTGGAACAACTGTTATCATTACACTTCAGGGGGGGGGTAAAATAGACAGCTACAATTAAATCAAATTATTTTTAATGACATATGTAACGAGATCTGCATTTGATTTAAAAGACATTTTCTCAAAAATTCTATTTCTATAGGTTGAAATTGTTTTAGATTTTATCTCATATTTTGCAGCTATTTCTGAAGATTTCAACCCTTTAGCTAAATCAATAAATACTTCATATTCTCGAGCAGAGAGTTTTTTGTAACGTAAATCATGTACCTCATAAAGATTCAAGTTCTCTTTTATTTTAGATACTAATGTTTCAATATTAATCGGTTTAATCAAGTAAGCATCTACTTTTATATCTAAAGCATCTAAAAGGTACTCTTCATCACTAAATGCAGTTGTCATAATTACTATAGGTTTATAGAAATCATTTTTTATCTCTTTAATCATTTCTAAACCACCTAAACATGGCATTTTTATATCACTTACAATAATATCAGGTTTATTGTCTTTTATTTTTTCAACACCATCACATCCATCTACAGCAAAGATAATATTTTCAAAATAGAGAGCTAGAACATTCGCCAACTGTATTCTAGTATTTTCATTATCTTCTACAACCAAGAGTAATTTTGATAAAAGTTTTTGCTTCGTCATACATTGATTATATCACAATCCAACTATAAAAGTAAAAAAAAACTTTATCTTTTGTATTACTTTTTCCACTATATTTTCAAGTAATTTTATTTCTTTATTTTATGTACTCCTTTGACCACTATAATATTAATAAACTTATATAGATTTAATACTCAGACATATACAATATAACTATCTGTATCGATTTATATTTAATTTGTATAAATGAGAAAATGCTTTTTACAGAGCTCAAGCTAGCGAGTTTAGAGCTAGCTAATACCCCTCCATAAAGGTGAAAGTCATGAATAATATGAATATGAAATCTATCTTACTTAGCTCTTTTTCACTTATAATCATTGCATTAATAGCAATATATAGCTTAAGTTTTATAGCCTTAAACTCCTCCGTAGCAAGTTTAAAAGAGATAGACAAAACAAATAAGCTCACGCAAGATATAGTTAAAGTTGAGAAGTATGTCTTAGGTGGAATCTGTGTAGCTGACAACTATATAATAACAAAAAACAGTGAAGATTTAAAAGAGTATAAACTACTCTCAAATGAAGCCTTACAAGAGCTTAACAAGATAAAATCACAAATGAATTCAAAAGTACTTACTCCTCTGATTACAAAAGTGCATCAAGATTTTTTAAAATACGATACAATTATAAAGAGTAGTCACTCTAAAGATATTCGTCAAGAGACACTTGCATTAAAAAATTCCCTCTTAAAACAGATAGATGTTATTCATAAAACAACTATTGCTCAAGAAGACAATACCATTATAAATAACGAAAAAGAGATTAGTTACTACAAAACAGTTATGAGCATAGTTGGAACTATCGCTATTATAGTGGCTATTATCTTGGCTCTTTTTGTCTCAAACTTTATTGTTAAAAACCTTTTTATCATTCAAAAAGCCGCAAAAGAGCTCTCATCAAGTGATGGAGACCTTACCAAACGAATGCCTATTATTGGAAAAAATGAGATTGGTAAATTAGCAGAAGAGATAAACCATTTTATTGAAAAAGTGCAAGTAACTGTTAGAGAATCCAAAGAGAATGGAAATGAGAATGCCTCTGTATCGGCAGAACTATCTGCTACAGCCTTAGAAGTAGGTAATCGTGCTGAAAATGAGTCACAACTCGTAACAAATACATCCGCTCGAGCAGCTGAAGTATTTGAAAATCTTAAAAACACAGTCTCCTCCGTCAATAAAAGTGAAAATGATGTACATGTAGCCATGGGCACACTCAATGAAGCAAATGAAAGTATAAAAGATCTTTTAACTATTATGGATGAAACAAGCATAAAAGAGGTAGAATTATCTAATAATATGGAACAGTTACAACATGAAGCATCTTCTGTTAAAGAGGTTCTCTCGATCATAGGAGATATTGCAGACCAAACAAACCTATTGGCACTCAATGCAGCTATAGAAGCTGCTCGAGCTGGAGAGCATGGTCGTGGATTTGCTGTTGTAGCAGATGAAGTACGAAAACTGGCAGAGAGAACACAAAAAAGTTTAACTGAAATCACAGGAACTATAAACTTGGTCATTCAATCTATCAGTGATGCAAGTTCATCTATGCAGACCAATACACAAGAATTTACACAAGCTGTTCAAAAAGTTGATTCGGTCAGTGAACAGATAAACAGTGTCAATATTGCCTTAACAGAAGCAACAGACGCAAGCAGTAAATCTGCAGAAAGTTCTAATCATATATCAAAAGAGATGGCAGCTGTTATTGACAATATGCATAATATTACTGAAATTTCTACAGACAATGCACGCAGTGTTGAAGAGATTGCAGCAGCAGCAGAACATCTTAGTAAATTAACAGAGGAGCTAAATTATAAACTTGATCTCTTTAAAGCCTAAACAACTCATTTTTATCGCTGCATCAACAGGTGGTCCTGGTCTTATTGAAACTATTCTCATATCATTAAAAGCACCGATTAATGCTACTGTAGTTCTCCTACAACATATGGATAGATTTAACCTAGACTCTTTTTCTAAACGTCTCAATAGAATCAATCCATTAGATGTTACACTTGTCTCACAAAAAACAAACCTCAAAAATGGTAATATCTATTTACTTGAAGATACCTCTATTATTATTAGTGATCAATATGGAGAACTTTATATACAAAAAAATGATAAGAATCAAGGTTTTTACCATCCAACTATAGATGAACTTTTTCTCTCTGCAGCTAAATTAAATGATATAAAAATCACAGCATATCTCTTAAGTGGTATTGGTTCTGATGGAGCAAAAGGTCTTTTAGCCCTTAAAAAAGCTAACTTTAAAACAGTTGCTCAAGATAAAGAGACATCCATAGTCTATGGAATGCCAAAATCTGCACTCGAATTGCAAGCGTGTCAATATGTGATGAGTATTGATGAAATCATCGATGAAATAAATAAAGAGACAGTTTAAATGTTCCCATGGTTTAAAAAAAAAGAGACAGAACAAATAGAAGAAAATCTCACTCAAAGAAATTTTGATGATACTACTGCAAAAAAAATACTCTCTAATATAAAAAAAGAGTTTGGTTTGGATTACTCCAAGCAAGAGTTTATTACGCTTCGTAAAGTTGAACGTTTTGCTCTTCAAAATGATATTTATGATTTTACTGAATTAGCTATAAAAATAGAAAGTTCTAGAGAACTTAAAGAGAAGTTTATAAATATGTTAACTGTAGGAGAGACCTATTTTTACAGAGAAGAGAAACATTTTCAAATTCTTATAGAGCATATGAAAAACAAAAGTATAAATAAAATTCTCTGTGCACCCTGCTCTAGTGGTGAAGAGGTATACTCTATTTTACTCTCTATTCAAAATGCATTTGCCGTTATTCCAAAACTAACTATTACAGGTATTGACATCAATAGTAAACTTTTAGAAGAGGCTAATAGAGCTTGTTACTCTCAAAGATCCGTATCACTCATACCTGAAGATATATTGAGAAAGAATTTTGTTTTTAAAAATGAAAAGTACTGTATTCACCCCTATCTCAAAGAGTATGTCTCTTTTGAAAGAAAAAATATCTTTGATGCTGCAGAGTTAAAAAAACTAGGATCTTTCGATATAATTTTTTGTAGAAATATGCTTATATACTTTGACGAGAGACAAAAAAGAGAGGCTTTAGAAAATCTCAGAGCACTCTTAACATCAAAAGGTTTTCTTTTTATTGGACATGCGGACATCTCATTTGAGCCAAATGGATTTGTAAAGATAGATACACATAATGGAATCTATCTCCAAAAATCTACTTAACTATACTTAACTCTTAAAGTCCACAGATGGTTCATCAATATAAAAACCTTGAGAGTAGTCAATACCTAGCTCTTTGACTTTTTCCATCACTATACTTGAATGAACATACTCTGCAATTGTTTTAATACCTAATCTTTTGGCAAATTGAACAATAGTCTCAACTACTATTAATGCAGCATCATCCAATTCTATATCTTCAATAAGAGAACCATCAATCTTAATATAATCAACATGCATTTTTGTAAGATAAGAGAAATTAGAGTAACCACTTCCAAAATCATCTATAGCGATTTTTGCACCATAACGAGAAACTTCACTTATAAATTTTTCCATCTTTTGAAAATCTCTAATAGCTTCAGACTCTAAAAGCTCAAAAGTTACTCTTGTTGCGGCTGAACGATTCTCTTTTAATTTTTGAATTATAAAATCAAAAATTTCACTGCTCATTATATCTTCGATAGAAAGATTCACACTAAATTCATAATTACTATCTTTAAATGTATCAAAAGCCTTGTTTACTATAATCTTTGTTACTTCATTATAGATTTTAATACTCTTTGCAATAGGTATGAAGAGTGTTGGAGAGAGTATCTTACCATCTTTATCTATTAAACGTGCAAGACACTCATACTTCACAATTTCAGAGTTTTCATTATCCATAATTGTCTGATAATAGGGTACTATTCTTGAATTTTCAACAGCTTCTCTTACAATATGAGAGAGTTTTAAATTTCGTTCATACTCATGCTCAAAATTCATCTTCTCTTCATATATCCAAAAAGGAACCCCTTTTTGCTTCGCATAAATCAATGCCATAGATACTTTTGAAAATATACTGGTATTGTCATGATTTGATGATGAAGCCATCGTAAAATCTATGTAAATTTTGGTATTTTGGTAGATAATTTCAATATTTTTAATTTTTTCATAAATCTCACTGAGATGCTCTTTTAATTGATAAAATCCCATTCTATGCTCTATCGTCAAGGCATACTCTGCACCTGAAAGCCTATAAATCGTATCATCTTTGAGTATCTCTTTAAGATATTTTCCAACATACTCTAAGACATAATCCCCTACAACAAAACCATAAAAATTATTAATTGCCTGAAAATTATCAATTTTTAAAAGTATTAGACCTGCATCTTCATTAGATTGCAAATCTTTTCTTAATTGGTAGAGATTTGGAAGATTTGTTAAATGGTCTGTAAAATACCGTTTAAAAAGTTGGACTCTATACTCATCAATACTCTGCTTTTTATTGTAGTTATCAGTATAAAGCTCTTTTAATATCTCATCACTAAGATGGCTTTCATCGTCTGTATCTATTGTAAAAAGTGTAACATTTGTTACTGTCTTATCAGCATGCTTAAGTAGGACAATTTCAGCATCTGGTATATATCTTTGTAACTCTTTAATAAGACTCTGAACTAAAACAGTATTATGGATATACGAGACAATATGAATGAGTACCTTATTTTCTTTAAGCATATCTATTTTTTTAACAACATCTACAACTTCTATGGAAGATTTAAGTTGAAAATTGTTAATTTTTAGCTTGTCACTATCTACTGACATATAAAACTCCATATATATTCATTAAAGAATAGTAACATAAATTTGATAACACATTTTAGACATAAAGTAGAGATTAACAAGATTTAAACTATACTATCGAAGAATAATTTGGAAGTTAGGTGCATTAAAATTGAAATCTTTTCAGAACTTAGTCTTATTACAAAACCTTTATAGATTAAAAGCTATGGGCTTCTCCTATATCGATCACTTTTCCATTAATGAAAAAAGTGAAGATACCCAAGCTACTTCTCTTGAAGAATTAAACAACAACATTCAAAAGTGTCACTTATGTGACTTAAGTAAATCAAGAGAACAAAGTATGAGTGGATATGGTCATAAAAACGCTGATTTATTTATAGTTGATTATACCGTTTCACAAGCACAAGATAGTTCAAACAACTACTATGCAGGACGTTCAGGAGAGAGTTTACGCAAGATGATTGAAAATGTTTTAAAATTAGATATTGATAAAATCTATCTCACACATGCTATAAAATGTAAACCTCTCAAATCAAACAAACCATCTCCATCAGAGTGGAACTCATGTAAAAACTATCTATTTTCTCAATTAGAGTTTATTCAACCTAAAGTCATTGTAACCTTAGGTGCAGATGCTTATGCCCATCTTACAAATGACTCCATAGAAAATTTTGAAAATGTCAGAGGTCATGTTATTGATTATAAGAACTATAAACTTATTCCTATATTTCATCCTCAGTTTTTATTAAGAAATCCGGAACTTAAAAAGATAACATTAAATGATTTACACACTATAAAAAGTTGTTTTTCAAATAGCTAATTTTATAAAAAACACTTAATTTATACTCACATTAAATTCAATCCGATATAATAAACGAACTAAATAAACCCCTACCCTAAATTAAACAAAACGATAAAGAGTTATTAATGAAAAAATTATTATTTTTAATACTGCCAGCAATCTTATTAGCACAAAGCTTTATGATTTCTAATATTCCACTCCCAAAAACATATATTCAAAACTTAGATCCATATGCGTGTGATGATGTCTGTATGCAAGAGTACTTAGACAAAGAGATGATCTTTTCATTCCTCGCACATGCAAATAGAAAATTAACAGATAAAAAGCTTGAAGAAGCAAGAGCAATGAATATCTCTATTTTGAATCTTGGTGCTTTTAATGCAGGTGGAAAATTACAAATTGCACTTTTACTACCTTATAAAAAGATTGGAAAATATGCTTCATCTACCATTAATGCTACATTTTCTTATTTAATGACCAAAGGAAATCCTTTCTCTTTAAAGAGCTATAAAGTTGAAAGTGAAAGTATTGATGACTTAAATAGTGCAATCAATAAAATAAAAGATGATGGTTTTGATTATGTTATTGCCCCCGTCACGCAAACAGGAGCACAAAATATAATTGCTCTTGACCCACAACTCAACATCTACTTTCCAACAATCAATAAAAATGATGTAAATACGTCTTCTTTATATTTTGTTTTTGGAGGTATTGACTATGATGCACAAAGTAAACTTTTACTCAAAGAAGCTGTTTCACCACTTGTAATCTTCTCTGACAAATCAAAAACAGGAAAAAAACTTGCACTTTATCAAGAAAAAGAGTTTTTACACCCTACAAAAACTATAGCAGAGAAAGTTGAAGAAGATGGTATTTTTGGTAGTTTCTTTAACTCATCATCTGCAAATGATGAAACGGAAAATCAAGAGACTACAGAAAATGAAGATAGTAATGCTACAGAAAAAAAAGTTATCAAATTCTTTCTCTCACGCAGAACAACAAACTTACAATACTATTTAAAAGAGAATGAGAAAATTGCACATGCTTCGGTCTTCTTAAATACTCCTATTATAAAAAGTGGTATGGTTATGTCACAACTTACACTCTATGATACAAATGCAACAAATATTCTCTCTACTCAAATTAACTATGACCCACTACTTCTATCTATGACGCAGTATGTTGACAGAAAAGATATGATAGTTGCAAACTCAATTATTCAAAAAAATGGTGTGCTTATTGAGATGAATTCATTACTTGGAAACGATATAGTTTATGACTGGATAAATTATACTACTACAGTAGGTGTTGATTATTTTTACAAACAAATTACAGGTGAAAATCGAGATTATAATATAGCAATAAAAGAGAATCAAATGGTATATAAAATAGAGCTCTTACGACCAGGAAGAACAAAATTTCTTAAATATGTATCAACTCCCAAAGAGTGATACAATTAACTCTTTACTCTCACTATCTAACTTTTGAGCTCTTCCCTCAAAAGAGATATAAACTAACAAAATCTCTAACTCAAACACCTTTTTATCTTCTCTATAAATAGATTGTTTCAAAGTAAAAGAGGCAGCTTTCATCTCTATCAGTTCACTTTTTATTTCTAGTAAATCACCAAGTTTAGCAGTAGTATAAAAATCTGCAACAACTCGACGAGCAACAAAATGTCCTTTATCTAAGACAGGATTTAGCCCTCGTTTAAAAAAAACCTCACTTCGTGCTCTCTCACAAAAGTTTAAATAGTTAGAGTGATAAACCACTCCTCCCATATCTGTATCTTCGTAATAGACTCTTATTTGCATCTTAAAACTCCTATTTCTTGGGGATTACCGTATATTGGATTATAAACTGTATCAAATTTGTACTAGTTCTTCAAAAAATCGACCTTCTTCTTTCGTTTGTTTTTATTTTTAATTACTTTGTATGCTTTAGCATATATCTTAAAGGTAATATCTAAACTTATATGCACATCATTAAAAATATCCATCTATTTCTTCTCTTATTATCAATCCATAATATTATTTTATCAAATCTTAATCATCAAGATCACTATAACTTTTATGTAATTGTGCTTTTTTTACCATCAACTTTACACTTTCACTAATATTTTCATTTGTCATATGGTAATGTTTATAAAGCTTTTCTAAAGACTCATCTAATTTTTTAGAAAAAATCATAGTTAAATTTTCTACATTCTCTTTTATCTCTCTATAATTTGCATCTTTTTTTGTTTCTAATTCTATTGCAAGTTGTGTAAGTTGTGCTTGAGATTTAACATAATCACTCTTAATTCTTTCAATATCGTTCATTAAAATTTTCATATCATCATATAGAGTTATTATGTGACTATTCTGTTTTTCAAACTCATCCATCTGTGTTGCAGAAAGTACCATTTGCTTCATTATCATCTCACTTTGTGTACGAATATTACTTAAAACATTCTCATCTTCATAAAGTGATGTTTTTAAAGCTTCTGCATGTAATTTTAAAGAGATTATATGCCCTTCAAATTCATCTGTTAAAAGATTCATTTTTGCCACTGTTTTATCTACAATTTCTTTCGAAATATCTTCAGAAAGCAGTTTCATAGAGTCTAAATTTTGTTTTAACTCTTCTACATCTTCTGCTATATCATATCGACTCTCAACAGCCTTTTGAAGTAAAAGTGTTAATTTATTATAATGATCCTGTTCAGCAACACGAAGTAAATCAATATGTTTGTGCACAACATTATCAAGTTCAGGCATTTGAACTTCACTAAAATGTTTAAATGAATTATTTACATTTTCATTCCACTCTTCTATTTTTTCAAATTTTTTTGTAAATTCTATTTGGTTTTTCTGAAATTTTTCCTGTATCTCTTTTTGAATTTTTCTATCTTCTTGAGAGTATTCTGTCATCCGATCTTCTAAATCAAGTATAAACTCTTTAAGTTGGCTAATCTCATCTACTAACACTTTTGTAAATTCATCATGCATTTTCGCACTCTGAGACTCTTTTGTCTGATTTAAAATATTCATCACTATGTATAAAATAACAGCAACTAAAAGAGGCATAAGAGATTCACGCAGTACAAGTATAATATTTGATGGATCAGGATGAAT